>Ga0255779_1002763_pt1 | contig 18142 bp, 9 predicted proteins | sample 011ome_21_FD_179977 | JGI IMG/M metagenome (GOLD analysis project Ga0255779, IMG submission 179977) | Coastal salt marsh microbial communities from the Groves Creek Marsh, Skidaway Island, Georgia - 011508AT metaG (version 2) | ecosystem: Environmental > Aquatic > Marine > Intertidal zone > Salt...
GCGGCGGGGCGCGGGATGGGCGACGCGCGACGGTGCGTCGCGCGCGCGCTGCGCGCTGGATGGTGGCGCGACGACGCGAACGGCGGCGGTGGGGGCGAGCGCGCGTCGGCGGTGGCGGCGTCGGCGTCGGCGGCGTCGGGGCGTCGGCGGCGGTGGCGTCGGCGGCGGCGTCTCGCGTCGGTGTCGGCGTCGAACGCGTCGGCGTCGGCGTCGGGCGCAGCCGCCGGTTGGGCGCGGTCGCTCGACGACAAGTTGCGCGCGAAGTCGACGACGACTCGCAAGTTACCGGCGCAGGAAGAGGCGGCGAGGCGGTTGGCGAGTGGTATCGGGGCGACGATATGCGTGCGTACGGTGCTCGCGCCGTTAGAACGCGTGAAGATTGAGTATTTATTGAATAGGAGCGCGTTGAAACCCGAGGCGTTGGTGCGGAGCATCTTTACCAAGGAGGGACTCGGTGGGTTTTGGAAGGGGAATTTATTGAATTTAGCGCGCACGGCGCCGTATAAGGCGATTAACTTTTGTGCTTTTGACACCTATCGCGGGTTTGTGATTAAGGCTTTTCCCGAAGGGAGCGATGGGAGGAAAATTGGGACGTTGTGCGCGGGCGCCGGAGCGGGCGTCACGGCGGTGTTGACGTGCTTTCCGATGGATGTATTGCGTACGCGTTTGTTGACGACGGGTGGTAAGGCCAAATACGGTTCGTTGATACAGTGTGTGAAGACCATGTACACGCAAGAAGGTTTGTCGACGTTTTATCGCGGCATTACGCCGGCGCTCGTGTCCATGGCGCCCAACGCCGCGGTGTACTACACCATTTACGACGGCTTGAAACATCGTCGCATGGCACAGCTCGACGAGGAGCTGCGCGTGAGAATCGCCGCCACAAAAGACACGCGCGAGCGCGCGAAATTAGAGCGCGAATATCCATCCAAGACTGTGGAGGCGTCGAATATGATGTTGTTTGGCGCGCTCGCCGGCGTCGCGTCTGAAGCGTCGACGTATCCGTTTGAAGTCATTCGTCGTCGCATGCAAATGCAAGGTGGACGCTCATCAGCGTCGATGGTCTTCGGCCGCGAAGCGCTTCGTCGAATGACCGTCACCTTACGGTCGATCGTTCGCAAGCAAGGTGTTCGTGGATTATACGCCGGTTTAGGCCCGAGTTGCATTCAAGTGCTCCCGTCGGCGTCGCTCGGATTTTTCTCCTATGAAATGTTCAAGCTCTTGTTCCAAGTGGACTGACGAGACCCGCCGTCGGGTGACTTCATGACACCAACGAACAACACATACTACTACTACTACAGCAGCAGCAGCATTAGCTTTTTCATCGTTCCACCTAGCCACGGAGCTCTTCAATACCACGCTTAGACGGTTTAGCCTCACTTCGCGACTCCCATGACAACCATGTACACGCGCGGTGACCCGAACGCGCCGGATGACCGCGGTCCATCCATGATGCAGCGACACGCCGAGGCACGCGCTCGCGAAGCCGCACACGCCGCAGATGCGTATTTACGACGAGAGTTCCCGAACGCCACCGACGCGACGCTCGCGTTGGCGCTGGAAAAACACGACGGCGACGTGCAGCTCGCCAAGGATGCGTTACGAGAGTTCTTCGATGCCGAACGCGCGGGACGAACGACGACGACGACGACGACGACGACGACGACGACGGGAGGTGCGGGGTCGAGCGGACGGGAACGACGTCGACGGCGGCGACGCGATGGGAGCTCGAGCTCGAGCGACGACGACGGCTCCGACGACGACGGCTCTCGAAGCGGTCGGCGGCGGCACAAGAAGTACAGAAAGTCCTCGGATAGGAGAAAACACAAGAAACACAAAAAGTCGTCGCGCCGTTCGCGGTCGAGGAGCGCGTCTCGAGGCGATGAGGGGAAGAAACCAGAGAGGCGAGCGTTTGGCGACGACGAAGCCGAACGTCGGCGAGAACTCGCCGAGGCGCGTGAGAAGGAAGCCGCGGCGAAACAACACGCTATCTTGGCGCGTATGCGCGCGCAGGGTGGCGGCGCGGCGCGAGATGGTATGCGCGAGCAAGAGCTCTTGCGTTCCCAGCTCCAAATCGCACACAGGCAAGGCGACGTTCACGAAGTCGAACGGCTTAAAAATTTGCTCGCCAAGGACGACGCGCTCGATCGCGCGGCGAAAGATAACTATGGATTTAGGGCGAACGCTTAAACTTGCGCCAACTGCGCGCGATGATGTATGTATAGAGATTCTAGGTTTGCTATCGATTGCTACTTTTACTACCGAGCCAACGGCATCGACATCGACATCGAGCGCCGACGTCCGTTCCTCAAACGTCACGTCGCTCGCATCTTCCCGCGCGTGCCCGCACCGCTGAATTGCGTCGCGCGCACGACACCCACGAGCGCCCCACACGCGAATCCCGCGCTCATCCCACGCACGCACGACACCGGCCACGCTTGCCACGCGCGGTTCCAATCCAACGGCGCCGGCACGGCGCCCACCCACGCGCCCGCCACGCCTCCAATCACGCTCGAGCGCGCCATAACCTCTCGCACACCGCGCGCATCACCCCTCACGAACACGCGCTCGATGCTCGCGCGGTCGCATCCGATATCCATAGCCACGGTGAGCCCGACGACAGCCGACGCGTACGCGCCAAACGCCGCCGAGCGCGCCCACGTCGTCGAATCATCGCCGCGCAGCACGCTCCCCGCGAACGCGAACGCCACCAACACGCACACCACGACGCCTGCGCACCACGGCGCGATCACGCGCGCGACGACTCCGCGCATCGCGCGCGCACACGACGCCCGACGACGCCCGACGTCGCGCGCGCCGCTGGACAACGCAACCTCCAATACGCGCGACGCGACGACGCACGCCGCACTGGCGCCGCCCACGCGCGCGAGCGACGCGACATCGCGTGCGCCGCACGCCGTGGCGCTCACCGACAACGCGCGCGCGATCGCCAGCGCCGCGTCGACGCGCATGCGCGCGCGCGAATGGCGTCAACTGTCACGTCACGTCGCATTCAAAAATCCTCACTTCCCAACGCGCGGTCGTCGTCGTCGACGCCGCGCTCGGGATGAAGTTCGATCTCGACGCGCAGCGTCGGGTGATTCTCGAGCACATCGCGCGCGCGGACGCCGCGGCGGCGCGCGCGCGCGGGCGTGAGGATAAGATTTTTCCGAAACCGCGCGTTCGAGATGACGAGGCTGCGCGTGCGCGCGAGAATCCGGACGTGGTGAACGTCGAGGACGACGACGCGGAAGTTGGGGTGGAGTACGAGCGGTATCAACCGCGGTACGGCGCGATTGAGGGCGGCGAGCACCCCGATGCGGTGGTGGAGACGGGAACGTTGGCCAAGGTGTCGCCGCCCGAGCCGACGTACGCGCACGCGTTGGGCGACTTGGTACGAAACGGGGCGTTAAGTGCGCTACAGCTCGAGAGCGTGACGTATGCGTGCATGAGACACGAGCAGCGGTTGAAGGATGGGTCTCGCGCGGGTTTTTTCTTGGGAGATGGTGCGGGCGTGGGGAAAGGGCGACAGATCGCGGGGTTGGTGTACGAACATAGACGTAGAGGCGGACGACGCGTGTTGTGGGTGAGCACGAGCGCGGATTTGAAATTCGATGCGGAGCGGGATTTGAATGATATGAATGCGGCGCCGGCGATGGCGGTGATTCCCGAAGGCACCGCTGGGTTACCACAAGGGTCGTTGGAGCGCGTTTTAGACGTCGGCGTGGTGTTTTGTACGTATTCGCTCCTGACGCAGCGTTTGCCCAAGACTCCAAAGAATGCGTCGACTGAGGAGAATTTGCGCGCGATGCTCGTGCCTGGGTCGCGTTTATTGCAACTCGCGGATTGGTTGAAGGGTGACGAGCACGGACCGTTGATTGTTTTTGATGAATGTCACAAGGCGAAGAATTTGATGAACTCGACTGGCACGCCGACCAAGACGGCGTTGGCCGTCGTGGCGTTGCAACTCGTCATTCCCAATGCGCGCGTATTGTATTGCTCAGCCACCGGAGCGAGCGAACCGAGAAACTTGGCGTACATGACGCGGCTCGGGCACTTTGGGTTTTCCAGCATGGTGGATATGTTGAGCAAGTTGGAAAAGTCTGGTTTGGGCGCTCTTGAAATTTTCGCGTGCGGGTTGAAAGCGACTGGTAGTTATCTTTGCCGAACGTTGTCGTACGCTGATGCCGAGTTTGAATTAGTGAATTGTGAAATTGGTCCTGAAATTAAGTTGATGTACGATAGAAGCGTAGCGTTTTGGACGATGATGAAGAAGGTTTTCTACGCCGTTGAACTCGCGCGCGGGTACCCAGACGCACGGGCGTGGAAGGATGCTCACGGCAAGGACATGGCGGCGCTCATTCGATTGTTCTGGGCCACGCATCAGCGATTCTTTAGGCAAATGTTACTTTGCGCCAAAGTTCCGACGCTCGCTCGAGCTGCACTCAAGGCGGTGACTGAAGAAAACTTTGCAGTTGTCATCGGTTTACAGAGCACCGGCGAAGCGAGTCTCGCGCGTATGCACGCAAACGACGACGAAGGCGAGGATGAAGACTTTGCCAGTTCTCCAGCTGAAATGCTTACGAATTTTTTGATTAAGAACTTTCCGACTACATCGAGTCAAGCATCTGCCGAGTCGCAGCAGTTGTGGGATAGTATTCTCACGGATGTCACAGAAGTCGCCATTCGCTGGTGCAGCGCGGAGACGATTGGTGAAGTCATGGCGCGACGTCCGGCGGGTCGACGTCAAGTTGTCGATGACGACGAGTTGAACCAAGGTCCCCGTCCTGGTGCGCGACCGAATGCTGACAATGTTGATGCTGCCGGTGCCGCTGCCGGTGCTGCCGCAGGCGCCGGTGCAGCAGATGCGAATGACGACGACGACGAAATCGAACTCATGGTTGAAAAGTCGCTCGACGAAGTCTTAGCTGAGCGTATGGAGGCGGCCAAGTTGGCGGGTGATTTCTTTGATTTAACCGAGGAGGACATTCATCAACGCGCTCGCGTCGGAGCGAGCGAAGCGCAAGTCCGTGCTATGGAACAAAAGCACGCGTTTCTCGAGGCTGGGGAAAAGGTGCGTCGCGACAGAATGTTGAATGAAGAACGCGAGCTCGCAGCACGTTTGCAGCAGCAAGTCAACGGCGTGGCTCAGGTTCCAGCAGCGCCGCAAGCTGTCAATCATCCATCGGCAGAAGACGCGCCGAATGTAGATGCGCGACTCGAGTCTCCAGCCGCGGCGCCTCGTAATCCAGGTTCTGCCAGCAAGCGCGCTTCTCCAGCGAGAGGCGCCGACGACGGCGGTGGTGGTAATCAGCCGAAGATGTCTCGAAGTGAAAGCGATGGACCTGCGCCGCCCGCTCGTGGTGCTAAGTCCGTGATCGATCCTGAAATAATTGAGCTTGATCTTTCTGATTCGGATGACTCGGATGAACGAGACTTTATGGACAGCGTGCAAAAGCGACGTGCAGACTTTGATCAACAACGTTCGTTACTCGGCGTTGCTGGATCTTCTTCTGGAGCAGCCGCGCGTCATCAGCAGCCTGGTGCGCCGCCCGTGAAGCCTATGGCGCCTCGCCCACCCGCGCCCGTGCCTCACCAGGGACCGCAAGTGAACGCGCTCGAGCGTTTGCAGCGGTTCGTTCGCGAGCGCGATCTGCGTCCGGCTGGAGCTCCAGTAATGCGTGAAGTGAAGCCACAAGTGAAACGCGAAGGTGGAGTTCGCCGCGCTGCCGCCGCCGCCGCGGCTGCTGCGGCCGCCGCCGCCGCCGACGATGAAGACGATGAAGACGATGATTTAGACGACGAAGACGAAAACGAAGACGAAGACGAAATGATGGGCAATCCTAATGCTCGGCACGAAATTGGGGTGGAGAATCAGCACTTGTTACACATCCGCGCGCTCTTAATTCGGGCGGTTGAGTCGCTGCAACTTCCGCCAAATCCTTTGGATAATCTCATCGGTTTGTGCGGCGGTCACGCAAACGTAGCCGAGATGACGGGTCGCAAATTGCATCAAGTTCGTGATGCCGACGGGAGAGTCACCACTCGAAAGCGTTCTACTGACGAAGCTGTAGCTGGTAAAATGCTCAATCTCAGCGAGCGCAAGAAGTTCCAGGATGGCGATAAACTTATTGCAATCATCTCAGACGCCGCGAGTACGGGTATCTCACTTCAGGCTGACAGACGCGTTCCGAATCAACGACGGCGTTGTCACATGACGCTTGAGCTTCCTTGGAGTGCGGATAAAGCAATTCAGCAGTTTGGTCGTTCACACCGCGCAAACCAGTCTAGTGCGCCGCTCTATCGCATTCTCATGACACCTTGTGGCGGCGAACGACGATTCGCTTCGAGTGCCGCCAAACGTCTTCTCTCGCTCGGAGCATTACTCAAAGGTGACAGACGTGCGCTGGGTGCGGGTGAGAATTTGAAAGAGTTTGACATTGATAACATGTATGGATACGGTGCTCTGAGACGCATGATTTCTGATATCCGCGGCGACACTGATCCGTTGGACTGCGTCAAATTTCACAATGGCACGTTTGAGCAAGTAAAAGAACTTATTTGGCGCGAGCTCATAAACGTCGGACTTGCAGAGATCGATGACCGCGGCAGGCGAGCCATTCCTGAAAGATATAAACCGGCGCCGAAGGTTTCGTTGTTTCTGAACCGCTTGCTTGGCATGCCCATTGATTCTCAAAAGGTGATTTTTGATTACTTTACGCAAACGTTTGAAGGTTACATCAAAGAGCTCAAGACACTCGGCAAGTTCGATCGAGGCGTTGGAAGCATTCGTGGGAGCTCCGTTATCGCAGAAGAACGTCACAAAGTCGTTATTCACAAGGATGAGTTGACTGCCGCGGAGACGACGTGTCGTTTGGTGACGTGTGACGTGGGTTTGACGTACACGCAAGTGCGTGAAATGATGAAGCTCTACGACGCTACACGGGCCGAGAAGTTTCAAGGAACGCGTCAGCGTGGAATTCATGGATTTTTCATCAGTAAGCAGAAGATTGCGGCACTTCGCTGCAATCGTCCACTCGTGTTGTACGCTTCAGAAATTCGTCGGCTGCACATCGCGTCGCAGCGTGATATAACAAATCCACAGATGAACATCGTTCGTCCAAACTCGATGAACGCGCACAACATGGATCTCGAAAATATCGAATCAAATTACGAACGAATTTCAATGACGAACTTGGCTGATATGATGCGATTTCGAGAGCTTTGGTCTTTCTGGCACGACTACTTTAGTAAAATTTGCACGCACGGCCCGTCGTGTCGCCAAAACCGAGCGAACCCAGGATCTTGTTCGTATGGTCAACGACACAAGTCTGATGTTCTCGTTTGCGGAGCTGTGCTGCCCGTGTGGAATGAAATCAACGCGAAATTTCATGTTGTGGAATTCAATCAGCGCGGTGAAAATAGAGTGCGTCACGTTCAAGTCGTGCGCGCAGAGACGACGGCGGGCGAGAAGCTCGTCGGTTTGCGACTCGCCGCCATTCCTGAAGCTGAATACGCAGGATTTGCTGAAAGTTTGCGAATTGAAATTGAGCAATCAATCAAAGGTGGTATTCAATACGAAGAGGAGCAGCCTGCTCGCCCTCCACGATGGTATGATGATGTGGACATGGATGAATGGTAATATTCAAGAGTTGCTTTTGTACAAGTGCTAGAGACTGAAAAGTCTCGTCTGTATATCGCAAGACAGAGCACGTGTATTATTAGAAAAGGAAAAGAAAATAAGAAAAATGAAACATTTGAACCGCAGCAGCAATACATTTTAATAGCAATTTCTATACTGGTACGATATGATACCTACACGCCCGAGGCGACGGCTTTCGCTGGCACCGCGACGCAGCCTTCGCAATCGCATCGAAGAACGACTTTTGCAACGACGTCAGCGCCGTAAGGAATCGTCGTGTGTCCCGTCAGAACCCAGTCACTCGTCTCGTCTCCTTCGCGCTCGAAAGTTTGCGTCGCGAGAAGCGTGGCTCCATTCGTCACCGTTTCCAGGCACGTGAGCGTAGCGACGCCCTTTTCAATCGTGACGTCGACGTCGTTAATTTTAATCCCCACTGGACGTCTATCGGGCTTGAGCACGGTGTCCCATCCATCAATACGCGCACCCCGATCGACTAATGATTTCACCGCACTACTCACGTCGCGTTTCGACCGACCTTTTGCCCAAATCTGCGACATCGCCTTTTCGTCACCAGCGTCGAGCGCGGCGTAAAACGCTTCGTGAATGCCAATAATCGTGCTCAACTCTGGCACGTCCGATGGCAACGCCTGCGAGACCGCACTTCGACCGCCACCTCGCGCGGAACTCGACCCTTCACGCGCGGTGAGCTCTTCAAAAGAATCCAACGTCGCTTTTTTCCACGCCTTTTCCGCGTCTTCATCTTGCTTATTACCCGGCCGATTGCGCGGAAACGTCGACAGCAACACGTCCCAATTCGGACTTCCCACGCCCGAACCGCGCACGAGCCCGCTCGTGGAAATCGTCAAATACCCACCCTTCTGTTTCGCGGTGTCTTCTCCAATCAATCGGCGAAAGAAGCCACTCCAATCGTCATTTCGCGTTGGCCACGCGAGCCATCGTCCCGCGCCGGCGCCCGGCCACGCTTTCACGACGTCCCGCAACAATTCCCAACGTCCAGGCCCAACATCCGCCACCGCGCCCACGTCCGCGCCCGCCATCGAGCGCTCCACGACGGGTACGACTAAAATCCTACTCTGCTCCAACCGCCGTCGATACGGCGTCGCCGCCATTAAATCTTTTTCAACTTTTTTCGCATCCCCGTACACGACGGCTATCCTCGCCACGTCGCGCAACGACCCCAAATCAAACATCGTCTCCTCCCGAAACTTATTCCGCTGAATCACTACCATTTTCCCCAACGCCAGTTCCCTACTCAATCGCTTCACCGCGGCGTTGCGCCGACGCACGTCCGCCGTCGCGAACGCCCCGCACGCCGCCAACGCGACGACATTCTCAATCAACACCCCCGCGCCCCCACCTCGCGCGACGTCGCCGACGCTGCTCGGAAGCGACAGAAACAACCCCGCACCGAGCGCACCGACGAGCGCCACGCGCGGATAGAAAAACGGCGCCGTCGCTTCCCACGTCGTCGTCACGATGGCGTCGTAGCGTTCACCCGAAAGCACATCAGCGCGCGCATTCTCCCCCGCGTCCTCGACGTTCATCGCGCGCGGCGGCGCAGCGCGCGCGCGAGGACGCCCTGCGCGGTGTGCGCCGTGCGCTGGCGCCCGGCGCGACGTCAATATCGCCGACGACGTCGCCGACGACGTCATCACCATCATCGATGAATGTTGCGCACCGATGAATGACGTCACTCGACGCCGCCGCGCGCGCGACGCCACGCATGTCCGCGGTGACGTCCGCGACGCACGCCTCGAGCGCGCGCGATGGCATCCGCGCCGCGCACGCGACGCGCCGCGCGACGTCGCGTCGCGCCGCACGGCGCGATGGCGCGCCGACACATCCAAGTCTATCCATCGACGACGATGCCGATGCTGACGCGTCGGACGACGGGTGCGTCGCGGCGATGACGCCGAGACGCCGCGCGGCGCTCGCGGCGATGCTCGCGGTGTCGTCGGCGTGCGTTGCGCCTCGCGCGGCGCGCGCGGCGGACCGGAGAACGATGGTGCAGCGGGAAATCTTACCGTCTGACTTTGAGTCGCTGGAGACGTTCGAGCGCGCGCGCGGCGGTCGAGCGTCGGTGTCGTCGTCGTCGTCGGTGGCGGCGGCGGAGCGCGCGAAGGGGATTCCGATTAATTTACGTTCGTCCGAGGAGGACATGGATGAGAATGAGATGAATGTGCTGTATACGACGCCGCCCGAGGCGGAGCCGGTTGAGGCGAAGTCGGGCGTCGACGTTCGGCGGTGGTCGAGCGCGGCGTTTCAATGGGGATTTATCGGCGCCGTGGGGTATAGCGCGTGGTCTGCGCAGCGGCGTTCGGATGTGGTGACGAAGAGGCTTGGGCTGGGCGGCGTCGCGGCGTCGGCGCTGATTGGGACGTCGTGGAGAGTGACGGCGGATATCGGGAGAGAAAACGGGACGTGGATGCCGCCGAATTGGGGCGCGAGCGGCATGCGCTTAATCGTGCCTTTGGCGATTACGTTCAAAGCGAACGGTGTGGCAGAGGTCATCGCTACCGGTGCATTTGCGCCGATGACGTTTGGCGAAGGATCGTGGAGCATCGATGGCGATACGCTTCGATTTAACTTTCCCATGACGGCGCCGACGAAACGCGGCGACATTGAATTCGGCGAGGAAAAGCTCTATTTTAAAACTCAGGCGTGGGCAAATCAAATGAGTACGAAAGGGCGATTATTGGTGAACCAAACGCGATTTGGCTTTCGACGCGAATGGCGTTCGGTGGGTGTGTTTAAATCGGAACCGCTCGTGATTTCACCCGAGGATGAAAACGCCCCCGTCGTCGTTCCACCCATGCGCGTGCGCGTGCCGCAGTAACAATCGAGAGAATCTGTGCAGTAGTCATTCATTCCATTTACTGTACCTTATGTAGCTATCTAGGTCATAACATCATTTGCAATTCGCCTCAAACCATTCCTTGAGCTCGTGCACCGTCGTCTCCATGTCATCCGTCGTCTTATTCTCCTTCACCCACACATTCTCGTACGAATCCTTCGCCTCCTCCGCGACGACTTGAAATATATCGCACTCAACATTCTCACGTATCTTACGCTCGCTATACCCACGACTGGCTAACCGATCGTACAAAACCGCCGTATCGCTCGCGCACGTCAAACACGCCACCACATCAAACCACCGCTCGGGAAACAGCTCACACGAATGATAATCCATCACGCACCCGCGGTCACCCGCCTTGGCGAGCTCATCCTCTAAATAATCCAACAGCGCGTCCTCGTCGAGCACGTGCGTGTCCATATCGGCGTCGTACTCGAGGTAAAACTCGTGCGCCTTGCACACCGCGCCGACATCGATGCGCAACACATCGCCCGCCAATGCCTCCGCGAGCGCGTCCGCGAGCGTGGTTTTCCCAGTCCCAGGCGCGCCGGTGATTAACACGAATGGTTTCGTTCGCGACTCGGGCGTGGTTTTCGCCGTCATGACGACGTCGTCGCAGCGAGGATGCGTCAGTGTGTGACGCGCATGGCATGCAGCTCCACGGCACACTCGCGTCGACGTCCGACGCCGCCGTCGACGCCGCGTGCGTCGTGGACGTCGTAGACGTCATCGATGACACCCCAGCGCCGCCGTCGACGTACGCGCCATCGCCCTTGGCGCGTGTCGCGCGAGCATTCATAGAATTCGCATTCGCATGTCTCGCCGTGGCGTTTCGCGCCGCGCAGCTCGCGCTCGTTCCGGTGCTCGCAGTGACGCCTGCGTGCGTCGCTCGCGCCGCGCAGCGCGGGGCGTTTGCGATTGGATACCGCGCGTACGTCGGCGCGCCCGGACGGTGGTTACATAAGCGCATGATTGCGCACGCGGCGGGGCAAGGGGCAGAGGCGCACGCCAAGGCGGGCGCGCCCGTCGCGTGCGGCTCGAGCGTCATCGTCACGATTCCGTTTCTCACGGATAATTATTGCTATTTGATCATCGATGGCGCGACGAGAACGGCGGCGGCAGTTGACCCGGCGGACCCAGAGCGCGTGGCGCGCGTGGCGGAGAAATTAAAGGTGAGGATTACGTGCGCGTTGACGACGCACAAGCACCACGACCACGCGGGCGGGAACGCGGAGCTCGCGGACATATTGCGCGGTGACGGCGATCATGGCGGCGAAATAAAGGTGTATGGACACGAGAGAGATGCGTGTCACGGTGCGACGGATCGCGCGGAGGATGGTGCGGTGGTGCACGTCGGGGAGACGCGCGTGCTCGTGACGCACGTGCCGTGCCACACGTTGGGACACGTGACGTACGCTGTGATGGATGCGCGAGCGCCGTGCGGGTCCGAGTCCCTCGAGCACGCGATTGCGATGTTTACGGGTGATGCGATTATCAACGGCGGCGTAGGGGCGTTTTTTCACGGTAATGCCGAGGATTGCTATGATAATTTACACGCTCGATTGGCGCCGACGCCCGACGCGTGCTTAATTTTCAGCGGACACGAATACATGGAGATGAATTTGAGATTTGCAAAGATGCTCGACGACGATGACGAGATCACCGCGAATGCGTTTTACGCTATACTGCTGCATAGGCACCGAGATTGCGCCACGATGCCGAGTTCGTTTCGCGTAGAACGTCGGCTCAATCCATTTTTTCGTTGTCGCGATAGAGCGTATCTCAAACGATTGCTCGATAAAAAATTATGGTTTATGGAGCGCAAACGTCGACCGTGGTGGCATCGATACGTTGGCGCTCAAGGGAGTCGATTAGCGAAGCAGCGAGCGCGAGTGATCGAGCAACACCCGCTCGCGGTGCGCCTTCGAGAAGACGCCGCCTCCGAGTCAGCCGCCGCTTCGCGCGCCGCCGGCGTGTGCGGCATCGACCTCGTGCAAGAGTTGATGTCGGATTCGTTTGCATCAGGCGCGAGCTTGAAGGAGGGCAACGAGGAGGAACATGATAATTTTATGCTGTACGCGCGCGCTATGTCCGCACAAGGGAACGTACGGGTCGTTCCCGCGGAACTCGTAGGATAGGATATACTGTACCGGTAGGATCAAAAATAGAAGACAACACAAACCTCAACACCGCAACCTTAACACCGCAACCTTAACAACGCAACCTTAACAACGCAAATGCCGCTTAGTCGCACGTGCTGCGCTACGCGACGACGAGCTTGCGGTAAAACATCCAACCGTTGCTGCTCCACTCGAACGAGAGCCCGCTCCAGCGCTTGAGCTGACACAGGCCGACCGAGTGAAAGGAAAATCCAATGCACTCGGATTCATCTCGACACAGTTTGGCGCACGCGTCGAGGCTTTTGACGTGCCTCGTGGGTGAACCGATTATACCGTGTGTGCGGTCGCCGGTGCCAGAGGGAGAGAAACCATCGACCGCTCTGTAGTAGAACTGTGCGCGACTCTCCACCAAGACGTCATAAGAGAGGGGTTTTTTGGTCGCTGTACCCTTGATCCAACACTTTCCGGTCTCGTAGTTGATGCCCACGCACATGGGATTCGCGAGACAGTCATCTTGGCACTGCTTGAAGCTGCGTTCGTTGTTCAACGTCCAAGAGAGATCGGCGTGGACTCTTTGCCCGGTGAACGTCTTGAAAAATTTGGGGACATCGCAGTTTGGATTCAAACCCTTTTTATACCCTTCGGAAAAGAAGTGCTCCCGCGCCAAGGCGAGATCACCTTTGAACTTTTCCTTCAAATCGGGATAGCGAGTCACGTAGCAACGCAAGTCGTCGTTGGTGAGCGCGCACTGCGTATCACGCTCCTCGTCGACGCCCACTGAGCGCATATGATGTGCGGCCTTTTCCAAGGATTTATGCGTGCTATACTCGCGACGGACGTCGGAGTATCGAGCGATGTAACACTTTGTGGCCTCGTTTGGACCCGCGCATGTCGGGTCTCTGCGCATTCGTCGGCCGATGCCGATGTAGTGCTTTTTGGCTTCGTTCAGTTTCGCCTGTCCATGAAGATGCCTGTATTTCTTTGCGATATCGGGGTATCTATCCAGATAACACTGCGCGTCGTCGTCTCGGATGTGCGGCCAGTGTTTACCTTGCATGGCGTGCCTGTAAAAGTGGGGTCGAGACGCACACCTGGGATTCTTCCCTTCCTTCCAGCCTGTTTGTAGCCAGTGCCTTCGCGCGGCTTCGAAATCGTCATCGCTCGATCGAGGGACGTCGGGGTATCGCTCGAGGTAGCATTTGAAATCCGCACGAGTCACTCTCTCACACTTGCTGAGCTTTTTGCGCGCTTCCTGCTTGTGCGTCGCGCGCATCAAAGTTTTGATATTCGGCAAATCCGTCGGAACCGCGTTACGGCCCGGGTACTGTCCGTAGTACCGATGGACGTCCCAAAAGTTGGAAGCGAAACACATAGCATCAAGCTCGTCGATGACGGGCTCTCGCGTGCAGATGGCCTTGCGCTTTTCATGCATGCCTCTGATCAGGTAGTGAGTCTTCGCCTTCGTCAAGTCAAATCCAAAAGCTTTGCGTACGTCTGCGTAGTTGTCGATATAACAGACAGCGTCGTAATCGTACATCATCTCAGCATCGTCAAAGTTATATTTGTAACGATCGACATCTCCCGCGCACTTGACGGTTCGCCCTTGCTTCCAGCCCGTTTTGAAAAAGTGTGTGCGACCATCGTTCGGCTGACTCCAAGGGAGGTCCGCATAACGAGCCAAATAGCACTTCAGATCCGCATCAGAGATAGAACAGTGAGCGATTCTACCCTCATGCTGTCCAATCTCTTGGAAGTGCTTCTTCGCAGCGTCGAGGTCTTCGCCAAATCGACGGAATAGATCAGCATATCGGTTCAAGTAGCATTTTGCGGTTGAGTCTTCCATGTAAAACGGGAACGGTTTACCGAGAAGCGCAAACGGTTGCCACGAAGAGTTTGTCGGATGCAGATGAGTACCGAGAAGTGCTCCTTCACTACTGCCACAATCTCCACCATGCTTTTCGATGCATATAGCCTCACAGAAGCCTTGCGCGATCTCGAGCGTCACCGGAGAGTCTGGCGACGCCCCGCCCACTTCGTACGATATCGAAACTCCCGCAAAGTTTGCGAGTGACGGGTCGGCATAGACGTACGTCAAAGCCACATCAAAGCTTATTTTAATTGGAGGCGGAATGTTTATGCCGAATCCGAGAGTTAAGAACTCAGCTCTGCCAGGGACCATCGTGATATCCTTGTATCCCGTGAGTACCGCCGACGCCCCAGCGCTGGTCCCTGGAAACGCCAACGCGACTCCACCAGACTTGACACAAGCCGCGGCGTAGCAGAATTGACGCCCGTTGAGATCGAGACCAACGCCTACTTCGGTGGAGAGTCCCTTCGTAGTCAATCCTGCGTTTACGTCGACGCCGACATCGACGCCAAACGTGAACGCCGGCAACTTGCCCGCCTTGCCGATTGCTGGACACGCTGACCTCAACGCAATGGCGAACGACTTGAAAGCGTTCGCCACCTGATTGACGTTTGGAAACAGCTTTGTCCAGGTGGCGTGACAGAGAGTATCGTCCATCTGCGACAAGTACTTGTTCAAGCCTCCACCCTTGGTTTCGTCTCTGATGTTCTTCACCATGCTCGTTACCGAATCCTTGCTCTGCGCCTTATAGAGTTCTCTCGCAAAGTCGAAGAGCAGATCTTGCGACGCCAAACACTCGAGGCCGCCAAATAAGAGCTCGAGCATTGCAACAACGTCACCGACAAAGTCAACCATCTGCTCCACTTGATCCTCTATGACATCGACTGCGTCGTTCACAAAACCGCTGGCTTGATCGTACATTTCATCCAGAGCGCCGGACGCGCACTCGAACGCGTCTATCGCACCAGACGAAACTTGCGTCACCACAACTTCTCCGAGTTCCGCGACGTCGTTAACCGTACTTTCCATCGCATCACCCACCGACTCGAAGTGTCTCACGGCGTCGACGCCGTAATTGTAATACGCCGAATTTGCGCTCTTCTTGACGAAATTCGTCGCATCACCCAGGCCTTTGTTCACGTCTGTGATGACATTCTTCAAATTAACGTTCTCAATCGCCGAATTCGCCGCACTTGCGACGTGATTTACGTACTTGGCGACGTATCGCCGCCAAAGCTTACCCGTCAACTTCTTCAAACTTTTCGCCCATTTCTTCAAAAAATCAAAAAAGCCACCCAACGCAGACGTCTCATCCGAGACACTCGTCCGCGCCTCCTCCAGAGCTTCAAAGGGATCCATCACTCTGATCTCACCCCGCCGCTCTCGCGCCAAAAGTTCCTTTGCAAAACGCCCGTCTCGCCGAACCGACGCGCCGAGCGCTTCGAGCTCTCGCGCCGTGAGCAACCGCGTCCCGCGCCAACCGTCTCCGTCGCCTCGCACCCCGATCGCGCGCGCGAACATCAACGACGCATCGCCCACCGTCGCTTCGAGCGTCTCGCGCGAGCACGCGATCGCCACCGTCGCCACCACCGCCACCGTCAGCCACGTCAACCACCGCACCGTTGCTGACGATCGATGCCAGCGTCTCGCGCGCGTCGGGCTCCACGCCGCGGCGGCGTCCGTGGCGCCGTACCGCGACCATGGCATCGCGCGCGCGGGCGTCACGCCTTCCATGTCGACGTTCGTCGTCGATCCGTCGATGGCGTCGACGCGCGTCGTCGTGTCAGGCGAGTTGCACGCAATGGCGTAACACCAAAAACGAAGCGTCGCGGTAACACCAAAAACGAAGCGTCGCGCGTCGCGGATGCGATGGGCGACGCGCGATGGCGCGGTGGCGACGCGCGGTGGCGACGCGCGGTGGCGCGAGACGCGGTGGCGCGAGACGCGGTGAAGGGCGACGCGCGACCGACCGCGGATGGTGCTCGACCGACCTTGATTGCTGACGTGAGCGCGCGACGTCGTGAAGACGAGGTGACGCGAGGCGCGTGAATAGACGCTGTGTGTTTCAATTAACAATGGGTAGTAATAGTACCAAGAAATACTCTCAATTACTTGCCGAGCACGGTGGTGTTGAAGCGTTCAACCTCCTTGGCGGAACCGATGCACAAGGCCGTGCGTTGGTCGACGGTGTTGATTTGTACGTCCAAAATGGAGCCGCCGGTGACGCCGTCAGACGTCTTACCGCCCGCCTTTTCGACGAGCAAACCGAACGGAGCGGCTTCGAACGCGAGGCGAAGCTTGGCCGGGGAAGACTTGGACGTCGGGTTGGAGAACACACCTTGGTTCTTCGTGAATTGTTGGTACACGTCCGGGACCAAGCCGCCCGAGTAACGCAACGTGTAGCGGTTATCCATGTAGTAATCGAGCAAGTTCTTGTAACCCTCGGTGTCTTGCGCGGCGCGCATGTTGGCCGGGGAGAAGATCTTGGACGTTTCGTTGATCGTAATCTTCGTGCGGGTGCAAATCCACGGTTCAAAGGTACCGTCCGGAAGTTGGCAACCCTCCGGCGTGCAACCATAGGAGAATTCATAGACGCCGTCGTCGAGGGCGACAATGACAGTCGTACGCGGGCCGTAAAGCGCGACGAGCGACGTGCGTTGGTCGCGACCGGTGGCACCGATCAAACCATCCGCGCCAGTGCCCGAAGTGGAGTCCCAGATACCAATAATCGTACCGACAGCCCAGTTGTTGTCGACGATGGAGGAGCCGTCGAGCGGGTCCCAGCACACCGTGTACTCACCCTTCGGGTTGCACTGCACGACGACCGGTTCTTCTTCAGACGCGCCATAGGCAACCGTCTCGGAAGACTTGACGCAATCCCACATCAAGTTATCCGCGATGACATCGACGGACAACTGCGCGTCACCAAACGTGTTGGCCGAACCTTCCACGGTGACGAGCGCCGAGCGCAACGCTTCGGTGATATCCGCGCAGCACTCGAGCATTTCAACGATAACCTTGCGCAACTTTTCATCTGCGCAGTGGCGTTCCAAAATGTTCTCAAGGCTCGGGTACGAATCTTGCTTCTCGGTCGTGGTGTAGAAGGACGTGCTCGACGCGCCGTACTCGTGCGCGCGAACGTCGCGGGACACGCCGCGCACCGGAGCGCGAGACTTGCTCGTCTGACGCGTCGTGCGCGCCGCAGCGCTCGCACGCGCAATCGGGGCGCGAATCTATACAACCCGAAAGAAAACAACACACACGCGTCAGTTTCACCCCCTCGCGTCTCATCACCCGCCCTCGCGCGTCGTCAATCCCACGCGCAGACGCGCAGCCTCACCCACGCCCGATCGGCGCGCGCCCGTGCGCGCCCCATGCGCGCGATCGCGCGCAATCGCGCGGCGCCCGAATCACCATCCGCGCGAAGCCCGAACGCGAAAGCATCGCTCGCGCGTCATCGCACCATGGAAATAGCAGACATCTCGAGCGGCGTCGGGCGTTGAGCGGTCGTAAAGTGCGGCGCGACGCCCGTGGGCGTGGAGCCCTATCCACAACGCGATCGGACATGCGGCGTGTATGGGTGGTGATCGGTCGACGCGTGGGTACACACGCGGGTCTGGGTGTGGGGGGTACATACA
>Ga0255779_1002767_pt1 | contig 18115 bp, 18 predicted proteins | sample 011ome_21_FD_179977 | JGI IMG/M metagenome (GOLD analysis project Ga0255779, IMG submission 179977) | Coastal salt marsh microbial communities from the Groves Creek Marsh, Skidaway Island, Georgia - 011508AT metaG (version 2) | ecosystem: Environmental > Aquatic > Marine > Intertidal zone > Salt...
CAACAAAATAGTGTCATCGGAATTTCACGGCACTTTCATCGTATTTTCACATGACCAAAAGGCATTTATCTCTTATTATTCTCGAAGCGCTCGCGAGAGCGATAATGGGTCCGTTTAACAACTCTTTTTCCCAGGAGTCTTTCATCATGAAGAAGTCCGTTGCACAGCTGTTTGCGCGTAAAGCGCTGGTGAGTGCCATCGTTGGCACCAGTATCGTTGGTGTGGTTGGTAGCTCAAATAGCGCTTATGCGCAAGAAACATCCGCCATGGTACGTGGTGTGGTGACAGATTTAGCAGGTAGCCCTGTAAGCGGTGCCACGGTTGTGGTGACCTCATCAAGCACCGGTATCAGCAAAACGGTAACTACCGATACTAACGGTGCCTACTCGGTTCGTGGCTTACCTGCCGGTGTTGCCTATGATGTAACCGTTGATGCCAACGGTCTTCAAAAGGCCAGCACAGAAGGCATGCAGTTGGCGGTGGGTCAATCAGCGGTTATGAACTATCGTTTGAGTGATGAAGAGGAAGTGATTGTTGTGGCGCAACGTGTGGCCGTTGCCGAGACAGCAATTGGGCCTACGGCAATTTTTGATCTCCAAAGCCTACAGGATTCGCCCGCTATTAACCGCAACATCAACGACATTATTGGTCAAGATCCCCGTATTTTTATTGATCAGTCACGCGGTGTTGACTCGATTCAGTGCAATGGTGCCAACCCCCGGTTCAATAGCCTGACGGTTGATGGTATTCGCCTGAATGACGGCTTTGGTCTTAACAGCAATGGCTACCCAACTCAGCGTATGCCTTTCCCATACGACGCTATTTCAAGTGTGGCTGTGGAGTTGGCGCCAATGAGCGTGGTCTACGGTGGCTTCTCTGCGTGTAACGTAAATGCTGTAACCAAAACGGGCGGCAATGAGATTTTCGGCTCGCTGTTTTTCGACTACGGCAGCGATTCACTGCGTGGTGACAAACTGGAAGGCGATACTATCGAATCGCAATCCTATGAAGAGACCCGTTATGGTTTCGAGATTGGCGGTGCCATTCTTAAAGACAAGCTGTTCTTCTACGGAGCTTACGAAAAGTATGACGGCGTCGATTTGAACGATAGAGGTGCTATCGGTTCTGGCGCAGTTAACGAAGTACTTATCTCGCAGGCGGAACTTGACCGTATTGCTCAAATAGCCCGTGACGTATACGACTACGACCCAGGTACGGCGAAAGCTGAACCGTTCGATTTTGAGGACGAAAAATACCTCGCCAAGATCGACTGGTATGTAACCGACGCGCAACGTGTAGCGCTCACGTACATGTACAACGATTCCTTTAACTTCACGCCCTCTGACGGTGATTTAAACGAATTTGAATTCAGCAAGCATTTCTACAAGCGCGGCGCAGAGCTCGAGTCATACACTCTGAACTGGTACTCAGACTGGAGCAGCAACTTCTCGACCGAAGTACGTTACAGCGTGAGCGAGGTGGACTTCCTGCAACAGTCTGTGTCGGGCCCCGATTTTGGAGAGGTTCAAATCCGGGCGGGCGATGGTGTCAACGTTTACCTGGGTGCCGATGACAGTCGTCACGCAAATTCTCTGAATTGGGATACCGAGCAGTTGGTTCTTCGTGGTCATTACACCCTTGGTGATCACACCATCACAGCTGGTTTTGAACGTGAGTCAATTGAGGTCTACAACCTATTCTACCAGCACACTGATACTGAAATTCGCTTTAACAGTATTGATGACTTTGAGGCTGGTCTCGCGCAACGCGTTTACTACGGTAATGCTATCAGCAACGTCGATACCGATTCGGCGGTTGAGTGGGCCTATGACGTCAACACCTTCTACATTGAAGACGAGTGGCAGTTTAACGATCGCTTGTTACTCACCTTTGGTCTGCGTTACGACTACTACGAGACCAGTGACGTGCCCAATGAGAATCCGGATTTTGTTGCCGATTATGGTTTCTCAAACACGGCGACGCTTGATGGTGTAGATCTATTGTTGCCACGATTTGGTTTCACTTTTGCAGCAACGGATGACATCACTCTGCGCGGTGGCGTGGGTCTCTTCTCGGGTGGTAACCCCAACGTTTGGTACTCAAACGTGTACTCCAATACCAACACTACCTCAGTACAGGCGCTGTACCGAGCGGGTCGCGGTGACTTCTCCGATGTATCGGCGCTAGCACTGTTCGACTTTGACTACAGCTTGTGTGAGAGCGGTGTGCCTACCTGTGGCCCCGGCTACGGGGTGCCCACGGGTCTGGCTAATGAGGTTGCAGCGGGTAATGGCTCCAACTTTGAAATCGTTTACCTTGACCCCGATTTTGAGGCACCCACAGAGTGGAAATATGCGCTGGGCATGACCTGGGAGATTGGCGATGGCTACACCTTACAAGCCGATGCACAGATTACCCGCGGTGAAGACACGGCCATCTACAAGCACGGCGATCTCGAGCAGGTGGGCACCAGCGCCGATGGCCGCCCGGTGTATGACAGTGTGCGTGTACCCACCTTTGTGCTGACTAATAGCTCCAAGGGTAATGAGTCTGAGTCTCTGTCGGTAAGCCTGTTTAAGGCTTATGACTTTGGTTTGGATATGCGCTTGGGTTACGCATGGACAGATGCCAAAGACGTCAATCCTATGACGTCCTCGGTGGCGTTCTCTAACTACTCAAATCGCACGTTCTTTGACCCAGAGGAAGAGGTGCTGTCTACATCTAACTACAACGTGGAGCACCGCTTTACGGCTGTATTGAACTACACCACGGAGTTGTTTGCTAACTACCAGACGCGGGTCTCACTGTTTGCTCAGAGCAACTCGGGCACGCCCTACAGTATTGTATTGCCAGAGTTTGAGGGTCAGTTGGCCTACGGCTTCACGCCTTATTTCGAGGGCGACGTGGTATTGGTTGAACCTGGCACTCGTAATAATCAAGAAGGCAGCTGGTGGACCAAGGCGGACCTGCGTATCACGCAAGAGTTTCCCGGCTTGACGGCCGAGCATCGTGGTAGCGCATTCATCATTATCGACAACTTTACTAACTTGTTGAACGATGATTGGGGTGTGATGGAGCGACCCATCTTCCCTTACGGTGTAACCCAAGCACAGCAAGCCAATGGCCAAGCTGAGACGCGTGTGGGTGAGGCTTCCTTGTGGGAAGTGCGTGTGGGTTTGAACTATCGCTTCTAAGCGATTTGGAGGATGTGAAGGGCGCCCTAGGGCGCCTTTTTTTATTGCGCCCCCAGCAGCGCCGTCACGAGCAAAGCCAGTCGCCGACTGGCCAGCTGCCGACGTGTGATCACAGTCGGCGCATGGGCGAGTAAATACTCCTCGGTGAGGACCGCCAATCGGTAGGGCTTCAAATAGGCAGCGGCAGGTGTGTTAAGAATAGCGATGCTTTCATTCGCCCAGTCGTTAGGATTCAAAGAGGGCTGGGTTTGCCAATCAGTGGCAGCGTTGGATGCTTCGCGAATACGTGCGGCAGCCGCCGGATCCTGGTCACTTAAGTAGCCGAAGTAGCGGCTAATCAGGCCGTCCCATATCGCATGCATGTTGACCCGATCGCGCTGCTCTCCCAGTAGCCGCTGCAGGTGAGGAGGGAGCGTTAAATAAACCCGATTCCCACCTAGATCCTCGGCATAAGCGACATGAAAAGGCTGATGCAAGTCGCCCACCAGGTGGCCGATCCACATGAGTGCTTCGCGCCGCTGTTGCTTTGGTGCGGCCGAGGTCAGCACGTTAATCTGCTGCTTGAGTGCGGACAGGGCATCACCGTCCTTGGGGACGGCTGTTTGTTCGATAGTCTCCACCCCGGGGAAACTATTCCGATAATGCCAGGGTCGTGTCTCGGGTCGAGTCCGTTTAATGTTGTCCGCCCAGACACAGGCATCCGGGAACGGTCTGTCGAGAAGCTCGACCACGCTGGCCCGCACGTCGAGGCTAAGCTGGCTGAGCGCCTCTTCACAAATTGTTTTGTGGTCTATGTCCCACCAGGCGCTGGCGACGCCCGGTATCAGCATAACGAGGGCCAAGGCCCCGCTGAGAATCGCGAGTCGGTGGGTGCTTCTGTGAGGTATGGGCATACGATGGCTCAGGCTCGGGTGCTTAGGCGGTGCGCAGAAGCCCTAGCATACTGCCCGACGATCCTGCTCGCTACTGAGCGCGCGCTCTGGTTGCCGCCCGCGCAGACGACTCTTCCGCCTGAGATCGCGTAATCCGGTACACTGGGCTTTCACTCATGGTGTATCACCTCTTCTGCAGACAAATCATGGACTCGATGCAGCGGCAGTTTTTTGCGATCTACAATGCCGACGGTTCGCTCAGCGGCGAAATTCGGTACCTGTTCGGTAAATTGAGCGGGGCATCTGAGTGTGCCCTGTGTGAATTAAGCCACGGGTGGAATCCCTTGGGGCGCGAGGTATGGCGTCAATCGAAAGAAGCACTTTCTCAGTTAGTTTGGTTGCATCGTGACGAGCAGCCGGATGCCTTGCGAGCCTTTAGCGAAGGCTTGTTGCCGGCGGTGATTATGGAAGAGGCGAGCGGTTTTAAGATCTTGATGGATGCGGCCTGCTTGAGGACCTGTGCGGGCGATTTCAAGGTTTTCGAACAGGAATTTCTCGCTCGGGTGGGGGCCTTAATCGGTGATAGCATGGCGCTCGAAGGACCCAATCAAACAAGGGAATTTGATGAATAGCTTAATCGGTGTTGTCGCGCTATTGGCTTTTGCCTGGTTGGTGTCTTCCAATCGGACAGCCATTAATTGGCGCACGGTTGGGTGGGCTTTTACCTTGCAGGCTGGCATCGGCGGTATCGCGTTATTTTCTGCTTGGGGACAATCGGCGTTGCAACTTCTATCGGAGCGCGTCGCATCGCTTTTGGAGTATAGCCAAGCAGGTATCGCTTTCATGTTTGGTCCTCTGGTCGCGAGCGAGAGTAATTTGGGATTTATTTTTGCCTTTAGCGTACTGCCCATAGTCATATTTTTTAGTGCACTGATTGCCGTGCTGTATCACCTGGGTGTGATGCAGTGGATTATTCGTATTATCGGCGGCGGTCTCAGACGCCTGCTCGGCACCAGTCATACCGAATCCCTGTCAGCTGCGGCAAACGTGTTTGTGGGTCAGGCGGAAGCGCCTTTGGTGGCAAGGCCCTATCTACCGGGTATGACATCTTCCGAGCTTTTTGCGGTGATGGTCGGTGGAATGGCATCGATTGCCGGTTCAGTTATGGCAGGTTACGTGGCCCTCGGCGTGTCTTTGGAATTTCTCCTCGCCGCGTCTTTTATGGCGGCACCTGGGGGTCTGTTAATGGCAAAGATGCTGGAGCCGGAAACAAAAATTCCTGAGCAACCAAAACCCGGTGCCAAGCTTGAAGGTGAGCGTTACGTAAATCTGGTGGATGCCGCCGCGTCGGGTGCCATGGACGGATTTAAGATGGCCGGTGCGATCGCCGCAATGCTGATGGCTTTTATCGGCCTCATCGCCATGCTCAACGGTTTGTTAGGTTGGGCGGGTGAGGTATTGGGTCAGCCGGGCGTAACCCTCGAAGCCTTGCTTGGCCTTTTGTTCAAGCCCCTGGCGTGGTTACTCGGGGTGCCCTGGAGCGAGGCGGAGCTGGCGGGGAGCTTGATCGGCCAGAAGTTGGTGCTCAATGAGTTTGTGGCCTATGTCGCCTATTCGGAAGTAGCGAACGACTTTTCAGCCAATGCTTCTGCCATCGTTGTCTTTGCCTTGTGCGGATTTGCCAACCTCTCGTCGATTGCGATTTTACTCGGCGGGTTGGGAGCTATTGCGCCTATGCGACGAGACGAGATTTCTCGTTTTGGGCCGCGGGCACTGCTTGCCGCGACCCTGTCGAATTTGATGAGCGCTTCTCTGGCGGGATTTTTTCTGTCCATCGGCTGAAGGTGTTGAGGGTGAAAATGGTCACAAGGACCGTCAAACAATGAGTGAGTTGCCGTTGCTGTCTTGCAGTGACCCGGAATTCGGCGAGAAATTCGTGATGTCGCTGCAACAGTATGGTTTCGGTGCGTTGATCGATCACCCATTGGACATGCGGCGGGTACGGCGTATTTATCAGCATTGGGGCACCTGGTTCGGCAGTGACAAAGATGCGTGCTTCGATGTCGATCCTAAAACACAGGATGGCTATGTTTCGCTGTATCTTGCTGAGCATGCCAAAGGGTATGAACAGCAAGACTATAAAGAGTACTTTCAATACTATCCTTGGGGTCGCTGTCCCGACGCTTTGCGCACAGATTTGGCGGCGCATTACCACGATGCAGTGCACTTTGGGTCCCGGTTGTTGATGTATATCCAAGACGCGATGCCCGAGCCGATCGCCGCGACCCTCGAACAACCGCTTCACGCCATGATTGCCAATAGTCAGCAATCTATGCTCAGAGTGTTGCATTACCCCCCGCTACCGGACAATGTGGCTGCGCCGCGTGCCGCACCCCATGAAGACATCAATTTTCTTACGCTGCTGCCTGCGGCGGATGGCCCCGGGCTTGAAATCAAAACCCGCGAAGGGGAATGGATCTGTGTTTCCAATGAGCCCAACCAGCTGTTGGTGAATATTGGTGACATGCTGCAGGAGGTTTCCGGCGGCTGGCTGCCATCGACAACCCATCAGGTAGTCTTGAGTGACAACCATCGGCGATCCGGAAGGATGTCATTGCCCCTGTTTCTGCACCCGCGCCCCGAGGTGCGCTTGTCGTCTCGCTATTCGGCCAGGGGCTATCTGCAAGAGCGCTTGGGCGAATTGGGTGTGCTGTGATCCTTTGTCGATACGGGTTTATCGCCATAGCGCTGGTGTTGTCTGCTTTGGCGGTATCGGTAGAGTCGCCTTAGTCGCCGGTGGCTTTCTGGTGTTGTTGCCATCCCAGACCGCCGAGAATAAATACCAACCCCACCAGCGTTGACGGCATGACGGGCTCATTGAGCAGCCACCAGATAAGCAGCAGGGAGAGGGGTGGCGCCAGAAAAATCAAGGTCGAAATCCGCGCGGTGTTGTTGGTTAGGCGCATGGCTCGCAGCCACAATATAAAGCTTAGGCCCATTTCAAACAGGCCGATATAAATCGCGCCCAGCACACCGGTAAGACCCACGCTAGCGAGGTCGCCCCGCCAAAGAGCGATGAGTAAAAGGAGGGGTGCGGCGGCGGAGAAATTAAGAAACAGACTGACCACCGGCGACAGTGAGATCTTGGTGTTGGCAATCCAGTAAAGTGCCCACAGCAGGGTGCTGCCAATGGCGAGCGCGACACCCACCGGGTTGGACAGTGTCAGGCTGGTGAAGTCGCCCCGGGTGGCAATGACCACGACCCCTAAATAACTGATGAGTGCAGCTATGGCATCGCGCCCTTTGAGCGGTTGTCGTAATAGTGGTACCGCCAACAGCGGCAGCACGAGTGCCCACGTGTAGTTGAGCGCCATGGCTTCCTGCGCTAGCAGCGCGTCGTAGGCGGCAAAAAGTACGAGATAGTAAAGGCCGGGGTTGAGCAAGCCGAGGGTTAAGGCATGCACCAGTGATCTCCTCTGCATACCTCGAAGCTCCTGCCCAGCACCCGTGATACAGAGGACGCCGAGCAAAAAAAGCCAGGACACTGAACTGGCAAGGGCCACTAGAGCGAGGGGTGTTAGCGCAGCCAGCGAGATCTTGAAGGCCGTCGCTACCGTCGACCATAACAACACCGCACCGAGGCCGTTGATCAGGGCAAGTCGGTGGGAAGAGTTTGCTGACAGTGAGAGCACAGACACACTAGTGAAGGAATTAACGGCGGTTAGCCGGGTGAGTTACCGATTAAGTCGCGGTAACCGCCTCCATTGATAATATGGGTATAGCCCTCGGCCTGCAGCGTACTCGCCGCCATGCCAGATCGGTTGCCGCTGCGACAATAAAGCACGATGGTGTCATCGTTGGAAAGGTTGAGTGCGGATACACCCTCCAGGATTTTCTGGTGTGGTATGTGAATAGCGCCCGGTAGCATGCCATCTTTGACTTCTTCGTCTGTGCGCACATCGATCACGACCGCGCCCTGCTCAATAGCGGCAAGCGCTGCCGGTGTGTCGACATTGCTCTGACTACAGGCCAGTAACACGACTCCCAGTATCAGCAGTAACAGTGTTCGCATGATGATGCCCTCCGGGCGCAGGATCCAATTAGTGTAGAGTTGACGATTATGACCCATTAAGATGCTCCCCGCGGAGCCTTTCTGTCGCGCAATGTGCTTTTAACAGGCAGTTGGGCGACTCGCACCGAGGGACTCACAACCAGAGGTAAGCGCATGCGATTAAGTCTGTTCATGGTGTTACTGCTCACAGTGGTGGAGGCCGGAGCGTGGTCGAATCACGCCATGCTGCTCTGGCCAGTCATGAAAAATACCCAAGCCCTGACCGAGAACCGCCTTGTCGTCGAATCTCTCGAGGCTCTTATCCGTGCCGAGGGTGCCGCAATCGCCAATACCCTTGATGAAGTAGAAAAGTGGTCTGTCGCGAATTTGGATGCCTATCCGCCCACCCCTCCCGAGCTCCGGTTTGACCCTGCAACCCCCGAGAAGGCTTTGCATGATTTTCTAGCGGCGATTCGCGTTAACCCAGATCTGAACTACGGCCTGTTTCGGCAAGGGACAGTAGACGATGTCGCGAATGGGCAGGCGGCGCTGAATTGGACTGACGTCAGCTTTCTCAGCATGCATAGCTCCACCCGTGAACTCGTTTATTACCAACTCAAACCAGGTGACTTGATAAGCCCGGCCCATGTGATGATATCGGCGAATGACGAGCCCGATCACGGGATGGATATCGGGTTGTACACCGACAACGGGACGTCGTTCGGCGCAGCTTATGGTTTTGGATCTCAGCCCTTTGGCAATCCCAATCTGGACTACAGCTCACAGGCCCCCTTTCACATGGGCTTTTATCATCTCGACTGGCTTACCGCCCAGGTTGAGCCCGACCTGCTGCGCACTTTGCCCGCCTGGCGAATTCGCCTGTATGAATCACTGGCAGCACTTGCCTTTAGAACCGGACACGACTACTGGGGGTGGCGCTTCATGGGTTGGGCGCTGCACTATATCGGCGACCTGACCCAGCCGTATCATACCGATCCTTTGCCGGGCGTGGATTTGTTGTCCTCACTTTGGTTGGTGGTGCAGGGTAAGACCGCCGATGCCATTCAGCTCGTGTCCAACCGGCATGGAGTCTTGGAGTCTTACCAGTTTCAGCGCATACGCGAGGCACAACTGGCGCAAGCTTGGCGCGGACCACTGCTGTCATCGCTGTCTTTTCAGGACACGGCCTGTGTGCATTCTGGGCCGGATATCATTGCTTTAACCGGAGACTCAAAAGCCCTTGGCGAGCATCTTGATCGCACACTTGAACAGCAGTCGCCCCCTCGCTTTGTCGCCGATCCCTCATTTGAGTGGACGGGCTCGGGCTATGAGGCCGAGGTTGATCGACTTGTCGGTATTTTTGGCGGTCAGTCTGCGATCGCGACCCTCGATGATGAGCTACTGATCCACCTCAATCGTTTTTCACACTACGCCAGCGGATGGATTAACCAAAGCGTGGCTTTGGAGTCAGGCCAGTCGACTGGATGTAGGCGTTAATCGGTATCCTTATTGACTGCACGACAGGCGCTTTTCACCGAGCCCAATAACGGAGCGAGATAACCATGATCATAGCCAGAGTCAGCCGGTCGTTTATCTGGGGGGTCATGCTGTGGTGTGGTGTCGCCACTGCCTTGGCCGAACCGCAAACAGGGCCGGTCGTTCCCTCTTTTGGTCCGGTGCTCCCCCCGCCAGAAGGTGCCTATAGTCTTGATGCCGACACCCATTACAAAGTGTCCATCGATGTGGGTGAGACCGCAGAGTTTCCCGGGGATCAAAGTCGCAAGCTGACCTCGGTAGCGCGCTTTCTGAATATGCATGCCCAGCAGGGAATGTCGGCCCAGAATATTGAATTTGCGGTCATTGTTCACGGTATGGCAGCTAACGACTTGCTGACCGATGACGCGTATGAAAAACGCTTTAACAGCCCGAACCCGAACACGGCGCTACTCGATGAGTTGAATCGTGCTGGCGTCATCGTCTATCTATGTTCACAGACGGCGGCTTTCCGCCAAATGGCGCCTGAGGAATTTCGAGAAGATGTCGTGATGGCGCTGTCTGCGATGTCCGCTCATGTCAGACTGCAGCAGGAGGGCTTTACGCTCATCCCATTTTAACGACGGTTGAATCCATTCCAAGGGCTATGCCATGACAACCCCAAAATACGCTTACGCTACTTTACTTACCTGGTTTTTAGCGCTGGGCGGGTGCTTCGATATCAACCAGACTTTCGAGCTGACTGACGAGGGACAAGCCACTTTTCGCTTTCTGCTGGCTTTTGATGCCGAGTTTTTGGCTCTGGCTGAATCCGAAGACATGGATATGGCCTCGGTGTGTCAGACCGAGGATTTTCTGACCGTGTTACCGGAGGGGTTGGCCCGTGAGCAGACCTATGAGCGCGTCGACGATACCTTAATTTGTGGTTACAGCGTGTTTGGACCGATTGAGAAATTTGAGGATTTGTCGGCGGAGCTCGTGCGGGAGACGGGTGATGCCGATGTGCTGACTCTCTCGTTACTCGATGACAATCGGGTAGAAATCAGCAGCGTCTATCGCTTTGACGAAGAGGATCTCGAGGGTTCGGAAGAAGGCGGTTTGGGTCAGGCCATTAAACAAATGATTGCCAGCAACTTTGCCGGACACGTTATCACGTGGTCGTTTCGTGCACCGCGGATCGTTGAGACCAACGGCGAGCTCTCTGCCAATGGCCAAACAGTGACTTGGGTAATCCCTTTTGGGGAAGCCATCGTCTCTGGAGGGGAATACCGCTTTCATGTGATTGCCGACTACAGCACACAAACGACGCTTTTTTGAGGTGAGTGCAGTGAGAGTGATAGCTTGAGCGACGAAGCGATATTTCGATTGGACCACCGACTTGCGTCGGACACTACCACGGTAGGTGTTTTGGTGCTGAGCCGCGTGTTGCTCATGAACGACAGTCGTTATCCATGGGTAATACTGGTGCCCCAGCGTGCCGGGTTGGTGGAGTGGTCAGACCTTGGGGTGGCCGATCGGCATCTGTTGTTGGATGAAGCAGTGGTGGTTGGCGAGGTGATTAGCCGCCTGTGGGAAGTGGATAAAATCAATACCGCCAGCTTGGGTAACATGGTAGCTCAGCTTCATGTGCATATTATTGGTCGTCGCCACGGTGATCCGGCCTGGCCGGGTCCAGTCTGGGGCCGCGGTGAGGCGCTCCCCTACGAGCCTGTCGCACAGTCCAGTTTGGTGGCGACGCTGCGCAAAGAGCTTGGGTGTTTATGAAAGCCCTTATCCAACGGGTGAGTTCGGCGTCGGTGTCAGTTGCTGGCGATGTTATCGGGGCCGTTGATCAGGGTTTGCTCGTGTTTGTAGGGATCGAGAAGCGCGATACCGTAGCGCAGGCCGAGCGGATGGCGGCGCGGTTATTGAGCTATCGTGTGTTTTCGGACGACGCCGATAAGATGAATCTGTCGGTGAGCGATGTAGGGGGTGGCCTGCTGCTCATCTCGCAATTCACTCTCGCTGCCGACACCAACACAGGAAAGCGAGCGAGTTTCTCCTCTGCCGCCCCGCCCGGGGAGGCCGAAGCCTTATTTAATCGCGTGGTGGACCAGATCAGGCAGCAGCACGCGCCCGTGGCCACCGGCAAATTTGGCGCCGATATGCAGGTGAGCTTGGTTAACGACGGTCCGGTGACTTTTTTGTTGACCGTGTAAACTCCCCAATCCATGCAAGAGGCACCCCTATGGCCCAGGGTTCAGTAAACCCCAGTCAGGTAACTATGGGTCCGGTAAAAAAAGCGGTCTTGGATACGCTTACGCTATTTCTACCGGCTATCCCGTTTGCGCTGATTTTTGGACTGGTTGTGGTTGAGTCGGGCCTTCCTGCGCTCCTGGGTTGGAGTACTTCGCCACTGATGTTCAGCGGTGCTGCACAAATTACATTGGTGACCTTGCTTGGCGAGGGTGCCTCCCTCGCGGCCGCCGCGACGGCGGCGCTGATTGTTGGGGCGCGTCATCTGTTTTACTCCATTACGCTGGCGCCTCGGTTTCAAGGCCAACCCGCTTGGTTTCGCTGGCTAGGGCCCTACCTGTTGATTGATCAGCTCTTCGCGCTGACGGTCACCATGGAAAATCGCGACCCTGATTATTTTCGACGCTATTACCTGGCTTCGGGTTTTAGCTTTTGGACCTTGTGGATGAGCTTCACCGCGCTGGGGTTGTTTATTGGCCCTGCTATTCCTGAAAGCTGGGGTCTCGCTTTCGCGACACCAGTCCTGTTTTTGGGTCTGTTGGCGCTCTCGGTCGATCGCTGGGAGAAAGTGGTGGTTGCCGTGGTGGCCATGTTGATTACGTTTGCTCTTGCGGATATGCCCAATCGGTCGGGTATGTTGGTGGCGGCGTTCCTGAGTATTCTGCTGGGACTATTGCTCGAGCGGGTGCGGCGATGACGGTGTTGTTAACAATCGCGGTGGTTGGCTTTCTCGGGTACTGCATGCGCGCCGTGTTTATTGTGTCGCTGGCGAAGCACGCGTTCCCGCCCTTGGCTTTGCGTGTACTGGAATATGTCGCGCCCGCGGTGATGGGGGCTTTGGTGATGACTATGCTTACGGGGCCCGAGGGCACTTTGGTCATCGGCGTGCCGGAGGTGGCGGGTTTGGTGGTAGCCGCAGGGGTGGTCGTTCGCACCCGCAATGTTGGTATAGGCTTGATCTCCGCGATGACGGTGTTCTGGATCCTGGGGAGCGTGATCAGCTGACACAATTCAGCAGAATTCTTATCGACGTCGGCATATTGCATCATACCGGCGCCCAGCTTTCTTCTGTGCAATAGGCCTATCGGCACCCCTTTGGTGTCAGGACTTATAGGAGAACACCATGAGACCCTTTTTATCCACTAATCGCTTTTCAGCCACTGCCGCACTCGTCGGGGCTATTGCCGCAGCCACTGTGCTGCCCGTCAGCGCGATGGAGACGCAGACTAAGCAGGAACTCACCGCTTTGAGTACGGTAGCGGTTGCCACCGTGGCAGCTGGTCCCGTTGGTCTGGTGGCCGGAATATTGGGTGGCAGTTGGTTGATTGGCCAGATAGAAGACGCCGATCAGTACGCCGCGACGGCGGCAGCGCTTGAGGATGTGGAGGTGGCGTTGGTCGCTCGGGAAGCGGAGCTCAAGGTCCTTGAACAGGAACTCACGGGAGCGCGGGAATCACAACAGCGTTTTGCCCGGATGGCGCTGGATCAATTACAACTCGAAATGCTGTTCAAAACCGGGGACAGCTCGCTGACTCCCGGCGGCATCGATCGGCTTGGCCTGTTGGCCGCCTTTCTGGAGAAAAATCTCGACCTAGATATCGTCATTGCCGGGTTCTCCGATCCCCGAGGTAACAGTGCTGCGAATCTGGCGCTTTCCCAAGCGCGGGCACAGCGGGTGGCGGATCAGCTGATGTCCCATGGCATTAAGGCGGATCGGCTTCAAGTGGAAGCCTACGGCGAAACGCAATCGACGGCGCAGGAGGGTGATCAGGATGCTTATGCGTTTGAGCGTCGGGTTCAGATCGCGCTGCAGCGGCGCGATGGTCGACAGCTTGCCCGGGTATCGATTAGCGACGACTGAACAGCACTGACAGATTGTTTGCAGGCATCTCTACGGTCGTAAGATGGTTGAAGTTGTGGTGGTCAGCCAGCTCGATCACACTTTCCAGATTTCGGACCCCCCAAGTGGGGTCCTGATTTTTTAGATGGCTATCAAAGGCGGCATTCGAGGGCGCGGTGTGTCGGCCGCCTCGCTTGAAGGGGCCGTAGAGATAGAGGACCCCTCCGGTGGCTAGGATGTGCTCAGCCCCCTGGAGCAGTCCCTCACAGCAGTGCCAAGGGGCGATGTGGATCATGTTGATGTTCACGATCGCTGTGATGGGTTGGCCTGAGCTCCGAGGCTCACTCCACCAGTAGGGCGCACTGACGTCGAGACGCTGCGGGGGGTGGAGGTTGGCCGATGGATAACGCTCCCGCCACGCGGCGATAGAGACGAGATTCTCTGGTTCGAGCTCTGTTGGCAACCATTCTCTGGGTGCGAGCGCCGGCGCGAAGTGAGCCGCGTGCTGGCCGGTGCCACTGGAAATCTCAAGAACAGCGCCCTCAGGGGGCAGATGGGTTGCTAGCACTTCGAGAATAGGCTCTCGGTTGCGTTCGGTTGCCGGTGCGTGGCGCTGGGTCATGGAGCATCACTCCCGGAGCTCGAGCTCCCTTGGGTTAACTCAGGTAGACTGCCGTGTTGCTGTTCCATCTTTCTATCCATGAGGAGTTCCATGAGCACTGACAGACAATACGACATTGTGGTTTTTGGCGCATCCGGCTATACCGGTCGGCTGGTCGCTGAATATTTGCACGAGCGCTACGGCGATGCCGCGCTGTCCTGGGCGATGGCGGGGCGATCCCTCGATAAACTTGCCGCCGTTCGTACCGAGATTGGCGTGAGCGATACTATCCCGCTAATTGCGGTAAACAGCGATGATCCCGATTCCGTGGCAGCCATGGTGACCTCGACCCGCGTGGTGATCACCACGGTTGGCCCCTATCAGCTATATGGCAACGAGTTGGTTAAGCAGTGTGCAGAGGCCGGTACGGACTACGTTGATCTCTCGGGGGAACCCGGGTGGATGCATGAGACCATTGCAGCCTACAGCGCCGCCGCTAAAGCCTCAGGCGCGCGCATTGTTCACTCCTGTGGGTTTGATTCAATCCCCTTTGATCTTGGCATTTTTCACTTACAGGAGCACGCCAAGGCCGTAACCGGCAACACCGTCAGTCGGGTAAAAGGGCGGGTTAAATCCATGAACGGGGCATTTTCTGGCGGCACTATCGCTTCGCTGCGCGCGACCATGACGGCCGCCGCGGACAACCCCAGTCTGATCGGCATTCTGATAAATCCGTTTGCACTCACCGAGGGGTTTAGTGGTCCCGAGCAGCCCGACGGTAACAAGCCGGTGTACGAAGAAGAGCTCAACAGTTGGTCAGCCCCCTTCGTGATGGCACCCATCAACACCAAAAACATTCACCGATCTAACTTTTTAATGGGACACCCTTACGGTGAGGACTTCAGCTACGACGAGATGCTCCTGACGGGTGATGGCGACAAGGGTAAGGCCGCAGCTGAGTTTGTGGCAGCGGATGACTCGTTGGCGAAGAGCCCTCTGCAACCGGGTGAAGGCCCAAGCAAAGAGGAGCGTGAGAACGGCAGCTACGAAGCCATTTTTGTCGCTCAAACGGAATCCGGCGAGCTGCTAATGACCAGCGTCACCGGTGATCGAGATCCCGGCTACGGGTCCACCTCTAAGATGTTGGCAGAGTCTGCCTTGTGTTTGCTGCAGAATCCCGAGCTGGCAAGTGGCGGCATTTGGACGCCCGCCGCGGCTATGGGGCAAGCGCTTATCGACCGCCTCGAAGCCAACGCCGGCATCAGTTTTAAGGTGGAGATACCCTGATAATTACCGCGGGCATCAACCGCTTGTCGCTTTTATTGGGAAAATAATCCCAAAAAAAACTTGACGACCTCATATTTTGGGATTATTTTCCCAAAATATGAGTGACGGAACCCGAAACGCGATCTACAAAGCCACGCAAGCGGTATTGCGTGGATTGGTGCGCCTACTGCTTCGTCATGGTATCGACTACAGCGCTTTCAGTACTCTCGCCCGCCAGGTGTTTGCCGACACCGCCTATGAAAAGCTTGAGCAAGAGAACGGCAAGGCGACGGCATCTGCAGTCTCAGCGCTCACCGGCTTAAGCCGAAAAGAGATCAAGCGATTACGGGAAACGGAATCCAATGTGCTTGCCGCTGCCGCACAGGGAAGAAATCGGGCGGTGCGAGTGTTGGCCGGCTGGACCACCGACCCGCAGTTTATGTCTGATGGACGGCCCCGCGTGCTGAGCCTTGATGCGACCAGCGGAGGATTCCAGTCATTGGTTGAATCACATTCGGGGGATGTGACACCAATAGCCATGCTCGCGTTACTCGAGCAGGCAGGCTGCGTCGCGCGGGTAGAGGGCGGTGTGCAGCTTATGCGCAACGCTTTCCTGCCTATGAGCACCCCCGCTGAGCGCTTCAATATTTTGGGTACAGATGCATCAGAGCTGGTCGCGTCGATTGACCACAACATTCATTGCGCTGAAAGCGAGCGTGTCTTTCAACGCAAAGTAAGCGTCCAAGGGTTATCCGCGAAGGATCTCGAGGATTTCAAACAGTATTCGAATGAGCGCTCCCAAGCGCTCTTAGAAGAGTATGACAAGTGGCTGTCAGAGCGCGTTTTACCGAGCGAAAAGTCCGGAGATAAAAACGGGCATTACGCGGCAGTAGCTATTTATTTTTACAGCGATAAACAAGGAGGTACGGGAGATGGACAGTAACCAATTTAAGGTTCTCCCAATGGTGGCCGCACTTGCGTTGACAGCAGTACATGCTGAGTCAGCGCCTGGCAATCGATTCGGTGCTTTAGTGAGTAATGTAGGCGGCGTACGCGTTGGTATGCCGGCGGGTAAGGTCACGTCTGGGATAAGTGGGTCGGGCTTACCCGTTGCGATGGGCACTATTGACGGTTTTGGATCGATTTTCGTTAACGGCGTAGAGTTCGATACGTCAAATGCAACCATCATCATGGATGGTGAGCTGGCTACTGAGGACGATCTGGGCGTTGGTATGGTCGTACTCGTTGAGGGCACAGTGAATCCAGATGGGGTCACAGGCATCGCCGAAACCGTTATTTTTGATGATGAAGTAGAGGGTCCGATCACCGCTATAGAGGTTAATGCGAACGGCGATGCGAAGCTCATTACCGTACTGGGTGTCTCTATCATTGTTGAACGCACGGGCACTGTATTTGAGAACGTTACTTTTGAGACCCTCTCGGTCGGAAATGTGGTTGAAGTGTCGGGATTCCCGGAGGGTATTGCGAATCTGAGAGCAACCCGGGTGGAAAAAAAGGCTGATTCGTATGGTGCTGGACAGGTTATAGAAATAAAGGGCTTCATCAGCGGTTTACAGGCTACGGAGTTTTTAATTGGTGCTCAGCGGGTTGATTTTGCGACTGCCGATCTCGCGGATGTTCCGGGCGGGGTTCTAAATGAAGGTGATTATGTCGAGGTCTATGGCACTCTCGAAGGGGAGCTTCTTGTCGCCTCCCGTATTGAGTCCGAGGACACAACAGCGATAAACCCAACTCCCGGAGCAACCTTTACGGTTCAGGGTGGTATCCGGAATTTCGTTAGCATAAGTAATTTTGATGTCGCTGGTATCAACGTTGACGCGTCTGGCGCGACCCTGACACCAGCGGATCTCAACTTGGGCAATGGCGTTGCCGTCGAGGTGACGGGGGTTTGGGAGGAAGAGACATTGGTTGCCGTTACAGTGGAATCGCGTCGAGGTGACATTGAGGTCGATGCATCGGTTACTGGTCTCGATCCAGCTGCTCGCTCAATCACTATCAGCGCGTTCGGTGGTTCTGTCACGGTGATAACCGATGCCAAAACAATGTTCGATGATGATACCTCGGTGGTTACGAACTTGCAGTATGAAGACATTCGTGTGGGAGACTTCTTGGAGATTGAAGCTATCGATCTTGGAGATGGCCTCATCGCGACCCGAGTAGACCGTGACGATGCTAACGACGAAGTTATTCAGGCGCGCATCCAGGACCTTGACATAAATGTCAGCATAACTCTTCTGGGAATCACTATCCCGGTATCTGGTGCGGAGTTTGAGGACCGCGACGGTAACGACGCCAGCGCAGAGATTTTCTTCCAACAGGCTACGATTGGTGACTTGGTAAAAGTCGAAGATGAAGAACCCGCGGATGGAAGCGCTGATGAGGTCGAGTTTGAAAATCCAGGCAGGCCTGACGGTGGGTTTGACTTTGATGACGATGATTCTGACGATGACGACCTCGACGATGATGAATCTGACGATGATGAATCTGACGATGATGAATCTGACGATGATGAATCTGACGATGATGAATCTGACGATGATG
>Ga0255779_1002770_pt1 | contig 18102 bp, 17 predicted proteins | sample 011ome_21_FD_179977 | JGI IMG/M metagenome (GOLD analysis project Ga0255779, IMG submission 179977) | Coastal salt marsh microbial communities from the Groves Creek Marsh, Skidaway Island, Georgia - 011508AT metaG (version 2) | ecosystem: Environmental > Aquatic > Marine > Intertidal zone > Salt...
CTTTTGAGGATCACATGAACCGACATCAGGTGATAGATTTATTTCTTGATACCTTCCCCTATAACGCGCATACCTCAGCCAGTGATGCCCTGTGGACATCTTGCCCAATACTAACAACTTCTGGCTCTACCTTTGCGAGTCGAGTGGCAGGATCAATTTTAATGTCATTTGGTTGCGGAGAATTAATATGCAAGACGGAGGAGGACTATACCAATAAAGCGATTTATTATGCTCATCACCCTGAGGAGCTGAAAAAATTAAACATTAAAATAAATGAAAGAAAAACAAGCTCATCGCTATTTGAACCAAAAATATTCACTAAACGCTTAGAGAATATTTACCATTCAATCCTGTCGGGTTGATATTAGAATTCCTGTAACAATAAGTACCCCCCCTAGTAAATCTTTTAGGTTAATTACTTCATTCGCAAGGAAGTAAGCTGAAATACCGGCAACGATTATCTCAAACAAAAATATAGGGCTTGCTTTAACGGCTGGGACTAAAGTCAGCCCGTGCTGAACCACCAGGGTTGTAATAACAAGAGTGAGTGATATCAGACCAATCAATAAAAGACTTGGTGTTAGTGAATAAGATGGCGTAAAGTCAAGCTGAAAGAAAAAAAGGACAGTGATTGCCATTAAAACCACCCCTGACCATATCGCATAGGATTTTTCTTGTACTGAAAGATGCTTGTAAAATCTTGCCATGACGTTCGTCATTGCAAAGCCAATACCAGCTATGATAGCGTAGGTATCGCTCAGATTTAGCGGCTGTCTAAAGAGATCTTCATGCCATAAAATGATTAAAGCTCCTAATAAAGCCAGCATGGCGGCAAAAATATTTTTTTTGAAAATCTTTTCCTTTAAAAGATAAAATGACATTGGAATGGTCCATATGGGTGACAAGAAAAACAGGAGCATTACCCTAACAATCTCACCACTGATAACAGCGAGCACATAGGCAATGTTGGTTATTCCCCCAATACAGGCATAGATCCAAAATTCTTTCTTATAGAAAGAACCTAAATTTTTTAACTGGTAAAAAAAAGACGCCAGTATCAATGCCCCAATGAAGCTGTATAAACTTGCATGGACACCACTGATGCCATTTTCATCTAGCAACCGATAGGGATACCATAAAAGCCCCCAAGTGAGAGTTCCAAAAAGCAAACAGAAGATGCCTTGCAATGAGCTCATTTATAATCTAAGAATCTTGCAACTTTATTCTTAATGATATTTTTTATATTTTTATCAAAAGGATCGATGACCTCTAATTGCTGCATCTGACGTAACCAAGTAATCTGCCTTTTGGCAAGCTGCCTTGTGGCGAAAATAATTTTATCCTTCAGGTCAGTTTTTGTTATTTCGTTTTTGAGATAAAGAAAAATCTGTTTATAGCCAACACAACGAATAGATGGGTATGAATTATCTAAATCAGGATAAAGTTTTAGGATATTTTTTACCTCCTCAATAAAGTTGTCATCAAGCATGCGATCGACTCGCAAGGCTATGCGCTCATGCAATCTAACCCTATCATTAGGTAAAAGCGCAAGCTTCAAGATACCCTTATTTTCTTTTGGCTGAGTATGATTTTTATGAAAAAAAGTGATTGGGTGTCCCGATAGATGAAAAACTTCTAGTGCCCTCAAGATTCTTTGTGTATCTGAGGCGTTAATTTTTTTTGCATAGACGGAATCAACATTACTTAATTTTTCGTACAGCGTCTGCAAACCCTCTTCTAGCAATAAATTATTAACGTACGCCCTGCTCTCAGGGGTTGATGCAGGAAGATCATTCATCGGATTGAAGATGGCATTAAAATACATCATTGTTCCGCCAACAAGAAGTGGTGAATTACCGTTAGCATAAATCTCATTTTTATGCTTTTTATAGTCATTAATAAATTGAGCGGCAGAGTATGTTTGGTTTGGATCTATGATGTCGATTAGGCGGTGTGGGTATTTTATTTGATCATCCCTAGAAAGCTTCGCTGAACCAATATCAAAATGTCGGTAAATCTGAGCAGAATCAACACTAATAATTTCAAGTGGAAAGTTACGCAAACAGTCCATGGCGAGCTCAGTCTTTCCAGTCGCGGTAGGTCCAAGTATAAAAACTTCTTGTTTTGTAGATGCCAAACTAGCGTTTTTCCAAGTAGAAGGCGATAGATGGTTGCGTATTAATATAATTCTTGATACCTGATAGGATACTTTTGGCTAATTTATTTTGGAATGCAGTTGATCGAAGGTTTTTTTCCTCCTCCGGGTTACTGATAAATGCTGTCTCAATCAAAATTGAGGGGATATCTGGCGCCTTTAGGACGGCAAAACCTGCTTGCTCAACGTATTTTTTATGAAGGTTATTTACTTTCTTAATCTCTAATAACACTTGTTTACCTAAACGTAGGCTGTCATTAATCGTGGCCGATTGTGAGAGATCAAGCAAAGTCTTCGCCAAAATAGGATCCTTGTCGTCAATGCTAACCCCTCCAATTAAGTCAGCTTCATTTTCTTGATTCGCTAAGAATTTTGCAAAAGCGCTAGACGCTCCTCGGTCTGATAAAGCATAAACTCCTGAGCCACTGACACTCCTCTTTCGAAATGCATCCGCATGTATTGAAACAAAAATATCTGCTTTCGCAGCACGAGCCTTTTTAACCCTTGTAGCAAGCGGAACAAAATAATCACCATTACGAATTAAGACGGCTTTCATATTTGGCTCAGCATCTATCAATTTCTTTAGTTTCTTTGATATCTGCATAACTACAACCTTCTCCTTTGTTCCGCGTTTGCCAAGTGCTCCGGGATCTTCACCCCCATGACCGGGGTCAATTGCAACAATAATTGGCTGTGGTTTTGGCTGCTTATTAATGCCCTTCTGTTTTTGGGCCTCAGATTCTGGCGCCACATTTTCTGAGGGTTTTTGATACGTTTCATCCTCGAGTTGCTGAAGAAGTGATGCAAGCGCATCATAGTTATCAGGATAAACATCTATGACTAAACGATGCTTGTAAGGTGTTATTGGCGCAAGAGCAAAAATCTTTACTTTTGCCGTTCCTTTTAAATCAATAACAATTCTGGATACCTCAGGATTAAATTGTCCTATCCTGATACTTCTGATACTTGGGTCCTCAACTTTTACCTCGGTCGGTAAGTTTTTGAGTGCATGACCTATAGGTATATTTTTTAAATCGACAACAATTCGCTCTGGATTTTGCAGGATCATTTGTTCGTATTTAATTATACTTTCTGATTCTAGGGTAATTCTTGTGTATTCGGGCGATGGCCAAATACGTGTTGCTATAACCTCACCGGCTGCATAAGTAAAAGTAGGTAGCGACAATAAAAATAACAGTACACTTAACCTAAGCAATCTATACATTCGTCCCCTCGCTTGGATTGGCTCGTGATCTTTAAATTTCTTGACATATCATTGTGATGAAAAAAGTGTAAGTATAAATCAGGTTTTGGTAGTATCTTACTGGCCATTTCAGGCCATTCGATTATTGTGACACTATGGTTATTGATAAATTCACTAAAACCGGCATCTTCCCATTCTTGTGATGATTTAAAGCGATAAAGATCAAAATGATTGATGGTAAGGCTAAGCTCATATTGTTCGAACAAACTGTAAGTTGGGCTCTTTACTCTTCCATTAAAACCTAATCCCTTCATAATGGCTCTCACACAAGCTGTTTTCCCACTCCCTAAGTCCCCTCTAAAGTAAAATAAATCACCTGGCTTTAAAAGGTGGCTAATTTTTTCTCCAAAATGATTCGTCGCCTCGATACTCTCTAGGAATATTGTTTTTTCCATTGCCATATAATTAGTTTATTATTTTTTCCTATGAATGATAAATTAAAGTTACATGATTTAAAGAAAAAAATTAAATTATGGGGAAAAGATATCGGTTTTAATGCAATTGGCATTGCAGATACCGATCTTGGTGCGCAGAAAAAAAATTATCATGCTTGGTTAAAGAATGATTTTCACGGAGAGATGGGCTTTCTTGAAAAACACAAAGAATTAAAGTTTTATCCAAAACAACTTTTTCAAGGGACAAAAACGATCATCTCATGCCGATTAGATTATCTACCCATGCAAGAAAATATGTTACAAGCCTTAAGAAAGAAAAAACAGGCCTATATCTCGCGCTATGCTCTTGGTCGTGATTACCATAAAGTTTTAAAGAAAAAATTAAAGCAACTCTGCCAAAAGATTGAAACTGAGGTTAATGATCCCACCTTAAAAATGCGTATTTTTACTGACAGCGCTCCCGTTTTAGAAGTTGAAATTGCCAACAAATCAGGGTTAGGTTGGCGTGGCAAGCACACATTATTGTTGAATCGTGAGCATGGGTCATGGTTTTTTTTAGGGGAAATATATATTAGCCTCAATCTTCCAGTTGACACCCCTGCTTCGGCTCATTGTGGGAGTTGTTCAGCGTGTATTGATATATGTCCAACAAAAGCAATAATTGCACCATACAAACTTGATGCGAGACGTTGCATTTCCTACCTTACTATTGAGCATAAAAGCAGTATTCCGTTAGAGTTTAGAAAGGCTATTGGTAACAGAATATATGGCTGTGACGACTGTCAAATTATATGTCCATGGAATAAATATTCCCAAATCACAAAAGAACAAGATTTTCATGTCAGAAACAATTTACACCAGCTCAGCTTGGAGGAATGTTTCAAAATGAGTGAGGAGGAATTCAAGCAGTTATTTGCCGGAAGTGCAATTTATAGAATTGGTCATGAGCGATGGCTCAGAAATGTCGCGGTTGCACTAGGGAATATTCCGAAATCCAAAACAATACTCGAACTACTAAAAAGCCGTGTGACTCTTAGCTCTACTATGGTGAAAGAGCATATTTTATGGGCGATTGAGCAACATAAATAAGTAAAATTTAACAATAGTTTGCTACAATAGCGGTTCTAAAAATTAATACATAACAAACGTACCTGAATGACGGAAATAACAGACAGTAAGGCTTGGAAAAAACTAGTCGAGCACCAAAAATCCATTCAAGCAACCCACATGCGAGATCTTTTTAATCAAGATCCCAATCGTTTTGATAATTTTCACCTTAATTTCCAAGACCTCATTGTTGATTTTTCAAAGAATAAAATTAATAACCACACATTAAAACTCTTAATGGATTTGGCAAGGGAGGCGAAATTAGATGATTGGCGGACAAAGCTTTTTAAGGGCGAGAAGATAAACTTTACCGAAAATCGGGCAGCACTTCACACAGCTCTTAGAAATCAATCAAATCACCCTATCATGATTGATGGTGAGGACGTTATGCCAAAAGTTAACAACGTTCTCGATAAAATGGCGAAATTTTCGGAGGACTTGAGAAATGGGGATTGGAAGGGTTATTCAGGCAAACGAATTGACACTATCGTCAACATTGGCATTGGTGGATCAGACCTTGGCCCTGCAATGGTGTGCAAGGCCCTTAAATCATTCGGTCACCCTAACTTAAAGCCAATTTTCGTATCAAATGTCGATGGCGCTGACATTTCTCAGGCTTTAGAGCAATGTGATCCAGAAACAACACTATTTATTGTCGCCTCCAAAACCTTTACCACTCAGGAGACAATGGCAAATGCATCAACAGCTCGTCAGTGGCTCCTTAATCATTTTCAAGGTAACACCGCTTCAATCAAATCTCACTTTGTTGCTGTGTCAACCAATGCCCGGGTTGTTAAGGAATTTGGAATCGACACAGAAAATATGTTTGAATTTTGGGATTGGGTTGGAGGTAGATACTCACTTTGGTCAGCAATTGGTTTATCAATCGCTGTTTACCTAGGCATGGATCACTACAGGAAACTTTTGGCAGGTGCGCACGAAATTGACCAGCATTTTCTAGAAACGCCCCTTGAAAAAAACATTCCCGTCATACTGGCCATGATTGGCGTCTGGTACATTAACTTTTTTAATTACAACACCCATGCAATATTGCCTTACGATCAGGGGCTTTCCTTATTGCCACCTTACTTGCAACAGGCAGACATGGAGAGTAATGGTAAGTTTGTTAGCAGAGACGATGAATATGTATCCCTGCATACTGGTCCAATTGTCTGGGGCGAATCTGGCACAAATGGGCAGCATGCTTTTTACCAACTTATTCACCAAGGTCAGGATATTATCCCTTCTGATTTTATAATACCCATGCGTTCGCAATACCATCCTAACAGCGAAGCGGATCTGCATCATAAAATTTTATTTTCAAATTTTATAGCGCAAACCCGTGCGCTGATGATGGGTAAAACCGAGAACGAAGTACGTAGAGAAATGTTTCCAACTGATGAAAGCTATGGGAAGCTAGAGCATTTGGTTAGGCACAAGTCATTCCTAGGGGACCGTCCATCAAACTCAATTATCTTTAATGAGCTTGATCCAAAAACATTAGGCCGTCTGCTGGCAATTTATGAGCACAAAATCTTTGTTCAGGGAGTGGTCTGGAATATTAATTCGTTTGACCAGTGGGGCGTTGAGTACGGAAAACAGATTGCCAGCATGGTGCTACCTGAATTAAGCACGACTCGCGCAACCGAGGCCTTCGATTCCTCTACTAATAACCTAATAAATAACTTTAAAAAAAATACTTAAATTACTAATTTAAATAGTAATTATTATTTAGTGTTTTAATTAATGTGTTTTCAAATGCCATCCCAATACCTGCACCTAATTGTTTCGCAAAACGGTCAGCAAAAGATTCGTAGGTGGTGAAATCAACAATATTTTCAAAGCCAACGACCTCTTTTGCTACAAAATCAACGTTACCCATGCGGTCAGCCAAACCTAGGGTAATTGCACGCTCACCATTCCAAAATAAGCCGGAAAATACATCCTCGCTAGAAGACAGTTTATCGCCTCTACCCTGCTTCACAACACCAATAAATTGTTGGTGTACCTCTGCTAAGAGTTGCTCTAGGTGCTCTTGATGTTTTGGGTTTAAGGGCAAAAAGGGATCTAACATCGCTTTGTCTTTGCCAGCAGTAATCAATCTCCTGTCGATATCAAGATTTGCTATAGCTCGATCAAAACCAAACTGATCTAGCCTGACACCAATCGAGCCGATAATACTTGCCTTATCGACAAAGATTTCATCAGACGCTACAGCGATGTAATATGCCCCTGACGCACAGATGTCCTCGACAACAGCGTAGACCGGAATATCGGGCCTCAAGCCTCTGTATCTCCTGATCTCATCATTAATCATGCCGGATTGCACGGGACTGCCGCCTGGGCTATTGATTGAAAGGATAATGGCCTTAGTACCTGGATTAGCATAAGCATTTTTAAGGCTGGACTTTACGTCCCTTGCGTTAATTTCCATCTGATCGCTAATAATTCCATTCATGTTTATCAAGGCCGTAAATTCGCCTGTTGCATCATCAGAAGGAGCACTGCCGCGCGTAAAAATAATCAGGAGTATGAACAGATAAATGAAGGTTAGAGATTTGAAAAAAATTCCCCAACGACGACTTCGCCTTTGCTCAATGAATGCCGCCTCGGCAAACTTACTCATTACCTTTTGATCGTCGTTATTCTTTTTTTGATCTGCCACGGTTTAAACTCCTAGATTAATTATTATGTTGTTATCGTTTTCAGTATATGCAATTTTTTTTAAGTATGCACCCTGACATGGTCCGGCAATACACAAACCCGAATCAGGTTCATAGATTGCTCCATGGGTTGCGCAAACGATATACTTTTTTTCTTCCTCAAAAAAATCATTCTCCTGCCAATCCAATTCAACATCTAAGTGCTGGCATTCGTTTAAATAAACGAAATATTTTTGATCTTTCTTAACGACGAAACCGGAGCGTTTTCTTTGATCAAGCTCAAAATAAAATTTAACTGTCGATGGATCATCGTTAAACTGATCTTTTGAAATTTTAATAAAATTATCCATTTAATCTCAACCAATCAAATAATTCATGTGGGTTATGTAAGATTTTTTTTGGGGAAAAACTTTTAAGATTTTCGGGTTCCTGAGAGCCATAAGCAACGGCCACCGAATCAATACCCGCGTTTATTGCCATCTCAAGATCATAGCTTGAATCACCGACCATAAGTGTGTTCTCTTTTTCGATAAAAAGTTGCTCCATGATTTCATTGGCCATTTGCGGATGTGGTTTTGAAAAACATTCATCCATAGTTTTGGTCACAGAAAAAAAATCTGTCAGCCTTGACTTCCGCAAGGCATTATCCAGTCCCCTTCTGCTTTTTCCAGTGGCCACAGCGAGTTTATAGCCGTGCTGATGTAACATTTTAATGCCGCTCTCAACACCGTCAAAAAGCGTTATATCGTCAACCATAGCCAGGTAAGCTTCCCTGAATTGTTCTTGCAGAGCTGCCCTCTTATTTTCGGGCAATGCATCAAATAATTTCATAAAAGCCTCATCCAAACCCAAACCAATAATCGATCGCATCTCTTTCTCAGAGGGTTTTACGACTTCCAACATTTCACAGGCTAGACCAATTGAGCGCACAATTGCACCTGCAGAATCCGACAATGTTCCATCCCAATCAAAAATAATTAATTCATAATGCATTCACGTGGCACTTTCTTCGAGAGCAGTAAAAGAGTCTGGGACAGGTGCGTTGAGCAAAATATTCTTCTCTAAAATTGGATGAGTAAAACCTAACTCCATGGCATGCAGAAACATGCGTTTCACTCCCTTAGATCTCAACGTCTTATTCAACTCAAAATTACCATACTTTTCGTCACCTAAGATCGGAAATCCCAAGTGCGCTAAATGAACTCTGATTTGATGCGTTCTCCCTGTAATCAATTTAACCTCGAGCATACTAAAATCGGTGTATCTTCTCTTAAGAAAAAATATCGACTTTGACTGCTTTGTTTTTACATGAACGTCGATTGTTTTTGCAACGCTGACCTTTTTTAGTCCATCATGGTTTTTTTGTTCAACTAAATCCAGGTCAACAGTTAATTGTTTTTTTTGCCAACTGCCTGCCACCATGACGAGGTATTTTTTATGGAGGCGTTTCTTTCGTATTAGTTCATGCATCGCAACCAAAGCACTTCTTTTTTTTGCCAGTAACAAGAGTCCAGATGTGTCTTTATCAATTCGATGCACCAACTCTAGGAATTTTGCATCGGGACGCAACTGTCGAAATTGTTCAATAACCCCTAAACTGATACCACTACCGCCATGGACAGCGATGCCTGCTGGCTTGTTTAGCGCAATAAGGCAATCATCCTCGAAGACAATATTTTGCTCTAAGAGAATTTTTTGTGCATGGCTTGCGACCACTTTAGCTGGCTTGGAAATAGCTGGATATGACAAAGGTGGAATTCTGACACTATCACCAAGAGTTAACTTATAACCCGTCTTAACACGCTTTTTGTTAACTCGAATTTCACCACTTCTTAAAATTTTATAAATATGACTCTTGGGAATATTCTTTAAAATCTTCAGTAAAAAATTGTCAATTTTTTGACCCTCGCTATCCTCTTTGATTGTTTCATAAGTGACGTTTTTTTTTAACATAGCGATGATTTTTTTGTTTCCATTTAAGCGTTTATATCCTATACTTCAACTGTTCAGATATCTTTGGTTAAAGACAAAGAGAATAACTATTCTGAATTATACATAACGTTAAAGAATTCAAGGCTTGTTCTACTCGCCAAATGTAAAGAAGTAGATAGAAAAAAGATTTTTATAAAAGAATTTAATAAATTAAGTAAGGCCCTTTTTTTAAAAAAGTTTAGAGATAACAAAAAATAATGTTTAAGATGCAACACCCAGCAAGATGCCGGGTGTGCTCGAATGTGCCTATGTAATTTTATGTAATTCTTTATCTAAATCTTCATGAAATTGGAGATAAGGTAATGAAGAGAATGTTGTTTAACGCAACGCAATCAGAAGAATTGCGTGTAGCGATTGTTAATGAAAATAAGTTAGAAGACCTTGATTTTGAACGCGGAAATCGAGAGCAAAGAAAAAGTAATATCTATAAGGCAGTTGTCACCCGTGTTGAGCCTTCACTCGAAGCGGCTTTTGTGAACTACGGTGTTGAGCGTCATGGCTTCCTCCCCTTTAAAGAAATTGCCCCCGAATACTACTCAAAAAAAACACGCAAGAAAGATATCTCCATTAGAGATGTCATTAAAGAAGGTCAAGAAATTATTGTCCAGGTTGCGAAGGATGAACGGGGAAACAAGGGCGCAGCACTTACAAGCTATTTATCACTCGCAGGTCGCTACATTGTGCTTATGCCTAACAACAACGATGGCGGAGGAATATCAAGGCGTATTGAGGGTGATGAGAGAACCCAATTTAAAGAAGTTTTAGCGCAACTCAAGGTTACCAAGGGCATGAGTGTAATCGGTCGTACTGCCGGAATAGGAGCCTCTGTTGAGCAAATTCAGTGGGACCTTGATTACCTTGCACAGTTATGGAAAGCCATTGAAGAAGCTGCCAATGCTCAAGAAGGGTCCTTTCTGATTTATCAAGAGAGTAACTTAGTCGTCAGAGCGATACGAGACTATTTTCAATCTGACATAGAAGAAATACTCATCGACAAACAGTCTATCTATGACCAAGCGCATCAGTTTATGAGTCATGTAATGCCGGATTATGCAAACCGAATTAAGCTTTACGACGAGGACACTTCATTATTTTCCAAATTTAATATTGAAAATCAAATTGAGTCCGCTTTTTTGCGTGAGGTTCAATTACCCTCAGGTGGGTCAATAGTGATTGATCATACCGAGGCTCTGGTATCTGTTGATGTTAACTCAAGCCGATCAACACGCGGCAGAGATATCGAAAATACTGCCTTTAATACCAACGTTGAGGCAGCCAATGAGCTGGCAAAACAATTGCGTTTAAGAGATATTGGGGGTTTGATCGTAATTGACTTTATTGATATGGAAAACCAAAAAAATCAACGCGAGGTAGAGAACCAGTTACGCGATGCTATCCGTCAAGACAAGGCTCGTATTCAGTTGGGCCGCATATCACGCTTTGGCCTACTTGAGCTTTCAAGGCAACGACTCAGACCAAGCTTAGGAGAATCAATTAACGGTGTTTGCCCAAGATGTAACGGAACCGGTCGTGTTAGGGATATTCAGTCCACGGCACTTTATATTTTACGACTCATTCAGGAGGAGGCATCCAGGGATGAAGAGCAAGTAATTTCTGTTCAAATGCCTGTTGAGGTCGCCACCCTGATTCTGAACGAGAAACGCAGCACTATCAATGAAATTGAAGAGAAATACAATAACGACATTGTCATCATTCCTAACCGCTACTTTGAAATACCTAAATTTGAACTCAGTCGATCAGCGAAAAAAGCGGGTAAGGTGAGCTACACCGCAGTAGAGCCGCCAAAAGAAGATGCCTTCAGTGACCTAAATGAGGCTGCCGAAGAAAGACTGCAACCCGTGGTAAAAGCGATTGTGCCAGAAGCGCAAAGTAACAAAAAAGGTAAATCGAATAAGTCTATTTTTGGCTTCTTTAAAAACCTTATTGCTCCAGAAGAGGAAAATACCCCCTCAAGTGAGATAGAGGCAGAACCAGTAACATCAAGCAATACTGAACCGGAAGAAAAGGAAAATGCTCGTCCCCAACGAGGCAATCGTTCTCGCAATCGACGATCAAACTTTAGGAAACGAAATCAAAGGGACAGCCGTGTTGACTCTAGTGAGCGTAAAACTGAGTCGGTCGAAGAAACAAAAGCGACCTCCCCTTTAATAAAATCCGCGTCAGACTCTATTGATACCCCTAAATTAATTGACCCCAAAAAATCGGAGGTTGGCACAACAAACGATACACCTCCTGCTGCAACGAAGAAGAAGCCCACACGAAGACGCTCGACAAAACTACCTAAGTTGGATCTTGATAAGGCAGGGATCGAGCTGATTGAGACAAAGGCAGATAAACCTAAGACTGAAGAAGCCAAGGCAGATGATAAGCCGAAGACTCGAAAAAAGGCCTCTTGGCAGAAAAAAGAAAATACCAAAGATGATGAGGGTCAGATTGAATTGGTTGAAACTAAAGCGGTAAAAAAGACGGCTGCAACAAAAAAACCCAAGCCGATAAAAAAGACCGCGGCTAAAAAGACCGCAGCAAAAGATTAGTTAAATAAAACCCGATATAGCAAAGTATCAGGGCGCCTAGGATGTGTGCTGACACAAAAATCAGTGCATGCAACAAGGCGCCCTTTTCAATAAAGTTAAATATATCTGCTGTGTAGGCTGAGTAGGTAGTTAAGCCACCTAAAAGCCCAACATTAATAATCAGACGTGTTTCGGTTGAGGCATGCGTGATGCTATCAAAGTAAGCAATAGATATGCCCATTAATAGCCCACCAAAAAGATTAACCACTAAGGTGCCCAAAGGTAAGCTGGGGAAAAGTGCGTGCATAAAAAGGCCAGTAAAATAACGAAGCCACGCACCGCACGCTGCAGCGAATCCGAGTAATAAAAATTGTGAAACTGGTAGCGTCATAATTTCAAGAAATGCTCGCGGTAGTACTTAAGCTCCTCAATAGACTCGAGAATATCCGCCAAGGCTTCATGCTTGCCGCTTTTCTTAAAGCCCTCCACCAGGTTCGGCTTCCAGCGTTTTGCCAACTCCTTAAACACACTCACGTCTAAGTTTCGATAGTGGAAATAGGATTCAAGGTCGGGCATGTGTTTGGCCATAAATCGTCTATCCTGGCATATGGAGTTGCCGCACATGGGCGACTTCCCCTTGCCGACATGCTTTTTTAAAAAATCGATCAGCTGGTTGGTTGCCATTGACTCTGTGAGTTTTGAGTTCTTCACTTTTTCGATGAGGCCAGACTTACCGTGCGTGGCAGTGTTCCAGCTGTCCATCGACTCGAGGACTTTGTTCTCTTGGTGGATTACAAGGACGGGGCCCTCTGCGAGGATATTTAACAAAGGATCAGTCACCACGACGGCGACTTCTAAAATCTTTTCCCGCTCAACATCCAGGCCGCTCATCTCCATGTCCAGCCAAATTAAATTATTGTCATTCTTGCTCATCATGATTTCCATTATCTTTGCTTAAAAAGATCATAAAGTACTTACCCTGTAAGCCTTTTTGCTTCAAAATATGTACTTTATAAATCTTGAAGAATTATATGGCATTAACATTCAACTACCTAATCATCTTCCTAATTATCTTTACGGCCCTTGCACAAATATGGCTTGCTAGGCGACATGTTGCGCACGTGACCAATCACCGAAGCAAAGTGCCCTCGCCTTTTAAGGATATTATAAAAATCAAGGATCATCAAAAAGCGGCCGATTACACGGTAGCAAAATCCAACCTCAATGTCCTAGGCTTGATTGTCGAGGCAATTTTTTTATACCTCATAACCATCGGCGGTGGCATTCAGTGGATTAACGAATACCTCTCAGGTTATGATCTAACCACCATGATTGCAGGCACGATTTTGATTGTAAGCGTCTTGGTTCTCTCCTCTATCGTTGAGATGCCTCTGGGTCTCTATAAAACTTTTGCCATCGATGAAAAGTTTGGCTTTAACCGAATGACGCTGGGGATTTTTATCTCAGACCTCATTAAGCAGTCCATAATCGCCCTAATCATTGGCTTGCCGGTACTCTATTTTTCGCTCTGGATCATTGGCAACCTGGGTGACCTATGGTGGCTGTGGCTGTGGATCTTCATTAGCGCCTTCAACTTTATCATGCTGGCAGTCTACCCCATCTTCATTGCCCCACTGTTCAATAAATTTGAACCCATGAAGAATAAGACCTTGGTAAGCCAAATCGAGAAGCTGCTCAAGAAATGTGGCTTTGAGTCAAACGGCTTGTTTGTCATGAACGGCTCCTTGAGGAGCAACCATGGCAACGCCTACTTTACTGGATTTGGTAAATCGAAGCGTATTGTGTTCTTCGACACGCTGCTGGAAAAATTAAATGGCAAGGAAATTGAAGCGGTTTTAGCACACGAACTCGGTCACTTCCACCATAACCATGTCAAAAAACGTATCATATTGATGTTTGTGGTGAGCTTTGTTGGCTTGTACTTACTGGGCCTCCTCAAAGAGAGTGCTTGGTTCTACGAGGGCCTCGGTGTGACCGGTATGACAGACGCGAATGCCCTGTTGTTATTTTTATTGGTCTCACCCCTGTTTGTCTTTTTCATTCGCCCAATCATGGCTTACTACTCACGCTTAAATGAGTTTGAGGCCGATGAGTATGCCTGCCAGTTTGCCAAGGCATCGGACCTGAAGCAGTCGCTCGTCAAGCTCTATCGTGACAACGCATCGACCTTAACACCTGACCCCTTACACTCGAGCTTCTATGACTCGCACCCGCCAGCGTTACTGCGAATACAGGCGATAGATAAGCGCTAATCATGGAAATCACGACACGCATGGAGTTTGATGCCGGGCACCGCATTCCCAGCCACAAGAGCAGCTGCAAAAATTTACACGGCCACCGCTACGCGATCGAGGTCACCGTCAAGGGCGACATCATCGACGAGGAGCAAAAGTCGGATTTTGGCATGGTTATGGACTTTAAGGACGCGAAAGAATTAATCAGGCAAACTATTGTTACGCCATGGGATCATGCCTTCATTGTTTACGAAAAGGACCATGAGGTCATTAATTTTTTGGCCACCCTCAAGGATCACAAGACAGTCATCTTTCCCAAGGTACCGACAGCAGAAAATATGGCTCTTGTAGCTATGGAAAAACTAAAAAAAGTGTTTGATGAAAAATTTAAAGCAACAATAATTCCAATCAAAGTTAGACTGTATGAAACACCGAACAACTGGGCTGAGGCTTTCTAAAAAATTAGCTCACCCCTTATACCTTGTTCTAGGCTTGGGGTTTATTTCGCCCCTCGTGGCTGCGGACTGCCCTATTAATTACGATCAGGCTTCTACCATCTCTGCTGACTGTGATGGTTTTACGTTAGATCGTAACCAAGATTTTGATATTTCAATCATTACTGGGGTAAACATAACACCTTTTTTAGGCGGATCGGACAATATTATTGGGCTTAATTTTGACATGGGTGGTGTGTTAACAAATAATGGCACCATTGAAAACACCTACGGCAATACTGCCATTAATCTTAGTTATGCCCCTGTGACTGTCAATACAATTGTCAATACCGGAAACATTACCGCAAGTAGAAATACCATTAATATAGGCCCTGGTTCTACCCTTAATCTGCTGAGTAACGCAGGGGTTATCTATTCCACGAATGCCAATTCCATTTATAACCAAGGTAGCATTAACTCAATCAATAACTCGGGACAAATACAATCTAATAGTCGTGCCATTTATAATGCAGATACTTTAAGCTCTTTAACGAATACGAACAGAATATCAGCAGCAGCTTATGCAATTGATAATGAAGGCACTCTGGGAACAATCACAAATAGCGGTACTATCTCAGCATCACTTGCTTATGCGATCCATAATGCTTACGGGAATATAGAATCTATAAACAACACATCAACCGGGGAAATCAATAGTGGCTCTGATACGATTGTTAACGGATCGAGTCGTTCCATTACCTCATTAATTAATCAAGGAGATATTGATGCCTCTGCTGACGCCGCCATTCTAAATAATGGCACAATTTCGACATTAAATAACTCAGGGAATATCTTTTCGTTAGAGGGTATCGGTATCGAAAATGATGGGGCAAGTGGTGTAATTACTAACCTCACAAACAGCGGAAATATATCTGCAGGAACTGCCATTTCCAATACGACAGGTACTATCGAAACAATCACGAATACCGGATCTTTATGGTCTTTGACAGCAGCGGCAGATATTCATAACAATGGCTACATAACCACGCTTATTAATGGGCAAGGAGGCAATAGCCCCCTGTCGTTGAGCGGTAATCTCCCAGCCAACTATCAAATCATCATTGCAAGTACCTCAAATTACGGGAAAATTACATTTACAGATGTGACTGGAACGACTACCTTTGATATCCACGCGACCTCCAGTGTCAATGCAAATACCACCTATACAGACGTTATCACGGGCATAAGTGATGCCGAATTGAGTGCCACAACAGGCACATTTACCGACGCCGAGGGTGATAGCTATGACTGGTCACTGAGTCTTGATGGTGCTAGTTATGATCTTGTCTTGGGGGCATGTGAAGGTAGCTGTGTTGAAGAAGAAGTTGCAGCCCCTGAAGTAAGTTACCCCTCAGCGGTTGCAACTCAAGCGACGGTTGACAGTATCGCCACCAGCATCAATGCCCAATTCAGTAGCTTCGCGATGACAACGAACTTTGCCAACTTAAACACCTACGACTGTGGCTTGTTCGATCAAAATAATGGCTGTTTCTCCCTCGGTGGTAGGTACACCGATGTCAATGGCAACAACAACTCAGACTCTGACAGCACCGCGCTCGTTATGGTCGGCGGCTACAAGGTTGACGACACGTTCCGGATCGCCGGCTTTGTTGATCAGATGGTTAACAATTCAACCCCTACCGGCATTAAGATTGACAACCAAAACCCCATGCTCGGCGTTAGTCTGGTCTGGAACCAGCATGCTAACCACCTAGGCTACCAATTCAAGCTCGCGAATGCCTATCAAAGTAAGGATGTCACTATTACACGCACTTCGACGGGGGATGCTGAGGCTGGTGCTGGGAGCACCGATGTGACGGTGAACAGTATCATCGCAGAGGCCTCCTACCAGTTCTTAAGTCAAAACCGTACTTCTTACCGCCCCTACTTCGCGGGACGTTATGCAAAGATCAAGCAGGATGGTTATACGGAAACTAACGTTGATAACGGTCTCACCTATCAAGACCTCGAGGACGAGTCGATTACACTCATCATGGGCGTTAAGGCGAAACACTTGATGACTGAGCAACTTATCTTGAATGGCAGTATCGGGGTTGAGCAGGACATCTATAACGACAGTGATGACTTGATTGCCACAGCGACCAACATCGCGGGGATTACGCCTGTTGACATTAATAGTGACGAGAACAAGACACGACCCGTCGTCTCGCTGGGTGCCGACTACTTTATCAGTCCAACGCAACGCCTGTCGTTACAGGCTCAATACCAGGAGCTTGCCTTTACATCAACGAGTGCAAAAACTGCCTATGTAAATTACACAATAGGGTTTTAGCTACCAGTCAGTGAGGTCATGTTTTTGAATATAGCCTGTATGCGCCTCGATGTCCTCGGTGGGTACTTGCACGACAGTGAGCTTTGATAAGTCCACCTTCTTAAAAATTTTCTCGTCGACGTCTTCAGCAAAATCAATCGAGATTGCCTCTTGACCCCGTGTCATTCCGATAAAAACCTCACCCAGGAGCTGTGCATCAAGCAGAGCGCCATGCAGGGTTCGTGACGAGTTATCGACGTCAAACGCCTTGCAAAGGGCGTCAAGACTATTGCGCTGACCCGGCCTTAATTCTTTTGCAAACTTCAAGGAGTCCGTGATGGTGACTGCATTATCCTCGAACTTACTGAGACCCAAGCGTCCAAGCTCAGCATTGATAAAGCCTATATCAAAAGGTGCATTGTGAATAACGACCTCAGCATCTTGCACGAAGGATAAAAAGTCATTCACCACCTCCTTGAATAAAGGCTTATCTTGTAAAAATTCAATCGACAGGCCGTGAACCTCCTCCGCCGCTGGATCAATGTCTCGTTCAGGATTGATATAGGCATGAAACCGCCGATTCGTCGGTTGTCGGTTGTTAAATTCAATGGCAGCAATTTCAATAATCCTGTGACCCTGCTTTGGGTCAAGGCCGGTCGTCTCTGTATCTAAAAAAATTTGCTTTGCCATTATATGGATTCTACACCCTGATTAGCAAGAAAGTCAGCACGCTCATTTTCAGGGTGTCCCGCATGGCCCTTCACCCAGTTCCACTCAATCTTCATGCCTTGCTTGAGCTCGTCAAGTCGCATCCACAGGTCTTGGTTTTTTACTGGTTGCTTATTGCTCGATCTCCAGCCGTTCTTTTTCCAATTAAGAATCCACTCGGAGATTCCCTTTTGCACGTAGGTTGAGTCCGTAAAAACCATCACCCTGGACGGTTCTGCCTTGACCTTGTCTAAGGCCTCTAT
>Ga0255779_1002785_pt1 | contig 18057 bp, 12 predicted proteins | sample 011ome_21_FD_179977 | JGI IMG/M metagenome (GOLD analysis project Ga0255779, IMG submission 179977) | Coastal salt marsh microbial communities from the Groves Creek Marsh, Skidaway Island, Georgia - 011508AT metaG (version 2) | ecosystem: Environmental > Aquatic > Marine > Intertidal zone > Salt...
TGACTCCCGAATTACAGCGATGGAGTGACGACAGGCGCGTCGACGTCAGTGGATAAAAGAAAAGCGTCGAGGCGCGAGGTCGCGAGCGGCGCGCCGCACACCTCGTCGCACGCCTTCGTCGTCGAGCACAACCAGCGCAATGGCGGCTTCCATGGCTTCCACTTCTCTCAGCGCTCGCCAGGGCTATGCGCCTGCTCGCGTCGCCGCTCGCGCCGGCGCCAAGCCCGTGTCCGCCGCGCGCGCGCCTCTCCGTGTCGTCGCCGGGGAATCGCGCATCGGCAAGCACCCCGTGCCCGTGCCGAAGGGCGTCACCTACACCCTCAAGGACAACCACCTCGCCGTGAAGGTAGGTGCCGGGCATCTCTTACGCAGCGATAGTTACAGCGCGGCGCGATGCGACGCCGCTGCGCGGTCGCGACGTCGCCCACGTCCGACGCCCGTCGCGTCGGTCCGTGCCGCTACCGATAGGGTTTTAGGGTTCTGGCTCGCACTTTTTTCTGACCTCTCTCGTCTCTCCCCGTCCGCTCGACTCACAGGGTCCCAAGGGCGAGCTCGAATTCCAGTTCCCCGACCTCATGGTCATGACTGAGGAGGAAGGCGCTATCAGGCTTGCTAAGGCGGATGAAACCAAGAAGGCCAGGGAGGGTCACGGTCTGTACAGGACCCTCTGCAACAACATGATGGTGGGTGTGTCGGAAGGCTTCGAGAAAAAGCTCAAGCTCGTCGGCGTCGGTTACAAGGCTGCCATGCAGGGCAAGGACCTCAACCTCTCTCTCGGCTACGCGCACCAGGTCATCCTCGAGGTTCCCCAGGGGCTCAAGGTTGAGTGCACCAGCAACACGGAAATCACCGTTAGCGGCTACGACAAGGTGGAGGTTGGTAACTTCGCCGCCATCATTCGCTCCAAGCGCAAGCCGGAGCCGTACAAGGGTAAGGGTGTGCGTTACGCCGATGAGGTGGTCCTCATCAAGGAGGGTAAGCGTAAGTAAATGAGGCTGCTCCTCGTGTGGGTCACCATCGCGGTGGCCATCGAGTTAGTTGTCTAATATTCTTTGCTAAAATGCGAGCTATCCTGGTTCATGAACTCGTCCCCGCCGCGCACGAGCGCGGCGCTCGACACTCGTCACCCACCACCGCTGGGAGGTTTCGCCCCTGCCACCGGATGCCTCTTCAGCCCCATCCCCTCTAGGTCCTGCGTCGCGTTGTTCGCCCTCCCGCGAAGCTGCGGAGGCAACAGCGAGCCGCGCGGCTTGCCTCCGGGCACCGCCCGCGTCTCGCTGCGGTTGCTCTTGTGAGCCACGCCTGAGATGGGGAACGACCCGCTCGCCGACCTCTTGCTCCCTAAAATCGAGCCTCCAACGCCAGAAACGCCCGGTGACGGCATCGAGACGCTCCCCGTCCCCTTCTCCTTCGCGTCAAACAGCGCCGCTGCGCTCGGAAGCGTCGACACGCGAGGCATAGGTGCGGCGGTGCCCATTTCTCCCGGGCGGGCGCCGAGGTCGGTCGCGCGAGTCCCACGGTCGGTTGCCTTAGCGTCGACGGGGACAGGACTAGTGGGGTCGACGCGCGCCACCTCTTCCTCGTCATCAGAGCTCCCGTAACCCTCCAAACCCAACATGTTGGCTCCCTCGCGCCTCACCCCGAAGGCTCCTTCAGCTGCGCTGAGGAAACTGGCACGTCCGAAAGCTTGCCGTGCATTTTGCTGAGGCGAGATTCGGAATATGAGACTGGCCGCCCATACGAATGCGACGTTGCGACTTGCGACCTGTAACAAAAAAGTTTGACCGCGCGAAACTAGCCGAGCGGTAAACGGTTCCGCGCCGCTTCCGCGATCACACCTTCGCGAACACGCTCGGCCCGCGTACGCAAACAAGGCAGCCAAGATGGCCGCTCAAGGGCAAGCCATGGCGTCCCAGAATGACGAGCTGGTAAAATGTGCGTACACATAGCGCGAGGCGTCCGCGAACGCACCGCGAGACGAGTCATTTGTTTTCCAACGGGCTACGAAAGAGCGCGAACGATGTTCTTTTGAACGACGCCAGCCTCCGTGCTCGAGGGCGACGCGTCCGCGTTGTCAAACCTCTTGATTCTCTTCGCCACACCTTCCCGATGGTGACGACAGCGAACGACGCCGGGCGTGGGTTACGCGAAGTCGCCTTCCGCCCCGCTTCGTCGTGTCGGTCTCGCGACAAAATCACGAACTCTCGCTCACTCGTTTCTTTCCCCGCGTCCCTACGACCGCGAACGCAGGCATCGAGGACCTCCGCGAGAAGCGCGAGGAAATCAACCAGCAGATCACCGATGAGGAGGACGAGAAGTCCAAGGTCCAGAGCGATCTGACCGTCCTCTCCAAGCGTTTAACCACGCTGAACGATTCCATCGCCCGCAAGGTGCGCACGCGAGAAACTAAACTCCCTTTCACAAGCGCTCGATCGATCGGGAGGACGTTGGAAAAACGCGCGCGTCGCGGCACGACGCTCACCTTACCATCATCCCCTCCCTTCATAAAAGGTCGCCGCGAGGAACGATTACGATAAGACCATCCAGGAGACAGAAGCCGCGTACCTGAAGATTCTCGAGAGCTCTCAGACGTTGCTCACTGTGCTCAAGCGGGAGAGCGTGGGGCTGTCGAAGAAGGGCGGTGATCCTTGATCGCGCGGCGCGGGAAAGCGCGGCTGTAAGTGGGCTCATGATTCTCTTGTGCATATAACTTATGTGAGGCAGTGCTATCACAACTCATCCGGCGCGTCAGCGGCTTTCTTCTCGACACCCACCTCTGCGTGCGAAACGAACAGGGCCCTGACTTCTTCTGAAGGCAAACGCTCGGCCAAATCTCGTGCCGTTTGCCCGTGCGCATTCGTCACAGACGCGTCTCCGCCGGCCCTGATGACCGCTTCCACCATTTTCGGTCGCTGAGCGTTGACCGCGGCGTGTAACAACGTATCGCCAGTCTTCGTCTGTAGGTTGGGGTCGGCACCTAAACGGAGAAGAGTCCTCACCATCTCATCGTTTTTTCTCTCCGCCGCGACGTGTGCGGCGGACAATCCTTTCGCGTCGAGCGCGTCCGGATCCACGTCACCTTCTTCGAGCAGCACTCTCGCCGTTTCGATGTGGTTGCTTTGCCCTCCCCATACTGTTCGATGCAGAGGCGTGTAACCGTCTTCGTGCGCCTCGTCTACTCGGATGTCGTGCTTAATCAACACAGCCGCCGCTTCCGGTCGTCCTTGAAACGCGACGCCGTGGGGCGGGGTATAGCCATCCTTCTCTCCGATATTCGGATCCGCTCCAAGCTCGAGGAGAGCCTTCACGACAAGATGCTGGCCTGCCAGCGACGCAGCCATGAGAGGCGTCTGCCCGGATCCGGGCTCACGCTCATTGAGTTCGTTGCTATCGAAATCACCGCTTGAGAAGTAAGCCACGTCGCCTTGCCTCGCGCTCCGATGCGACGCGCCCGCGCACGCCACAGGAAGCACGAGAGCGACGATGATGCACAGCAGAAGCGCACGAGTCACCCGCGTGCGTCGGGACATTGTGCTTGTCGAGTTTTCGAGGGAAGCGGGACAGACCTATGGCACCGGTGGTTCACGTTATGCTTTCGGACACTTGCCGCGTGCCGGTGACAGTGCGTTCCGATGTGGGGACAGAGGAGCAGAGCACTCGTTCTACATAGCTATGTACATATTTTTGGTGTTTGTTTGATCGAGTGAACATTACGTCATCCAACACGGGCTCGCGTCGAAAGTGCCGCTCGTTCACTCCGTTCCGAAATCATAACTACGCAGAACGTGGTGAATTGAATGGACAAACCGTCTTCTAGCGTCGAGCTAATGGCTACGGCCGAATCTAGCCAGCCTTCCCCCTACCACTCTGGGTTCGCCGGGTTGAAGCAGTTTTTTGAAAGAAGCCCCGCACTTGCCCGCTGCGTGTCGATCGAAATCGAGTCTAATTGCGCCTCAGTTTGGTAGTTCCACTGCGGCATAAGTACGAAGATGTTGGCTAATTGCTGAAACACCCCGTTGTCCACCGCTGAGCACGTTATCTGGTCGATACACCCCGGTCCTTGGAACAAGTCCACGTACTGGCTGAAGAAACGGTTGTGCACGACGTACGCGTCCGCCCCACGAAGGTCACACCCCGCGCTTCCCAGGAAACACGCCTCGCTCGTCGCGGTTTCACACACGCATTGAGGTTCGCACGCGTGATCGCCTGCCATCTCGTACAAAATAGGCCGGTACCCCATGCGGATCACGTTCCACTGCTTCGCCTCCGCGGCGGCGTCGAAGGAGGCCCAGTCATCCGCGCTCCACTTCACGCTTTGGTCAATCACCGTGTCTTGCTCCATGATCATCACCGCGTTCGCGTTTTTCGACCAGCCGTGCATCGTGGCGAGCATGTGCATCGCCGAGGCTTGCAGGGTGTGCCCTCCAAGGCCTTCCCGGGGCTTCCCGTCAATCACGAACAAGTTGCATACGTCAACTTCTTCCCCGCGCATCAAGACCACTTTGTCAAAGATTTCGTCGGGAAACGGAACGTCGCACCCCTCGCGAACGCAAAGCCAGTATATTTTATCCACCCGCCGTGCCATCTCCAGCGAAACATCGCTCCAAACCTCAGGGTTGTCACCGCGAATCGTCGCCGGGGTGATGCCTTTGGGACAGTTCAAGTGAGAATCGCTGTACGACTGGCTGAGCAAACTACCGGAAATGGAACCGCCGAGGGTGAGAGAGAGTGCGAAAATCCCGAATGTGATCTGGGCGTGACTCAAGGGAGACGGGGGAGGTTAGCGGTGTGACGGGCGTTTATTAGATCCGATTGGACGGTAGATACGCAGGTGCAGTGTTCACGAATTTGCGACGGGTGTGTATCGCGTGTAACTTGGGAACGCGCTTCAGGCGATGCCTTCGTTTACGATCCCGACGGACATGACACGCCACGACCGCCGTAAGTTCGAAGCCTCCCAGAAACTTCGGATTGAGTTCGGGACCCGTTGACGCACCACGAACACCGCACCGATCACCTTACCGATCGACCAACGCTTCTGCGTCGAGCCGGAAGACACAAACTCCACGTGCACATCACCGGCGGGCACGGAGCCGTATTCAGCGGGTGACGCCATGTGTTCGTTCGTGCGCGCAGGCCTCTGATCTTTGTGTCCATACAAGCGAGGGGTTACAATCAGTTATGATTTGCCCGATTTTGTATTTTCCAGAAACGTCGCCAATGATATAAATGTTTTCCTGGTCGAGCGTCTCCCTTCCCGGACCATTCTTGGATGCGGATCTCGCCGTCAAACGCTCTTTAGGAGCGAAGACGCTTGCTTGAAGATGGGCACCAGGCTTTTGAAACTCGGTATGTACAGTTCTAGACGTCCCTTTGTCCTTACAACGCTCTCTTCCCATAATCTTTTCTGACATCTTTCCTGTCGCGCAACTGAATGTGTCCTCGCAGGATCTATCGTCGGGGCGTTCCTTGCCGTCTGGGTACGTCTCCTCTTAGACTGATGCATCTTCTGAAGCGTTCTCTATCCTCGCGTGTCTCTCTGTGTTCCCTGATGTCATGTGGCTGACCATCGTTTCCATTCCGAACAGGCTTACGCGATGCAGAGCGGACTCTCGGAGAAGTACCAGAAAGCAGTTGAACTTTTGCCTCTCTGGGCGCTCGTGTCTTTCGGCTGCTACTCTTTGTGCGTGATAGGTTGGAGTTTAGCGCACTTTCCCACCTGTGAGGATGATGCTGCTTCCCTTCGTGTGGAGATGGACAAAGCTCAGAAGGAATTGAAGGCTCGGGGAGTACTTACCGCCGCGGACCTCAACGGCGAGAACGACTGACGAGGCGGCGATCAGCTCGTTCTAGCTCTATAGGATAATAGTTTTAAAACGGTGGTGTCTCTGCCAGCTATCCAACACACGCCACATCTCATCACCCAGTCCGCGCAGGCGCATCGCCGTTCGCGTGACCATCAGCGACACGTGCGAGTATCGAATGCACTCGGAGTAAAATAGGTCCCACTTCTGGGTCGTTCATGTAGTCGTGCGCTGAGGAAGGGTCCTCGATCATCGACTGGAACGCCTGCACGACGCGTTCGGACCGCATTCCTTCCTGAATGGTCGGATGGCTGAGGATGTCGCCGAGAAGCATCTGCATGCTTTCGGGATTCCCACGTGCTCCCACTCCAACATCAATGTCCTGCATTGCCCTCATTCTCCCACTACCCCTTTCACCCAAAAGCCAGGCGCACGCCGCGTCGTGGTTGTTGTGTGTTGCCCTGAGCGCGGCCATCACTTCCTCGCGAGGGAAACCCATCTCGACGAGGCGTTGCACATCAGCTTCATCAGGGTCACCTGCGGGCTCGCGCGGAGCACGAAAAACAGTCGGTGATGCTCCTATCGTGCTCATCACCTGCCGAATCTCAACATCCGTCAGCTCAGCGTCCGCCTCTGGACCATCTCCGACTTCCAAAAGCCATTCCATCGCCGCTCCCGGGTGATTGCGGTGGAGGAGAAGCGCCTTTTTAGCGCGCGCCTCAGGAAAGCCCATATCCAGCAGTGTTGCCATCGCATCTGGATCAGGTTCAGGAAGGGTGATACCTTCCAACCGACCTGCCCGCATCGCTACTGTGGCGTACGCTTCACCGCTTTGCCCATCGCTCGTTGGCGCTGCTTCACCGACGCGCAAACCCTCGAAGTTCTCGTTCAGCCCAGAAGTGCCGCCCGAAGGAGTCGAAGACGCGCTCATCGTAGCGCCGGCCTTTCCCATGACTCTATTGATGTGCGCGACGTCTGGACCCGGCTGGCTAGATTCGCACTCTTTCCAATCGTCCTTACCCCGCTGCTTGACGACTACGACGACATCCCCTTCCGCGACTCCCGCAGCGGACAAGAGCTCGTCTCCGTTTGCGAGAGTCCGCCCCGAGTGGATGAGTCTTTGGCCCGAGGGCAGAAGATCTACCAAGTTGGACTCGTACAGCCTTGCCTTTAGCTTATCCACCGTATCATCGGCCGCGATATCGTCAAGTTCCCTGGCTCCCGTCTGTAAGTTGAGTATATTTAGCCTCATCTCAACCCCCGGAGATCAGGCCGAGGAGGTCGGCGACGACTGAAGTGAGTATCATGACGGCTGCTCACAAATCGCCTCTTGGAAAACCGCGCCTTGCGTCCAAAATAAATCAAAAGAAAAGCTTTCGCGGGCAGAAAAGCTCTTCGCAGCTCCTGGGTAAAAAGAACGATACTCTCAGCGGCGCACACAGAGAGGCATACTCGAATCTGCAAGGCCTTGCAGGACACCAAATGATGCTGTCGCACTAATACTCGCAACAGCACAGTCGATGCCACGCCGCAAGGAGTTCAACGAACGCGGGTAAAACTGTGTGATTGAAAGTCTTCAGAGGATTTAACAACTCGCCCCTCGTAGTTCACACTACTTCAAGCGTGCCGCCATTGGACGCGAAGACATGCTGCCATATATCAAGGCCATCTATCATCTCTGTGCTACAGTTGCCGAGCCTATTATCGCACGTGAGTGTTCCCAGGAATCGTCATAGTACGCCATCTCCTGCTGTAGGTCAGGTCTTCCATCATATGAAAAGGAGTTGCCCAACGCACCCGCGACGCGACCGTCGCTAACTTCTACATACTCACATCCCTACTGTCTTGACCATATGCAGTGCATTTTCAAACACGACGAGCTCTCGGTAAAGAATTGGCGATAACACTTGACCAAAGGTGGGGCCACAGTGCCCAGCCTCGTCCAGAAGGTGCGCATCGACGACTTCCGGCTTGAAAGAGAGTAAGAGACGCAGGAATGAAACACGCAAGAGGGTGGAAACGACTGAACATGCCTATTCCCGACTGATGCGCAGGTAAATTGGTGTGGATACACGCAGTTTCTGTGGGGGAAGGGGCGGCAGCTCTGCCCCTGATACGTAAAATTCTGGAGCGGGCACCTGAAACCAATATACTCGTGACTGGCGGAACACTTGCCGCTGAAGAATGGAGGCGTTATAGATATCCAGGCTCAGTTATACGTCAGGTACGCAAGATAGCGCAGCATGCACGCAAAGGTATTCTATTTTAGAATACAATCAACTGACCTTCGATGAAAACCCATCTCGATTCGTCTGAATGATGCGTTATTTATGCAGAGCGTTCCCATCGACACGCGTAGAGCTGTGCAAAGATTCATTGCGCATTGGAAACCAGATATAGGTACGTAATGCCATGTTCTGAATCATTTTGAATGTCTTTCAACGCGAAATTTTAGAAATGAAAAGGCTCACAGAAAGCGTTCATGTCGCAATACTTCACTCATTGAATCATTTCGGCTTTTGCGCTCACAGGGGTGTTCATAGAGTCAGAGCTATGGCCGATTCTCATCGATGAAGCGCACAGAAAAGGTAAGGGCGGATAACATCTAAGAAATCCTTGAAAGCATGAAAACTTACATTCATCATACAACCGCAGGCGTTCGACTATTTCTCTTTGGCGCGCGAATGTCGTCAAAATCGGCGAAACGATGGCAGTGGCCGGTTGCGAAGGCATTGTTGAACGATACGTTGTCCAAGTTTCAGATTATATCACCCAGAGTAAGTAGAAGCAAGTCATAAATTCGTCTGCTCCCGTACAATTCTAAGTTATGCTTCTTTGCTCCTCGCAGGATATTGAGCAGTGTCGCTATTTCGAACAGCTTGGCATCCCTTCAGGCATGTTAGGATCGCCTTGTGACTTGAAGCTCATAACAGCCGTGGTTTCTGCGACCACTAGTTCCGACCCACCAAGCAGGTTCGATTCAACATACCTAAGTCACGTGATGATGTTGCTCAGGCGCAGAAAATTCATTTGGGTCGCTGCGAGCACGCACGATTATGAGGAATGCGCTTGCGCGCGAATTCATTCAAAGCTCCGTGAAGAGTTCTCTAATCTGCTCACTGTTATCGCACCGCGCCATCCGGCTCGATCTTTGCGAATTAGGAGTGAACTCGCAGATCTCGGTCTGCGTGTTAGGCTTCTATCTCGCGGCGAGCTCCCTCTTGACGATACGGACATCTATGTCATTGACGTCGTCGGCCTGATGCCCGAGCTCTACGCAGTTGCGAACGGTAAGCCCGCTTTCATCGGGGGGTCCCTGTTTAGCGGTAATGGCCATAACATCGCTGAGCCCTCAGTTGCAGGTTCCGCCGTTATCGTTGGCCCTCACCACGGTACGTTTGAATCACTTGTCAGTGCTTTGAATGCTCGGGGAATACTCTGTACTTCTGTATCTTCTGAGCATGATCTTCTATCAACCGTCAGGCGATTTCTCGATCGTCCTGAAGAGGCTGTCTCGGTTGGTCTTGCCGCGTGCAAGCGCATTCGGGGTCTGGTGCAAGACAGCGTTGAGATTTTTGACTCGGTTTTGCTTCCTCTCGTGCTCTCGGAGCTTTCTCAATCATCAGGAGGTTGATCGTAAAGCCAGCCAGATAGCTAGCCAGTAGGCAGCTTGCAGAGCGCTATGCTTTGTCTGAATTCACGCTTATCATTTCTCAGCTCCATCCCGTGCTTGCAGTTTTAGTCTTTCGTCACTCCTCGCGCCCACGACACATTTGTCATTTCTTTCTTCTTGCGCTTTACCTATATTTTGATTTTATCTCGCAACCCAAATCATGAGTAGTCAGTGTCAGTAGAAAAGCATAAAAGAGTCGACGGTTTTGCGATGGGTCGGAACCAACAACGGTCACACGTCTTTGTCTCGGAACGCGACAAGGTGTCGGCAGAGCTTGGTTCCCACGGCACGCGTCGTGGGAACAAGCAGGTAGGATGGGTCACGGACACGCGACGTCGCGTCTTCGCGCTTCTCATGTGGCGCACGCGATATCTGTGCGGGTGCGTTTGTGCCCCCGGTCGTCCCGTCGCGACAAACTCGGCACTTCGTGCTTTCCCAGCATTCCTCGCTCCCTCACAAAACTAACGCTAGGACCCCTACCCTCCTCGACCTACTGCACAGATGGACACTTTCGCAGAAAATTTGCAGACCGCGAGGGCATATAACGACATGATAAGCGCAATGCTACAGAACGAGCTGGAGATGCCCTCTGATATCGTCGGTCTACCTGAGCTCGCCGCGCCCGCGTCGAACTTGTCGTCAGGGGAAAACGCCAACACTGAGCTGATGAAAGGCGAGAACTTAGGGTTAAGGCTACGCTCGTCATCCGAAGCGAATAGCGCGCGTTCTGGGATATCTTCACAAAAGGCTAGCGCCCTCGACGATGAGATTCAACGCCTGCAGCGTGACGTTGAGCGCCATCGTGAGGTCGAGGCTGAACTTGAGGCTGCAATGTCAACTGGCGCCGAGGCTTGGTTGTTCGACACCACGAAAAAGAGCGCCGAACCGGTTAAGCTGGTCGAGGTTGAGGATGCGCGACTTAAGGCAGCGTTGGATGCTAACGCTGCTTTGAAAGAGAACCTCGCAGTCGAGATACGATACCGGGGCTTTGCTGAAGAGGAAGTTTCGACGACTCGGAAAGAACTGGATGCTGCGAGCAATAAACTGGTGGCCGCGGCTGAAAAGGGTGAACAGCTTATTCGTCGCATAGCCACGTTGGAGGCAGACCTCGAGACTCGAAACGTTGAGGCAGACGAGCTCAGGGCAGAGCTCTACATTTCAAGGGGCCAGCAGGTTGTATCGATGTCAATTACAGTTCTGGATGACTCGAAGCCTACGTCTGTGCAGGATGTCAAAACAGAGCAGGCAGGCGCATCGGCAGAACTTGAGGAAGCTCTACAGGGGAAACAAATGGCAGACGCGCAGGCGTCCATGCTGCGTTCTTGTTTGGAGGACACCGAGGAACTCTTGGAGGAGTCAAGATCGAAGGTGAACCTTCTAGAAGAGAAACTGCAGGCTAATAATCTCGAGAAGTCATCTGGAAAGGAAGATGACATCGAGGAACTTCGTGGTCAAGCATCTGAAGCGGAGAGCAGAGCAAGCGCCGCTCTGGAGAGGGCAAAAAGCGCTGAGTTCGAGGCAAGCCTCGCCAAGGAGGAAGCACAAAAAATGCGGCTCGCTGCCGAAGTTGAGCGCGACTCTTCCATCTCTGCTATGAAGGTACTTCTGGAGGAGGCAAATGAGAAACTGCAGGCAGCGGGTGAAGTCGAATCTGACCCAAGTCCGAGTTCTTTGGAAATCACGGATGCACGTGTCGAGTCCTTGATGGAAGAGCTCGCCTCTGCTGAAAGCAGAGTTTCTGAGAAGGAAGCGGAGGTTGCTGCGTTGCGCGCCACGTCCGAAGCTCAAGCCCTTCGCATAGGGAGTTTCAAGTCTGAATTGGATGTGTCTCAGGGTGAATCAATCTCGAAAGTAATCGAGGATGATATCACAGCATCGCACCTCACGGAGTCCTTAGAAGAAAAAACTGGGCAGATTGTTGCAGCTGCGGAGGAACATGCCGAAGCCTTGCGGAAGGAAATCCAGTCTTTGATGCGGTCGTTACAAGAAGTGCGCGCAGAGAAGCAAGCGCTCGTCGATGCAGCCGAGCAGGCTTTCAGCAACTCCGAAGCGCGAATTAAATCTGCCGAGGAGAATGTCGAAAGCGAGCTGCGCGAGTCAAAGCGTTTAACAGCTGAGCTGGCGGCTTCACAACTTCGCGTCGCTGAGATGCAGTCCGACGCTCAAGTTGCTGCACGTTCGTTCGCCGAAGTTGAGTCAAATTTGTCAGACACGAGGCATCAGGTGAGAGAGCTCGAGACTTCGATCGCCGCGTTTCGCGCAGAAGCGAGGGAAGCCTTGCAGCGGAAGACGGATGAGCTCGTCGAAGCGTCTCGCGCGGGTGCAGATGCTCAGTCACGGGTGCGAGCTGCTGATGCTGAGATTCAGAGGCTCAACGAGTCTCTGCTCGAGCAGCCAAAGGAGGTTGACGAGAGTCCATCGTCTGAGCTGGTGAAGCTGCGTGAATTACTCGCTGAATCAGAGGCTGCAAGGCGAAACTCGAGACTCGTTGAGGCCGATCTAAGGATATCATTGGAAACTTTGGAGACCTCTACCATGGAGCGAGATGCTGAATATGCGGCAAAGCTTGAACAGCTCACTTTGAAGCTTGCAAAATCTGAGGAGAGCTTGAAAGCAGCGCGCGCGGAAACTGCGAAAGCAGAATGGACCGTTTCAGAGTTGAAGTCTCGACTTCAAATCGAAGAGTCGAAAGCTCCGAGCAAACAGGCCGAGATCGACAAGCTGACCTCAATGTTATCGGAAGCCCGCGCGAAGGCATCTGATGACAGAGCCTCTGCGTTGAAAGTGTTTAACGCGAAGCAGGCGGCATCAGACGCAAAGTTGGTTTCCACTGAGCATGAGTGCGCTACTCTCCGTGGTGAACTTGCAGATGCGCGACTTTCTATGAGGCAGTCGACGGATGCTGCTGATTCCTCGAAGCGACGAGTCGAACAACTCCTGGCCGAGTCTACATCCTCGACTCAAAAGCTTGATGAGGTGGAAGCCATGCGCAGTGAAGCTGAGGAACGTGCGTTGAAAGCAGAAAGGACGCTTTCGGCGTTCAGAGAGGAGGCGAACACTACGCTCAAGATTAAATCTGAGGAGCTCGTTGTCGCGTCGTATGCGCTCTGTCAAGCTGAAGAAGCTAAGGCCGCGATGGAGGAAGAACTCAAGTCCTCCAAGGCTACCATATCTAAGGATGAAGGCATCGCAGTCGACGAGAGCCTCCATAAGCAAGTTGTTGAGCTTCGTGAAGCGCTTAAGGAGGCTCAAGAGGCTCAACTTGGGCAGCAATCGACGCAGACAGAGTTCCGACTTTTACTCGAAGCGACGGAGGCCACCAACGCACATCGTGAAAGTGAATTTGAGCTTCAGCTCAAGCGCTTCCAGGACCAAGCAACAAGCGCTGAATCACGAGCGCAAGAGTACCTGGCCAATACTGCTAAGATGGAGTGGTCAATGTCGATACTTGAAACGCGCGTGCAAGAGGAACTGTCGCGGACCTCAGCGAAGCAGGACGAGGTTGACAGCTTGTTGAAGCAAGTACAGGAGCTGAAATTGCAGGTTGAGGCATCTAGGGCTGAAGCTGATGCGAGGGTCGCAGCATGCGAGTCAGAAACATTCGAGTTGAAGGAAGTCCTCGCGACATGTCGTCGCGAACTCCAAGAAACTCATGACGCGTCTGCTAAGCTTGCTCTTAGTTTGACCGCCGCTGGCCTCGATCGCGAGGGTTCGGCCGAGACTTGGGCGCGTCTCGTCAGTGAAACCGAGTCCAAACTTGCCGTCGCGGAAGGGCGGGTCGCAGAAGTTGAGGCTGCGCTTTCCACGTTCCGCATGGAAGCGAAACATACTTTGGAAGCTAAGACTTCAGAAATACTTGCAGCGTCACTTGCGGCTGGAGACGCTGAGGCGTCGAAAATGACAGCGGAAGCGGAGGTTCAGAGGCTGAAAATTTTCATCCAGAAATACGAGGAAGACAAGTGTCTCGATTCGGCGATCAAGGCGGAAGTTACTGAGCTGCGCAGCGCTCTCAGGGATGCCTTAGATTCCCACAAGAGTCAGCAGTCTTCGCTAACTGAATTGAAGCTCCGCTTGGAAGCTTCTGAGATGTCAACAGTAGAACGCGAGGCTGATCATGCTACGAAGCTCGAACAACTCACGACGAAGCTTGTACGGCGTGAGGAGAGCTTGAAGACGGCGCGCGCGGCAACTGCGAAAGCAGAGTGGAACGTTTCGGAGTTGAAGTCACAGCTTCAGGTGGCGACTATCAAGCTTAAAGATGCTCAAGACCGGAGTTCCTCAGCCACCGTAAGGCTGACGGAAGCTGAGCAGGAACTTATGACTACTAAGATGGAACTTGCTGAATCTAGGAGACTTTCTGAGCACTCTGCGATTGATCTCGGAAACGTTCGGAAAAGGTTGGAGGCGCACGTTGTTTCTGCTTCACAACTTGAATATAAGTGCGCCGCCGCAGACCAACGAGCATCGAACGCTGAAGGCGCGCTCCTCGCCTTCAAACATGAGACGATGCTTCTCGTCGAGCAAAAGCTGGAAGAAATTACGATGGCTCACCATTCTGATGCTGAAGTGATGCGTGACGACTTTCAAAAGGCGGCGACGGACGCCGTCGAGAGAAAGACGGCGGAGCTCGTGTTGGCCACGCGCGCTGCGGCTGCGGCGGAGTCGGCGAGTCAATCGTCGATCGGCAACATCGACAAGGTGAAACAAGTGTTAGCCAAGGTGGAAGAGAACGCTGCGAAGGACTCTGAACATAGAGTGGATGCAGTCAGGCATGAGTTCACAACGGAAATCGATCGTTTACGGGATCTTTTGTCCAAGGCGCCAGACTCTCGCGATTTGGAAATCGAGATCTCGAGCCTTCGATCGGAACTGGAAAGTGTGAGGGAGGCGCACGTCTTGCAGAAGGCTTTACATGACGAATTGAGCGCGCAATTGGATACGTTTCACGGGATGTACGAGGCTCACGAATCCGACGCCCGTGAAGAACTGTCTGGTCTTCGCAAGCGTCTAGAAGAAAAGGAGAGGACCTTGCTCGAGGCAAACCAAAGACAGATTGCGGCTGACGCTGAGATATCTCGTCTCGAAGCCAATCGCAAAGAGTTGGAACTCGTCAACAAGATATCTAATGATGCGTTGTCTGGCGTTTCCAGCGAGACCCAGATCGTGATGACAGCACATATCAAACGAGCGACCGAGGCAACAGATCGTGCGACTCAGATGGCTTCGACGACCGCCGCTGCACAAGCAGAGGTTGCTATTTTGAAGATGCGTTGCGTTGAACTCGAACGCCTTCTCGAGTCGGAGCAGAACCTTGTTGCCGCCGAGAAGGAAACGCTTGCGGAGGCTCTCGCGGAACAGACAAACCTTGCGATTTCGGCTTCTGATCGAGCCTCACTTCTTGAAGCGTCGAAGATTTCTCTCGAGTCTGAATTAAAGCGCTTCCAAGAGCGCTGTGCCGAACTGGAGCAGGCTTACGACCGTGATGAAGTCAACGGTCTGGTTACCGAGATTCAGGAACTTCAGCGCGACAACGCTGAAACTCTCGGCGTGTGCGAAACGCTCAGGGAACAGCTGAAGCTGGTCGCCGAGGCAGCGGAAAAATCGAATGCCCTCAACAAACGTCACGTTGACGAGACAGAAGCCGCGAGTCGCCTTCTCGAGTCAGAAAATGATTTGGCTCGGAACCACAGCGCTCTGCTGGCGGAGGAAGTCTCGATCGCGCGCGCTAACGTCGCCGCGCTCAGCGCGGTGCGAGATTCGCTCGAAAGTGAGCTAGCTGCCAAGGAAGACATCGTCATCAAGGCGAATACTGCGCGTGACCAGGCGATCGACGAAGCGCAGGAGCTTCGTATTCAGCTTACAGACTTACAAAGCGATACCCACAAGCTTGAGATGGATGCCGTCTCGAAGTTGGAAGAACTCTCCGGCGAGGCACAAGTAAGCGCTGCGTCGTCGGAGGAGCTTCACATGCAGCTCGTTGAGATTAAATCGCAGGCGGAGAGAGCTGCGCGTGACGCGAAATTGGAACGCACGGCGCTAGAGGGAAAATTAAGAACCTCCAACGCAGAGCTCTCTGCATCACGCGAAGAAGTCGAACGGTTGACTACGGAGCTGCACAAATACGCAGATGGGCGAGCGGCAAACGTGGAAACAGCCAAGGAAGAGTTGCGGGAGGAGACGGAACTCTTGATGCAGGGCGCGCAGGCGGAGGTTACGAAAGCGCTGATGGAAAGCGAGCGCTTGAAGCGGCGTTTGAGGGCGTCCGGCGCACGTGTCACGCAGCTCGAAAACGAAATCATACGCTTACAGAAGCACGAACACGCACTGCATGCGCTCATGGATGCAACGGATGCGTTAGACTAAAGCACATTAGCGATAGTTATTATCATATTTAGACTAGACTACTTAGGCTCAAGAGGCTCAGAACTCGATGCCCTCGCTGGGCGGGACTAACAACGTGCCCGAGTTCCATCCCTCCGTGCTACAAACCTGCGGCTCTCTTCGTGCTGCGACCCAGATATCTTCCATGCGCGGTTTGATATCGCGGACGGCGAGCCATCGCGGGTCGAGCTGCTTGGACACCATTCGCTTCGCAGATTTCGGCGGTTCCTGGGGAATAGCAGTCAAGCCTTCGAATCGCCTGCCGTTCCGCGGCAGCGAAAGGTCCATGTTCGCCGCCGCCATCGCGCGCACGTGCGTGTCCGCGACCGCCGCAGCCTCCTTTTTTCCAGTCACGCCCAGAGGTGCCATATGATGCTGCAACTCGGCGTCTTTGTCGAACACCGCGAACGGGATGAGCGCGTTTCGGTGCAGCAGAGGCCTCGACGACATCAGAGACGGCTTCGCCAAGTCAGTCTCGGCGCCGCGCACGCCGCCGAGGGCGTCGTCGGGATCGAATTCATCGTCCTCCTCCTCTTCCTCCTCTGGTTCGTCCATCTCGGGCGCTTTCGCCATCACCTTCGCGGCCATCTTTGCCACCACTCGCGTGGCACGCTCAGAAGGAGTGGTATCCGGCGGCTGGTGATACTTCCCGGAGCGGGAAAACGCCGGCCGCAACACGCCCGTCGGCTTCAACACCCTGGCCGTGGGTTTCGTCTTGGCAGAGGGCGTCGGCGGCGGCGCGGCGCGCGGTTCGTGTTCCGCTGCGGACACGTCCACACCAGACGCCGACACCTGCACTTCGCCCACGTCGCTCACGAATCGAATACCCGAGCCGCCCTGGTTCGTCTCCGACGGAAGTGGTCCGTGGCCGAGCGGTTGCGGGGGAATGTCCGCGCCTAAACCCTGCTCTCGAAGCAGCGCGGTGACAGACGGCGTCAACCTCCCCTCGAACATTCGAGGCGCACCCGCGGAGCTGCACACCATAGCCAAATCGACGGTTACGGTAGACGCGCTGTATTCGCATCCCACGACGCCGCTTGTGTATGACGCGCTCGCGATCGAAGTCCAGTGCTCGGTTTCGAACAAGCGCGCTTCCCCGCGCCCCGCGTGGTGGGACTCCCCCGAGCCTGCGAGAAGCGACGCCCCGTCGCCACGGAACGACAGGTGCGACACTTCCATCCCTGCCATCTGATGCAGCACCGAAGCGGCGCGCCAACCGAAATCCGTGGAGTTTCCAGACGCGTCCGCGGTCCACGTGTACACCACGCCGTCCGCCGAACCCGCGGCGAGGAGCTGCCTCGTTCGATTCGCCGGCGCGCTCCACGTCGCGATGGAGGTGAGGGGCGCGAGTGCGTCTCCCGGGGTCATCCTGTGCAACATGCGCAGGCGCGGGTCGTCGCTCACCTGCCATACGCGCACGGAGCCGTCGTTTCCCGCGGACATCACGCATGTGGGACTCGCGATTGCCACCGCGCGCACGCCGCCTCTGTGCGCGGCGCTGATGCTGCCCACCTTCTCGCCGTCGGCGATGCGCCACACGGCGAGGGAGCCGTCCTCGGCGCCGGAAACCACCGTCGTTCCGTCCGGGGAGACCTGGAACGCGGAGACGGCGGCGTTGTGCGACCCGAACAGGAACACCATGCTCCCCGTCTCGCCGCCGTCGGCGGGGAGGGTGGAGTACAGGAGATTGGGCGACCCCATCTGCGAAATGAGGACCGCGCCCGCCTGCTGCTTGGGGATGAACTCGAACTGCCGCCACGCGCGGTGCACGGGCTGGAGCTCGCCGTCCTCGGCCTCGGTGTGGAGCTGAAAGCGCTCAACGCCACTTCCCTTGGATCCACCCGTGCGCATAGCGCGAACGACGCCCCCTCGCTCGACCGCGACCGCGTGGCGCCGGTCCTCGGGGTCCAATCTCGCGCAGTCCAAACGGCTGTCGCCGAGGGCGGACATTGGCTTTTCCGCCACGACGCCGCCACGAAGACCGGCCGTGGAGGCGGCATCGTCGACGCGCGAACGGTCATCGAGCCTCGGAGGGAGACGTACGAGCCACGTGTGGCTCATCGCGTCGCGCGCGCTGACTCGAGGTGACCTGCGTCCGAGTCGCGCGAGGCGAAGTGGCGCGGCAGCTGTCTCCGTTTTTGAACTCCTTTCAACGAACAACGACTCTTTTCGTGGCTCCAGCACCACCCTGCCCCAGTC
>Ga0255779_1002786_pt1 | contig 18047 bp, 8 predicted proteins | sample 011ome_21_FD_179977 | JGI IMG/M metagenome (GOLD analysis project Ga0255779, IMG submission 179977) | Coastal salt marsh microbial communities from the Groves Creek Marsh, Skidaway Island, Georgia - 011508AT metaG (version 2) | ecosystem: Environmental > Aquatic > Marine > Intertidal zone > Salt...
CAATTTGACTGCGTGATATAATCTTTTGTATGTGAGAAGCAGTTTGGCTCTTTTTATTCTTTAAGAGAGATTCCACATTACCTTCGTGCAGTATTTTTCCGCCAGATGAACCTCCTTTTGGGCCAAGTTCAATGATATAATCTGCTTCGGATATTAAGTCTACATCGTGCTCGATCACTACAACCGTATGACCATCCTCCACCAACTGATGCAAAAGGACTGTTAGTTTTTCGCAATCCTGGGGGTGCAACCCAATGGTGGGTTCTTCCAGTACATAAAAATTCTTTTTCAGGTTGGAGTTTCTTTTGCTTTTTAATTCAATTCCATTGGCTAGTTCAGAAGCAAGTTTAAGGCGTTGAGCCTCTCCACCAGAAAGCGTTGGCGAAGTTTGACCGAGCTTTATATAACCCAGTCCCGTTTGAGTCATGAGCGAAAATGTTTTGTGCAAAATTTCATCAAACTGGAAGAAATCGACAGCATCTTCAAAGGTCATTTCTAGTATTTCTGCAATGTTTTTCCCATGCCAACGCAATTGGATGATTTCGTCCTTGTAGCGCTTTCCTTGGCAATGGGCGCATTTGATGTAAGAGTCTGGTAAGAAATTCATTTCTACTTTAATGATTCCCGCCCCTTTACAATTTTCGCACCTACCCCCTTTCACATTAAAAGAAAAGTCACTGGGTGAGAGGCCAAGTGCTTTTGCTTCAGGCAGGCTAGATATCAGGTCTCGTATTCTAGACCAGACGCCTAAGTAAGTTGCAGGAGTTGAGCGAGAGGTTTTTCCAATAGGGGCTTGGTTTACTTCAATTGCTTTTCTAAATACATTTCCATTGGATAAACAAAATTGGTCTGTTTTTAGCGTAGAGGTGCTCTCTTTAATCGATCGGTCAACGCCCTGAAAAGTGACACCCCGAATGAGGCTTGATTTCCCTGCACCAGAAACTCCGCAGCATACAGTTAACCTAGCAAGAGGAATTTTGACTCCGACATTTCTTAGGTTTCGGAAATTAACTTTGGATACTTTAAGATAGTGGTTTGCAGACCCTTTTTTTACGGAAGGTAATTTTCTCCAAGACCCTCGTGATGGATGTTTGATTCCATTAGACAAATATTGGGCAGTTAAAGAGTGACCTTTTTTTACTAGATCATCGGGCTTTCCCTGCTCAACTACACGCCCCCCTTTTTCTCCTGCATTCGGGCCAATTTCGATGATGTAATCGGACTGGAGAATCGTTTCCATGTCATGTTCCACCACCACCAACGAATTCCCTTTTTCTTGAAGATTATGTAAGGAGTTTATCAGCTTCTGGTTATCAGATGGATGAAGCCCAATCGAAGGCTCATCCAAGACATACAAAACACCAGATAAGTTCGACCCAAGTTGTCCCGCAAGTCTTATTCTTTGTGCCTCACCTCCGGAAAGAGAAGCGGTTTCTCGGTGAAGAGATAAATAATCCAAACCAACGTTTGTCATAAAGCTTAACCGTTCATTGATTTCTGGTAAGATCGCATCCAGAATAGGACGGGTCTGCTTGGTAACAGTTAGGTCGGTTAAAAAAGTACTGATATCATGGGGGGCTAAGGAAAGAAGTTGAGGCAGGGATAGGGATCGACTTTTTTTGGATATAAGAAACACATTTCTTCCAATTTCATTTAACCTTTCCCCATCACATGATGGACAAATATCACCATCTGAAATCTTCCACCATTGTCCATGCGCCGGCAGGTCTTCTTTCATCCAATCATAAATCTTTCCATATCCTTTGCATGATGCACACCATCCACGAGGGGAGTTCCAGGAAAGCAAAGAGGGCTCCAGGTCTGGGTAGGCCACGCCTGTGTCTGGGTCTGATTTACGAACAGAAAACCAATGATTTTCACCCCTTGATGTAAGGAGCAAGCAACGACCTTTTCCTATATCCAGTGCATAGTTGACTAGATCCGCTAATACTTTCGGTTTTTGTTTGCTGTCGATGGTATCAATGAGGAGTTCGATATCATGAAGACGATACCGATCGAGCCCATTAAAATTTTCTGTAGATAGAAGTTCTCCGTCACAACGGACAAACTTAAACCCCTGTTCTCTAGCCCAGTTAACTAGTGGCTTGTGGTGCCCTTTACGGTTGGTAATTAAAGGGGCAAAGAGTTGGGCTTTTTTAGAGTCTTTCGTTTTACCGAGGATTTTTCTATAAATTTGGTGAGGCGTTGATGCTGTGAGTGGAGATCCACTTTCTGGGCTGCATTGTATGCCTATTTTGGCATAGAGGAGTCTTAAATACTGGGCGATTTCAGTAATGGAACCGACGGTAGATTTTTTTGAGCCACGGTGAATTCTCTGTTCGATAGCAACTGTAGGGGAAATCCCATTAATTAAATCCACTTTGGGTTTTCCTATTTGTTCAACAAATTGCCTCGCATATGAAGACATGGATTCTAAAAATCGTCGCTGTCCTTCCGCAAATATAACATCAAAAGCAAGGGAAGATTTTCCTGACCCTGATGGCCCGGTAACTACCACAAATTGATTGGCAGGAATCGTGAGGTTTAAATTTTTAAGGTTGTTTTCATGTGCCCCGATGATTTCGAGATCTTTTTTGATAGCTAATTTTTTTGGCCTTTTACTTTTTAGAGTACTTTCTTTTTTTGATTTGGATGCCTTGGTTCGATGATGTAATAATTTGGCAGTTGGAGTTTTGAGTTTGCGGAATGAATAAGGTGTCCCATTGCCAATTACTTTTCCTCCTAATTTACCCGCCCCTGGCCCAAGCTCTAAAATCCAGTCAGCTTGTTTAAGTACTGAGGAATGGTGTTCTATGACGAGGAGTGAATGACCGCTTTGAGTAATATTTCTAAGACAATGGATGAGTTGTTGCACATCCGAAAGGTGCAACCCGGTCGTTGGTTCATCCAAAAGAATTAAGGATGACGAACTGTCCCCTTTCAGTGGGCTCATGAATTTCACCAGCTTGAGCCTCTGAGATTCCCCGCCCGAAAGAGTGTTAAGAGGTTGTCCAAGCTTTAAATATCCCAAACCTAGTTCTATTAAGAGCGTGAGCTTTTTATAAGTTTTGGGAAGATGTTTAAATTTTGTTTGAGCTTCTGATATGGTGAGGTTGAGAGTCTCCGCTACATTTAGGCCATCGAGGCGAATTTCTAAAAGTTCATCCTTAAAACGGCTGCCGTTGCAAAGGGAACATGGGATAGAAATATCAGGCAAGAATTGCATTTCAATGTTTTCGTACCCCAGCCCTGAGCAAGCATCGCACCGACCGTTTCCAGAATTAAAGGAAAAGTCAGTGGCGTAAAACCCTGATGCTTTGGCTTGTTCGGTACGCCCAAATGCTTCTTTAATTGGATTCCAGGCATCGACAAATAAAACGGGGTTGGAACGGGGCGTTTTTGCCACAGTTGCTTGGTCGATTAAAACAACCTCAGAAAAAGAAATATCACTTTTTAACCAACCATTGGAGGAACCACCTGAAAGTTCCTTATAAATAAGATCGTGCAAAAGAGTCGATTTTCCAGATCCCGATATTCCGGAGATACAAGCAAATAAACCCAAAGGGATTTTAACATCAAAATTCGTTAAATTATTAATGTTAGCGTTTTTAATTTCAAGGATTTGTGAAAAGGATGCAGAAGCTTCCCTAGGAAAATGGGTGCATTTATTAGAGACCTTTCTTAACCAAATTCCTGTGGGAGACTTGGAGGATCGTAGCATTTCTGAAACAGATCCATTGAAGATAATTTCGCCTCCCAATGCTCCTGGCTTTGGGCCTATTTCAACAACCCGGTCCGCAGCCCGGATTACCTGTTCATCATGTTCAACTACGCATACAATATTTCCTGTGGATGCTAAGTTTTTGAGGATTTTTACCAACCTACCTATGTCTTGGTCATGCAGACCAATGGTGGGTTCGTCTAAAGCAAAAAGTGTGTCGGTTAAACCAGCACCCAGGCATGCAGTTAAATTAATTCTTTGTGTTTCTCCACCGCTCAAGGTTCTCGAAGAACGGTTCAAGGTCAAATACTCTAAACCGACATCACATAAATACCCCAGTCTCTTGCGAATTGATTCGAGTGGTAAATCTGTTTTTGGGTCGTGGGATAAATCAACTTGCTCGAGTAAATCTACCAATTCACAGATGGGCATTGAATATAGATCTGAAAGAGAGAAGTTGTTCCATTTCCAGAAGTGTGATTCTTGTTTGAATCTCGTACCTTTGCACTCTGGGCATTCAAAGTATCCACGATATTTCGAAAGAAACACGCGGATATGCATCTTGTAAGTCTTTTTTTCTAACCATTTAAAAAAACGGTCTATACCATACCACTCCGTCCCACCTTCCTGGTATTGTGGGTCACCCTCCCAAATGAGGAGCTTTTTTTTATCTGGTAGCTTTTTCCAAGGCAGATCGGCATCAATTTTGTAATCTTTGCATGTCCGAATAAGATCTTCCAAACAGCTCCCGTACACTTTTCCTTCAAAAGGTTTAATTGCACCTTCTCGGATGGATAAGGATGGGTCGGGTACAACCAGGTGAGGATTAATCTCAATCACCTTGCCAAACCCTTTGCATTTGGAGCATGCCCCAACTGGGGAATTGAATGAAAAGGAGCCTGAGCCCAGCCTTTTATAAAGTTTTCCTGAAGATGTGGAGCGCAAGCCTAAGTGCAGGGGGAGGAGGAGTTTTGCAGAAGGAGCCCTTGCCTCAGCCACGCCTTTACCGAGATCCAAGCAGAGACGGATCGCATCAGAAATTCGGGCCGTATTTTTTGGAATGGCTTTGACTTGATCAACCACCACAAAAGCGGATCGCTCACTCCAAGAACTCCCGCATAATTCTTCGATACGGGTGTAGCGGTCTTGGAAGAGGATACGAGAATGCCCTGCAGTGATTAAGAAGTTCAAAAAATCATTTTCCTGAAGGCTCCCACGATCAATCCAGAAGCCAAAAACCATGGTTTGGCCGGTAAATTTTTTTAAACAGGTTTTGGTCTGGGTCGATGCATCCTCTTCCGAGATGATTTTACTCGTATCATCGGGGTCATGCAGTTTTGCCACTTGGGAGAACCATATCTTAAAGTAATCACACAATTCAGTCATCGTACCAACCGTTGATCTTGAATTTTTGACCGAATTTTTTTGTTCTACCGCGATGGAAGGTCTGGCATTTGCCATAGACTCAATTTTGGGCCTTGGCAAAGATTCCATGAATTGCCGCACATAAGGGCTAAATGTTTCAATGTATCTCCTTTGCCCTTCGGCGTGCAAAACATCAAAGAGCAAAGTAGACTTACCGGTGCCGCTCAGTCCAGTTATGACCACAAATTCATGGGGAAAAAGCTTTAGGTCTAGCCCTTTGAGGTTATTTTGACGTGCACCCTTTAGTAGGATGGGCTTAGCTTCATTCTTCATATACTATTCCTAATGGGTAAAGCTAAGGAAACAAGACGCTTAGGATGGCGTCCCGTAGGGGATTCGAACCCCTGTTGCCGGGATGAAAACCCGGTGTCCTAACCTGGCTAGACGAACGGGACCAAAAAGTTCATATTGATAAAGATAAAAATTATCGCAAGACGAATTTCCAAATTATTAGATATCGAATGAACATGCTCAGGGTTTGACATTAGGGAATGTTGCGATATTTCTAATCCTTTGTCATGAAACCTACCTACAATCCATCCAAACTGCGACGAGCCAGAAAATGTGGTTTTCGTAAACGCAACCAAACGAGTGCTGGTCGCAAGGTGCTCCAAAACCGTCGCCGCAAAGGCAGAGCGAAACTTACAGCCTCGGTGCTTCCCCGTTTTCGCTAATCTACTTTCATCTTACTTAAATTTGCGTGAGTAATCGTTTTTCACGCACCGAGAGGTTAACCCAAACCTCCGACTTTCTCCAAGTAAAGTCAGATGGAATTTTCTTTAAAGAAAATCCGTTTTGGCTACAGATATGCAAGCACAAGGGATTGACTTCACGAGTGGGAGTCATCGCAACCAAGCGTCTAGGCAATGCCGTGCAGAGAAATTATGCAAAACGATGCATCCGTGAACTCTATCGTAAAAACAAAAAATTCATTCCAGAAATTTGTCAAATTGTGATCCTCCCCAGAAAACCCATCTTCCACACGGAATTCGCACTCCTAGAGAAATGCTTCAGAAAGGTTCTTCTGAAGGCAACTAAACGACTATGAAAAACTATTTGCTAGGCGTTGTTTTTCTTATACTCGCATTTTATTTAATTTGGGAGCAAGGGACTCAGCAAATTGAGGATAATCATCCTTATGAACCCATTCATTCAAGTGCCAAGCATACAAAAGTAGCCCCTGAATCAAACCAATCTTTGGCTGCCAAACCAGATGGCAATAGTTTTATCTCTGCAGTTTCCCCACAAGAACTTCCAATTCATCAAACAAACGATTTATCAGAGGAAATTCTTGTTCCTGGATTATCAACTGATTTATCATCTATAGTTTTCACAAACCATACTGGAGCCATCCGTTCAATTCAGCTTCATGAGTCCGACAGGCTCAGTAAGGCATATGACATAAACCATTCGAATGAACCTCTTCTTGGCCTTGCCTTTGAAGATAGTGAGGGAAATTTAATCGCTAAGGGGTTGCCTAAACCGAGGGACTTTAAAGTGATCGAAGAAACGGATCAAAAGATTGTTTTTCGTTGGAATGCTGGGGCAGACCTTCAGATCGAACGTACCTACGAACGAGATCCTAATAACGGATACTTATTATCTCATCGTACAAGTTTTAAAAACCTCAGGGATGCTCCAGTTGCGATTGAGCGTGTACGAATGTTTTTAGGCACAAGTTTTCAAATTCCCCGTATGTACAACCCTTTTGATCAGGCCAGTACCTATTTAAGCGTGGGTTATTACAACGATGGTGCTCCCCTAGCCGAGGGATGTTCTTGTGCAACTTGCAGTGGAAGGATAGACGGCGAGCGGGAGGAATTTTTTCAGTTAAATGAAATGGGGCCAAGTGGTAAGATGGAACCCCGCAGGTTATCAAAAGTGAAATGGGCCTGTGTAAATAACCAGTTTTTTGTTAACTTAATTGAACCAAAATCTGAACTCACAGATTTTCGAGTAATGGGTGAATCTGTTCAGGCAGCAAGTCCGGAAGTTGGATCTGAAGTTTTGGGAATCAGTGGGGCGGTGTCTTTTCCTTTGGGCATATTAAAGCCTCAAGAACCAAAAGAATTCTCTTTCACTCTATACTCCGGACCTAAGGACTATGTGGAATTGTCTAAATTATCAGCCGAACAAAAGAAGGTCATGCAGTTTGGCGTCTTTTGGTGGATTTCAGAGCCTCTGAGTTGGAGTCTTAATAAACTCAGTTCTCTTTTTGGTAGCTATGGTATTGGAATTATCGTTTTAACCATATTGGTGAAGTTGATCCTTTGGCCATTAACCGCCCAAGCGACCCGCTCGCAAAAGAAGATGCAGGCACTTCAGGGCCCTTTATCCAAGTTGAGGGAGAAGCACAAGGGCAGCCCACAAAAGCTGAACCAGGAGATGATGAAGTTTTACAAGGAATACAAAGTAAATCCATTTGCCGGGTGTTGGCCTATTCTTATTCAAATTCCAATCTTTTTGGGTATGTTTTGGATGCTTAGATCTGCTGCCGAACTCTATGGTCAGGAATTTTTGTGGGCAACGGACCTATCGGAGCAGGACAACATGGCCATGATTCAAGGGTTTTCTCTAAATATTCTGCCCATTTTTATGGTTCTTACCCAATGGTACCAAATGCGCTTAAACCCGATGCAGCTCGGTCCGGAAATGAGTGAGGCTCAGAGAATAAACGCAAAAATGATGCGCTTCATGCCTTTCATGTTTTTAGTGTTCCTTTACTTTTTCTCTTCTGCCCTAGTTTTATATTGGACGGTGCAAAACATTATGACCATTTTGCAAACCCTATTAACCAAGAATACATTCGATGTTCCTGCAGTTTCAAACAACCAGGAAGAATCCAAGGGCAGTGGTGCAAGCAAAAATGTTGAGGATAAAAAACAATTAGAGCACGAAGAACTAGACGAAAAGCAGGCAAAATCTCGTAACCTGCTTGGCTTAAAGATGAAGGGCAAAATCGATTTATCTACTCTTGAAGACAGGTATAAGGATCGTATGAAGAATTACACTCCTGAACGATTATCGGATATGTCTGAGCAAAAGAAACTTATTGCGGAAGAAAAGCGTGACAAGATCACAGATGCTTATAAATATTTAAAAGAAGGATTACTTTAAAAGTCATAATTTTCTTCGTGAAGCGTAAGTAGATTTTCTCATGTCAGGACATAGTAAATGGGCAACCACCAAAAGGCACAAGGCTGCGGTGGATGCAAAACGAGGAAAAATTTTTAGCGTAATCAGTAAAGAAATTTCCTTAGCCACTAGAGACGGCGGTAAAGATCCGGAATTCAATCCTAGATTGCGAACTTTAATCCTCAAGGCAAAGCAAGCAAATATGCCTTCGGATAATATTGATCGTGCCATCAAAAAGGGAGCAGGAGAATTGGGAGGCATAACCATTGAGGAGTTGCTTTATGAAGGTTATGGTCCTGGCGGAGTTGGGTTGATTGTCGAAGTTACCACAGACAATAAAAATCGATCTGCATCCGAGGTTCGAAGCACTTTTTCTAAAGGTGGAGGCAACCTCGCCGGAGTGGGTGCCCTTGCTTTTAACTTTAAAAGGAAAGGTCAATTTCTTTTGGCTCTGGATAAAATTGCGGAGGATGAATTGACTGAACTGGCCTTAGAAAACGAAGCGGAAGATGTGCTTGTCGAAGATGATCACTACGAAATAATTTGTGAAGTGGCTGACTTTGATCGATTAGCTGAAGCTTTTGAAAAGAAAGGAATCGAACCCGATTCATCCGAGCTTGCTTACCTCCCGAACACCCTTGTTACAATCGAAGATGAAAACATTGCTCGTAAAATTATGAGCCTCATTGAATCTTTGGAGGAATTAGAGGATGTAAAATCTGTTCATGGGAATTATGACATGAACAAAGCTTTAATAGAAAAAATATCCTGATATCTTTCTACCTAATGCCTATTTGGGCATTTATTTAATTTTAAATCAATGCCTTCTTCCAATCCATACCTCAATCATCCCCAAGAAGTGGGCGTGGTGAAGGAAGAAAGTTTTTTCAATGAAGATAAGTTCAATCTTACCAGTGGTGCCTGTCTAGACGGGTTTGAGCTTAGGTATGAGTGTTATGGAAGGCTCAACCCCAACAAAGATAACGCGATTTACATATGCCATGCATTGACTGGGGATCATCATGTCGCAGGAATTTACAGCGAAACGGATGAAAAGCCAGGATGGTGGAACCATGTGGTTGGCCCGGGAAAACCGATCGATACTAATCGTTTCTTTGTGGTTTCCTCAAACTGCTTGGGGGGTTGTAGGGGATCGACGGGTCCGGCAAGCAAGTCATTTGGTAAAAATAATACCTCTTTGGGGGCAGATTTTCCCGACCTTTCGATTACAGATATGATTCATGCCCAGAAAGCGTTGATCGATTATTTGGGCATAAAAGAGTTACATGCTGTAATCGGTGGAAGTATGGGAGGCATGCAGGCATTGCAATGGACCGTGGAATATCCCGGGTTTGCCAAAAATGCGATAATCATAGCCGCTACCGCAAAGCATAGTGTTCAGACGATTGCATTTAATGAAGCAGGAAGATGTTCGATCAGGGGGGACTTAGCCTGGGAAAATGGTAACTACGTACAGGGAAAAGGGCCAAATACAGGTTTATCAGTCGCGAGGATGATGGCACATATCACCTATTTATCTGATATTGGTATGGAAGAAAAGTTTGGTGGTGATCGTAGGCTAGATCCGAGTAAGGAGTTTGAATTTAGTGTTCAGGGCTATCTCGATTATCAGGGAAAGAAATTTGTGGATAGGTTTGATGCAAATTCATACCTAAAACTAACAGAGGCCCTGGATCGCTTTAATCTTGTCGGTGACAATGGGTTAGAGCATGCAGTTGCAAAGGTTGATACGCGAACTTTGGTAATAGCGTTTTCAAGTGACTGGTTGTACACGCCTAAGCAGAATAAAGATATTGTCGATGCCCTGCTCAGAGCGGGAAAAAATGCTTCTTACCTTGAGATTAGCCATTCTCATGGCCACGATTCTTTTCTTATCGATTCGGGTCCCTTTCTCCGCTCTTTAGGAAGTTTTTTACAAACGGACGACTCCGCCAAAGAGCAAAGCAATGAGTTCGACGGGTTTAGAAAGATAAGAAACCGATACGATGTAAAAAAAGAAGTAGATTTCCGTGCTATAGACGAGTGGGTGCAGCCGAATGATAAGGTGTTGGATCTTGGCTGTGGTAGAGGATTACTACTCGAACACCTTCGGGAGACAAAAGATGTAAAAGGTCTGGGAGTCGATTGGAAACTCAATAATGCAATTTCTTGTGTTGCACGCAAAGTGCCCATTTACCAAGAGGAGATCTTAACCGCATTATCCAAATTTAATGATAATTCTTATGATTGGGTAATTTTTTCTAGGATGGTTGAGTCCCTACCAGAGCCAGAATGTATTATCAAAGAAGCCCTTAGAGTTGGACGCAAAGTTGCCATTAGCTTTGTTAATCATGGGTATTGGAGGAATCGTTGGAACTTTCTCCTGCAAGGCTCTCGCATTCGAAATGAAGTTTATCCTCATGAGTGGGAAAGCAACCATTTGAGTAACCATTTTTCAATCAACGAATTTGAGGATTTTTGTAAAAGACTACAATCCTCAGGCATGAAACTAAAGCTAGGTAGAAAGCTTTTTTATCGGGGTGATTGGGCGAAAAAGTGTTCCCTGCTCCCTAACCTCAGAGCCGGTTTGGCGATTTACGAAATAATCAATATTAAAGATTAACCTTTGCCCCGGTTCCACCGATAGGCGGATGCATAACCCCAGGCGAGACCAACAGCGAGACCTCCTGCGTGTGCCCAGTTGGCGATACCGCCAAATATACCAGTAAAACAGAGGAGAAAAAACCCAAACATAATCATTGCAACGGTGGGATCGAGCCTGAACCCGTCAGCAGGGTCTAAGCGATTTTTGACCCAAACATATCCAAATAAACCATAAACCACTCCTGACATTCCTCCAAATGCAGGGCCAGAAAAAACAAACTGAAAAAGATTGGAAATAAGAGCGATAAGTAAAAGGAAAGTAATGAAAAATTTTGCCCCTTTTCGCCTCTCAATTTGACTCCCTAAATCATGCAACCAAAACATGTTAAAAATTATGTGAAGATAATTAAAATGAAGAAAGATAGGGGTAAAAAATCTCCATACTTCACCATTGGCTATTTCAGATAACTGACCATTCATTTTTTCTGAAATAAAAAGACCGCCTACAATCTGAGTATTGTTTCCCATTCCGGAGACAAGAAAGACAGCAACGCAGGTAATAATGAGAGAGAGGGTCACGACACCAGGTGAAAGATCACTTTTATGCCATTTTTTGCCCAAGTTATATTCTTTGTATCCCTGCTTGGGCAAAAAAGGATTGGTTTTCTTTTTGGATTCTTTGGGGGGCAGTTCAGAGAATTTTAAATCCTTTGGGTTGTCCTTGAACTCAGCCAAAAACAAGTTTGCGTCTTCTAGACTATCTTCATCTTCTACCCATATTTCAGTCATTTCCTGCTCTTCCTGCTCTGTTTTTTCCAGCGAAGATTCGATCCCTTGTTTTTTAAGGAAATTCCAGAATTTTAAGGCTTGGTTTTCTGAATGAAATTGAGCTAATCGTCTCATTAAATGAATATTTTGGGGCAGAGTAGGTACTTAAGGTCAGACCCTCAATGTAATTAATTTTATTTTTGTTTGGAAGATAACTCTAAAGAAAGAGAGCCATTTTCTAGAATCCTAGCTTGGGTAACATCGCGCTTCAAATCATTCAGCATATTTTCTTGAAATAATTTTAGGGTAACTTGCTTCATTCTTAGAATGTGTGGATCTAAAGGAAAAGTATAGGATAGGTGCAACTTGGAAGAGCTTGGATAACTTAATGAATTAAAAGAATTTTTATTTGAGGAGCCACCATCAATGCCTCTAGCTTTTTTAATGAGAGCATTTTTTTCTTTTTGGATAACTTTTGATTGGATTGTTTTTAAAATACTCAATGCGTCGCCCTTTTTATTCATATCTAAAAGAAGGCGAGCTTTCGAGATTTTGATGTAATCAATTTCATCCTTAGTCCGCTTTCCAAATTCGTTTAATAAAACATCCCAAGCAGCGATCGCTTCGTTGTGCATGGAGTTATTAAAATCAAAAAAGCTTTGAGCAAAGCGTAAATGGTAATCGAAATTCTTAGGGTTTAACGCTGCTGCTTCCTTAAAGCATTCATGCATGAGGATTGAAAGCTTGTTATGGTCTTCAATACCTTCCAATTGTTCTTTAAATAGAAAGATAAAATTGCCCAAATCATAATGATAAACTGGCTCAGTTGGAGCAAGACGGGTGGTCATAAGCAGAAAAGGAAACGCCTCCAATGGCTTTCCATTTTCAACTAAAAAGTTTCCAATGTATTGCTTTGTTACCGCAATGTTCGGGTTGATTCGATCGGCTTGAAGAAACAATTCCAGTGCGCCTTCAGCTTGGCCGGTTTGGGCAAGAAACTTTCCAAATAATAAGTATCCGTTTAAATCACTAGGATTATCCAATAAAAAATTTTCATAACGGGTAACAATCTCTTGTGCTTCGGTGGTTAGGGCTGTTTCCGTCCAATTTTTACCATCCTTGAAAAGTTTTTCCTGACGGGTAACAATCTTTGCCAGCTCAAGTTCGGAGAGGCTTGCACCTTTCCCAAATAGTAAGGTGGTGCTACAGCAATAAACAAGAAGCACGAAAGGATAAAATCTGTAGAACAAGCTAATCATTGGAGAGTGCCAATCTTTGCTAAAGTATAAGTCCTTTCAAGCTTGGAACTTGTTCTTATAAGACTAAATTCAAATTATTGTGTATACTTTGAAGAAAAATTTCTCCTTAATCATTCATTTGTTCTTATGCCAACTCTGCTTGGGTCAAGAAACATGGAGTCCGTCTCTAACCTACGACCAGATTGCTTTAAAAGCCAAAGAGGGTTCGCCCTATCACATGGGATTGCTGGGAATTTTCTTGCGATCCGGTGAGGCTGGTTGCTCGGTCAACCTGGATGCGGCAGAACAATGGTCCAAAGCAGCCTTAAAAAAGGGGCATCCTTTTGGGTCTTACAACTTGGCAAATCTTGCGATGTTGAAAGGAGATTTTGCCGAAGCTACAAGGCTCTACCAGGATGCAGCTTTGCTTTTACAAAGGAGGGCATCCGAGGGAGATCCTGTTGCGATGTATTGTATGGGTGAAATTGATTTTCAGGTTTTGCCAACCAATGTATCCCGAGCCCTTGATTGGTTTCAAAAATCAGCAGATGCTGGATATCCCCAGGCACAAGCGACCATTGGAGCACTTTACCTGAAAGGCTTGCCCGGTATTTTAGACCGAGAACCAGATAAAGGGGTTGCTCTTTTGTCCGAAGCTGTTCGGGCAAAATCACTGACAGCGAGGTTTAACCTAGGCATGGCATATTACAATGGAGATGGTGTGAACCAAGACTCCTTAAAGGCTGCCCAGTGGCTAAAAGTTGCGGAAAAACAGAACTTTGCTGAGGCCCAGTATGTATTGGGCAGGCTCTTAACTGAAGGTGATGATAAGCTGCCCAAAAATTTAAACCAAGGTAGGTATTATTTACGTAAGGCTGCTGACCAGAACCATAAGTTAGCTAAATCCTATCTCGAAAAGCTGGGGGACGAAGGTTCGAGCCTTTCTGCCCAAGCGACTGCCTCTCAAAGCAGTTTCGCCAATCCCACGATGAAGGATGAGGAAATTATGCAACTAGCAAGGAAGTATTACACTGGTATTGGCAAGCCCAAGGATTACGAAAAAGCATTTAACCTCTTACTCCCCTTGGCAAAAGGAGGATACCCAGAAGCTGCCCGCATGGTAGGACTGATGAAACTTTCAGGACGAGGTACTAACAAGAACACTGCCGATGCCAAGCAATGGCTTTCAGTTGCTGCTCAGAAAGGAGATGAATCAGCCAAAAAAATGCTTGAGCAGTATGGTTCGCTTTTCAGGTGAGCATAACTACTCACCAGGAGTGCCATGAGTTCGGTTTGGGCACGGATTCATTTCGGAACAGTTCCCATTATCTTTGTAATTGGAAACAACCTTAATTTTAAAACCCTTAAGTGGTGGAATTAATTAAAACTCTTCCAGTATACAAAGAATTTGAATGCATCAAAAATTCTTGGAGTAAGCATCGGCATTTAGTTTTAAAATCACCAACAGGCTCTGGTAAATCTATCGCCCTGCCCTATTTGCTTAAAACATCGGGGTTAGTGAAAGGGAAAATTTTTGTTATCCAACCACGAAGGATTGCTGCAAGGGTTCTCGCAGCACAGGTTGCCCGTTTGGCAAAGTGGAGAGTGGGTAAAGAGGTGGGGTATGAGGTCCGTTTCGATAAGCAGATTGATAAAAATACCCAAGTCATTTATGCAACCGATGGAATTGTCCTGAATAAACTTTTAAGTCCGGATGGGCTGGATGGAGCAGAAGTATTAATCCTAGATGAATTTCATGAAAGAAGTGCCCAGATCGATCTATGTCTCACATTGGCTTTGAGGCTTTGTGCATCCACCGGCAAAAACCTAAGGATAATCGTCACTTCAGCGACATTGAACCTCGATCATCTGACTCATTTTATTCCGGATTCTGGCTCTTTGGAGTTAACGGGCAAGAGCTTTCCAGTACAGATTGAGCACAAAGTCATTCCTCACCAGACTCCTGTATGGAAGTCAGTAAGTAATCTGATTCCCAGGCTTTTGGATAAATTTGATGGGGATATTTTGATTTTTATGGATGGTGCTTACGAGATTTCCAAAACAATGCATACCATCTTAGCAAGTTCTTGGTCTAGCGGGATAGATGTAAAGCCCCTTTATGGAGAGCTCCCGATTGAAAAACAGGACGCAGCACTTCACCCATCGAAAAATAGAAAAATTATTGTAAGCACAAATATTGCTGAAACATCCCTTACCATTGAGGGGATTTGTGTTGTTGTTGATACCGGTAAGGCAAAAAAAATGCGGTATGATTCTAAACGGGGGATCAATGTCTTATTGAGCGAGCCAATCAGTAAAAGTTCAGCAGAGCAACGGTCGGGAAGAGCGGGGCGTCTTAGACCCGGTTACTGTGTGCGGTTATGGTCGCAGTCAGATCATGAGAACCGGCCGGATTTTGATTTACCTGAAATCACTCGTATCGATTTAAGTGAAATTTATTTAAATTTGGTTTCAGCTGGTCTTAAACTCGAGGAAATTAGGCTACTGGATCCAATAGCAATGGAGGCAGTTGAGGATGCACGAAAGAAACTTCATTTTCTTGGTGCAATCGACGACCAAATGGAGTTGACCTCGCATGGAGAAAAAATGAGCAGGTTACCGATTCACCCTTCTTGGGCCCATGCTTTACTCATTGCTAAAAACAACGGATCAGTTTCAGTCATTGCCTTACTTCTTGCTATCTTTGAGGGTCGTTCTTTTGTTCAGTCCGACTCTTTGTTGGAGTTTTATCCCATGCAAAATCCTCGTTCTGATATTTATTGCCTACTCTTGGCTTTTGAGGAGGCAGCCCGAAGAAATTTTTCTGTTGATGAGTGTAGAACCATGGGAATCAATGCCATAAGATGCCGAGAAATAGCAAAATTGGCCCAAGTCTTGTGTAATCTTGTAGGAAATTCTTTCCATTTGGAGTTCGGAGAATATGCACCCTTGGCCAAGTCACTTCTCCAGTGTTTCCCAAACCAAATCGCATACATGGTAAGCCAGGGGCAAAAAATGTATCAAGATGCACAGGGAAGAAGGTTACACTTGAGCAACCGTTCGGTTGTGGGTTCGGAAAAATTTGTTTTAGCATCTCAAGTTTTAGAAAAAAAAGTGAAGGGGCGAATGGTTTTAGAGATGGAAGGGGTTAGTGGATTAGATGAATCATGGATAAGAGAGTTTTTTTCCAATAAGATCATTTTCAAAGAAAAGGTTTTGTTAGACCTAAACATAAGAAAAGTTATCAAGAGGACAACGGAGGGTTGGGATGACTTTGTGTTGTCGATCTCTGAAACCGAAGAAGTCAGTAAAAAAGAAAGAAGCAGTGCCTATGCGGAGGCTTTATTACGAGGGGACCTTAAGCTGAAAAATTGGAATTCAAAGGTTGAAAAGTTTTTAGATCGAAAGAGTTTTCTAGCCTTCAAGTTTCCAGAATATGAAGTAAGTGAAATGGATGAAGATACAAAACTTCTTTTTTACGAACAACTGTGCGAAAGCACTTCGACTTGGAAGGAAATTAAAAATTTGGAAGTTTATCTTCCTTTGCGGGAATGTTTTAGCCTCGAGGAACGCAATCTTTTGGAAGAAGCAGTCCCAGATACCATTGATTTAAAGAACGGCAAACGTCCTTATCCTTTAGATTACTCCTCCAGAAAGGAGGTGGTTTTGAGGGTAATCCTCCAGGATTTATATGATATATCTGGGCATCCATCTATCGTTTTTGGGAAGTATCCGTTGGTATTGGAGATACTAGCCCCCAGTCGAAGACCTGTTCAAAGAACATCCAATTTATTAAACTTTTGGAAAAACACATATCCTCAGGTACGCAAGGACTTGGCGGGTCGCTATCCAAAACACGAATGGCGCTAGCTAAAATCCATTTAAGCCGAATCTTACTCGAAATCCTCTGGGGTTTAGGTATCCCAATCCCTCTGCGGAATGCCCAAACGAAGGGTTGGTTTGGGGAGTGGCTTGCCAAGGATTACTTGGTTCAAAAAAATTTTACTATTCTTGCAAGAAATTGGCATAGCCCTTTTGATGAAAGGCGAGAAATCGATCTGGTTGCAATGGATGGTGACTGCCTTGTGTTTATTGAAGTCCGAGCAAGATCAGAAAGTGCTCTCAATAGTGGATATTTTTCTTTGACCCATAAAAAGAAAAAATCTCTGTTGAATGCATTCAAAGACTACTTGAGAAAGCACGACGGCCAATACCCATTTTACCGGTTCGATGTGACCGAAGTTGATCTGGATACTTCCTGGGGAAAAGTATTTCATCATCAAAACGTTTCCCTCTTTCCATAACAATTTACTCCGCATATGTTGAGCAATTCATGACAAATTTCAGTAAACGAACAATACCTCCCACCGTGATGGTCATTTTTGGAGCATCGGGGGATTTAACTTCTCGCAAACTGGTGCCTGCCCTCTTCAACTTATCCATTGATAAGTTATTACCCGATCATTTTTTCCTGATCGGTTATGGCCGTAAATCCGTTAGCAATGAAGAGTTTAGGGAAACATTAAAAGAGTCGCTCGAATCATATTCCAGGAGGCCGGTGGATGAAACAGTTTGGGCTAATTTGGAACCGAGGGTTTCATTTCACAGTGGTGCTTACGATGATGAGACCAGCTTCGAGTCCCTGAAGTCTGAAATTAAAGAAATTGAAAAATCTGTAGGTGAACCAGTACAAAGTATATTTTATCTTTCCACCCCACCCTCGGGGTTTCTGCCCATCCTTGAAAATTTGGGAAATAGCGGTCTAGCGAGATTGCACCACAACACCCCCTCGGCCTCCAAAGTGATCATTGAGAAGCCATTTGGTCGAGATCTCAAAAGTGCTCGTGAGTTAAACCAAATGATAAACCGTAGGTTTGCCGAATCTCAGGTTTTCCGCATTGATCACTATTTGGGAAAAGAAACCGTGCAAAGCTTATTAGTGCAAAGATTTGCGAACAGTATTTTTGAGCCTGTATGGAACCGAAATTATGTTTCTTGTGTGCAAATCACCGTATCCGAAGAACTGGGTGTAGGCTCCCGTGCAGGGTATTATGATCGCAGTGGGGCCCTGCGTGATATGATTCAAAACCATGTGATGCAATTACTAGCACTTACCACGATGGAGCCTCCTTCATCCCTTGACCCGGAGGCGATCA
>Ga0255779_1002801_pt1 | contig 17992 bp, 10 predicted proteins | sample 011ome_21_FD_179977 | JGI IMG/M metagenome (GOLD analysis project Ga0255779, IMG submission 179977) | Coastal salt marsh microbial communities from the Groves Creek Marsh, Skidaway Island, Georgia - 011508AT metaG (version 2) | ecosystem: Environmental > Aquatic > Marine > Intertidal zone > Salt...
AAGGCTTTTTAGCTCTTAAAACTCCAGAACAAAAGACAAAGATGGGTGAAATTGAAGCAGCATTCGATAAATCCGCCGTTCCTTTCAGTTCCGATAGCTCTGTCTTTGGCAGATTAATGAAGCCGAATATTGATGATGCGTATGGAGCGTATACTGGCGATAAAGATCGATCGGATTACACGGCTGAACAGGATTGGAGGGACTTGAATGCCGTCTGGAAATCAATCCCCCAAAAAGGAGCCACGGCATCTCTGAGCTCCTTGAAACAAAGTAGTCTTGATATGGATGAAATTATTGAAGGCGAAGGCAGCGATCCTGACCAAGGCAACACCGGCAGATGGTTCCCAGATAAAGGTTCCGGGTTAGAAAGCTGGCAACTGAAGGGTGATGAAGTTGGTAAAAATGTATTTACTTCTGTTGAGAATGATAGCGATGCAGTGCCTGATAGCCTCTTCTCTCGAGGTATGTCAGATGGCGCTGAAGCGGATGTGCGCGCGCGCGGTGATATGGCTCTTGACGATTCATTCTTCGAAAAAGATACAGTTGCGCAGTATATCGATGCTTCCATGTACGGATCAAAGGCGCCTTTCAGCTTCAGTGGAGGGAACACCCACGATCCGAAAATGAACCCATCGTCAAAAGGTCCGGAGCAATCAATCTATTTGACGTTCTCCGGAGGCGGGCACGTGCTTGAGTTTCACTCTGATTTATCTTCTAATATCGACGGCTTTAGTTATTCGTGGGCCATTGAAGCTGAGGGCGGTTTTGGAGGCAGCCGGTCAGGCGAATACTCCGTTTCCATCGTAGATGGAGAAGATAACACGGGCTGGGGAAAAGGAAAATCAATCGCTCTCGAACATGCCGTGGCGTGGTCAAAGTATGGAGATTTGGAAGTCTCGTACACACTTGGTGATGGTGATCCGTATGACAAATTCGTGGTTCAGGTTTTGAGCGACAAGCGTTTTGGGACACCAATCTTCCGAACAATCGGGGGCGCGTCAAAATGCCCGGGCGAACCAAACACCATGTGGAGAGAATCTGGCCTAATTATTGAAACCGAGTGGAGCGCTGGCGCAAATAATAAGTTTATCCCCCCTGGTCAAAGGGCTTTGTTTGATCTTATGATTACCAACGAATCGCCTTATAGGGAAGGGCACATCTATGGGTTGTTGCTCACCTCGGGAAGTAAATATGCGGGCGATTTTGGCGGGAACATGATGGACTTATCATTCTCAATCAATGGGGCGGACAGTCTTGCTCCTTTCCATAGCTTAGTTCCTTTACACGACGTACCTTCGGTTGACTCCAACGGAGATTTGAAGTATACGCGTTTATCCTTGAATGTCATGAAAGGACAATTTGCTCATAAGTATTCTTCTATCGGAGTGCAGTTGGTATCTGAATGTGAATGGCAAATGTCGAGAGACTGGTTGTACAGATCGCCCATCTCTTCAACAGCGTTTTTAGGCGATTTTAAATGGGAACGCGAGTGCCCAAAAGTTAATTGGGATCTGACCACGTACAATACCTTCTTGAACGCGGTGCTTTCGAAACAAACTTCGCCGTATGTGAATATGACGCTGATGAATCCGGATCCAATGAATTTGTGGTCTGCCGATGAGATTGAAGGCAACACAAAACATACAAACCATTTGGTTCATCCAAGTGTTGAATTCGTTCGCGTGCAGTGGAGAAAACTGGGGGTCGGCGAGTGGATAAATGCGTGGGACATGATCGGTAATGATTCGGATATCTGGAAACGCGACGTGAAAGATGCTGACGCGCAGTGTAATTCGGCGCGCGGCGAAGGATGCACTTTCAAATGGAATCTTCAGCGTCAGTACTTTATGAACGGTTTGAAAGACGGATCTTACGAAGTCAGAGCTAAAGTCTTCTGCTCCGGGTACGACTCGTTTGCAACTGCAGATGTAAAAGGCTCTGTCACGGAAGAAAACTTGAACATCATCGTTGATGTGAAGAAACCCGAAGCCATTGATATGCGCATGCTCCACAATCGTTTCACGATTGATTACTCCGAGCCAATTGTTTGTCCTCAGCTTCAAGCTGATCACATGACATATGCGATTAGGCGCGTCAAGACATGCGATGGAACGAAGATAACTTCAGGTGGTGAAGTGGACAAAAATGACGTATATTTTCATTACAATTTTGCGTGTCTGGACAGAAATTCTCTCATGATTTCTTTTCCGTACGATGCGGAGCACGGTACTTACGAAATCACCGTAAATGCAGATAAGCTCGGAAGTAAAATAATCGACGCGGGGAATAATCCTGTCGCGAAAGAGACGTTCTCGACGACGTATGGATGTGGGGAAACGATAGAAGGAACACAAGCTTCTAAAGCGCCCACCACCAGCGCTCGAAGCGAGCTTGGATCGCCAAGGACGGTGTCGTCGTCGTCGGGAGTCCAAGCGGGAAAAGAAAATCCATACTTTGCGAAGGGAGGCGATTCTTCCACCGTATTCTACTTGAAAGTGTATGGTTTAGCTGCTACGGTCATCGCGCTGTACGCTCTCTTCTCATCTAATGAACGCCGCAGCTTGTTTTACGGAAGTCCCTTCTCTCTCTTTCGAAACAAAGATGAAAGTTCATATTTAGTGTCAAAGAGCGAAGTATTAGAGAGAGAAAACGTGCAACAACGCTACGGGAGTGTGCTTTAGTCGAAGTTTCATGTGTTCATCTCGTCGCTGTGGTGAGTAGACGCGTATTTGTAAAAAAATATTTTTTTGAAAACCACGTGTGGAAGATAAAGATAAAAAATGCGCTACTTCCCAATGCAAAACTCGGAAAACAAAACATCGAGAACGTTTTCTGTCACATCCAACCGACCAACTACGCGAGAGCAATTGTCCAACGCCTCCCGTAAATCCTCGGCGACGAGTTCAGTTCTCACATGACCCAGAGAATGGTTCAAAGAGCATTTACTTCCTTCATCTTCTGTTGTTTTTTTGACGTTATCATCGCTAGTGGTTTCCTTATTTAGCTCGGAGAGACACGCGCCAAGGGAATTGGATATTGCGCGAGCGTGCGCACGATGACGAGATCGGGCAATGGCAGCCGTAGCGCCGTCGCTGGCTTGAGATGAAGATGACGATGCTGTTATTGTACACTCTTGGACGGCATTAGAGACAGCTTTCGTTAATGCTTCTAGTCCCTGTCCGGTTCGTAAACTGAGACGAAGAAGGGAACGATCATACCTTGAATATACTTCTTCTTCTTCTTCTTCTTCTTCTTCTTCTTCTTCCAAAACATACAACGCGTCGCATTTATTCACGACTGAGATTATTTTAATACCATCCGCACGTTTAATGTTCATATTCGCAAAATCGATTCTCTTAGGATTTGTGGCGTCGATCATTTCGATGATGATATCCGCCATTTTTGCTACATTTTTACCTCTTTCGATGCCTTCTCTTTCAATTTCATCGATTAAATCTTTCGTGTCGTCCGAAAGCTTACCGACTCTTCTTTCGTACTCGTCGTCGAAAAGTGATTCGTCCTCGTCTCCGGCGTCGTAGCATTCTTCCATTATTTCCGACGTTGATGAAGTTTTTCCCGCTATTGGCAAAAATCGATGCCCGGCGGTATCAAAAATAACTACTTTTCTCCCATCTAACTCTAAACTCACCTCGACGACGTCTCTTGTTGTTCCTGGAACTTTCGAAACGATAGCCACGTTTCTTTTCGCAAAGTAGTTCAACAACGTCGATTTCCCCGCATTCGTGGCACCCACTATACACACGCGAACACCGGTCCGAACTAACTCTCTCGCCTCGGCGTCTTTTAACGCCGCGTCAATTTCACCTTTCACGCGGCAAATCGCTGGTAATACGTCTCGGTGAATCAAAGACGATTCGAGCTTTGGATCTTCGCCAGGGAAATCTAAAACCGCTTCGCACACGGCTAAAGCTTTCGTCAACACGTTCGTCCACTCGTCTACTTTCCTCGACAACGACGAAGCAGTCGGAGCACGACGATAGCTAACATCCCCGTCAGCGCTACCGAGTTCTATTTCACTCACAGCCAACGCTCGTTGTGCTTCTGTTTCCGACTCTATCAAATCTGCCAAAGATTCCGCTTGAACTAAATTCATCTTCTTGTTCAGAAATGCGCGTTTGCTGAACTCTCCAGGTTCTGCCGGTCTCAAGTTTCGAAAAGACAACAACGTGGGACTATTTTTTCCATCATCCTTTTCGTCGACAGCGCTCATCGTCGCCAATACCTCCAATACCTTTTTGCACACGGCTATGGAACCATGCATGTGCAACTCGCACACATCTTCTCCCGTGAACGAGCGCGGCGCTTCGAAGAACACGATTAATCCTTCATCGATAACCCCGATGGTATTTTTCTCTTTCCTTCTCGCCACAGCTGGCGCTTGATTTTCTCTTCTTCTTCCTTGACCTTTACCACCTTCCACTTTGTCGAATTCATCGTCGTCGTCTTCTAGTTCTAACTCGTCCATTTCCTCTAATTCTCTCTCTCTTGTTTCAAAAACAAACTGAGCGCGTCGCAGTACCCCCGGTCTCGCCATTTCCCTCCTCTTCTTCCTCCTCTTTCTCGTCGAAGAAATATATTCGTCCACATCTTCCAACCTTCCCCTTTTTTCTTTGAGAAGTCCAGTTAACGTCAGTCTCTCCCCAACTTCCCAGCTCTTCGGGCCGGATATTCGCAAAACGGCCACGCCACCTCTTCCCGGCGGCGTAGATATCGCGTATATCGTCGACCCTTCTTCTTTCTCTTCCTCTTCTTCTTCTTTTACTTCTACTTTTACTTTCAAAGCGCTGCTACACTTCGTCGCAAAAGTACTAAAAGAAGCAGTTTTTCTCGTCGTCGTTTTCGTCGTCAAAAGACGCGGTTTTGATGGGAACGCTGTCTTCTTTGCCTCTGCGCTTTCTTCTTTCTGAGAATTTAAGAATACACGATGTGTTTTGCGTTGTTGTTTTGAGGAGAGAAGATGATGAAGCGAACGATGATGATGATGATGATGATGATGATGATGATGATGATGATGATGATGATGACGACGACGAGGAGGAGTACTTTCGAGAATACTCCGTCGAAGAAAAAGGAAAAGACTTTCAAACGAGAAGGAAGACGACGACGACACATCAAAAGCACACGGTTCAGCGCTTCTCCGCAAAATCCGCATCTTCATCGTCATCTCAAATCATATCATCTTTTTTACTCATAGCTAAATGTACTCTAGGGGATTTGATGAGTGTCGTTAAAATACGTAGCCCAAATTAGATTTTAGGGCATTCTTAGGCACAGCTTTTAGGGTTTGAAAAAAATCAAGAACAAAACACAGAACACATCTCATCTTTCTTTCTTTCTTTCTCTCGAAAGCGTCTCTCATCACAGTTTTGCGCGCGTTGTTGTTGCCCGCGTTTTAAATAATAATAAGAAGAAGAAGAAGAAGAAGAAGAAGAAGAAAGGAGTATGGCGGCGGCGAAGAAGAAGAAGAAGATGAAGAAGATGAAGCAAAAATGGGCGGCGATGGAGGAGGAAATGATGATGTCCTCCTCTCCATCGAAGGCGGCGGCGTCGATGGAGAGGAAGAAGAGAGACGAGGAACTGTTCGTGGTAGATACTGCGACAATCACGCACAAAACGTCTGCTAATGCTTCCGCGGGAGGGGGTGCTTTGTTTTTAACGAAAAAACAACGCGCTCGGATGAAAACGTTACGGGTGGATTCGATATTGAGAAGGGAAAAAGTGGAAAAGTCGTATCCGAAACCGACGAAACATCGAGCGGTTGACGGAAACGTGGCGGTCATGAAGAAGAAGGAAAAAGAGGAGGAAGGGGGAAAGAAAACCGAAAGAACACTCGAACGCGCAGACGAACAAAACGGTCTGAGCTTGTGGGAAAAGCACTTCCCGAGGGCCACGGGAATCGCCCGACAGGCGATGAAAATTTTGCGACCGACGGTGGATCGAAAGCACGCGAAACCGGTACAAGTGGACGAGGCTGGATGTTCGTACAATCCACCAGAAGATTTGCGAAACGAAGTCATCATGAAAGCGGCGGCGAAGGAAATCGCAAAGGACTATAAAGAGCAATTGAATCCGGTGCGACCGCCGTTGTTAGGGCAGAAAGCGGACGCGATGCGGATAAAAGAGTTGTATTACGAAACTGGGTTTGGGGATGAGGACGACGAGGACGAGGACGAGGACGACGAAGGAAAAGTAAACGCGAAGAAGAACAAAAGTGCAGCGAATACCTCGGAAAAGCTCAACAAAGCCGCGCGAAATAAACGCGCCCGACATCAACAGTTACAAAAAGAAATCGAAGAGAGAAAGCAATTGAAGAAACAACGACGGGATTTAAGCGAATTGAAATCAATAACGAAAGATATCGCGGAAAAAGAAAAACGCGACGAAATGAAACGGCACAGGCTTCACTTAACGCGAAAAGAGCGCGAGGAAACGCAACCTCGGCGGTTAGGAAAGCACAAATACGAGGAAGATTTACCGGAGGTGTTGTTTACAGAACAAGTCAATGGAAATTTACGAACGCTGCACGGTGCGCACGCGTTATTAAAAGATCGTTTGAAGTCCTATCAGAGAAGAGAATTGATCGAGCCAAGGAAAAGACAGATTAAGAAGAAATCAAAGATGTTGATGAAGTACGAACCAGGCGCGAGAGGCGCGAGAGAGAGCGAGAATCAAAAAGAAATCGATGCTCTGAACGCGCAGATCAAGGAGAGAAAAAAAAAGTTTTCTTCCGTTTAGTTACTTTTTAGTTGTAAAAAAAACGCTTCGTTTTTCCTTCGAAAGAAAAAAAAAAGTTCTTTCCTTCTCTTTCACAAAATACGCGCACGATCGATAGATATGCGGCGGCGGCGGCGTTACAGAATCGAAATCCTTGCACATCGAGAAGATCGAATCTTTGCTCCGCAGCGCGATGATGATCTGCAACCGCCCGTCGATATCCCGTTCGCGCCGATCGATAAATATCCCGCGATATCGAATTTACAAACGTGTTGGTCATTTTTTTTCACCTCTTCTTCTTCTTCTTCTTCTTCTTCTTCTTCTTCTTCGAGATCTTTGCCTTCGAGTTGCCTGCTGAAGCAGGCACTGAGCGAGACCTTGAGGTATTTCCCGCTGTCCATGAAAGTGGTGGATTGGCCTGCAATGCCAAGCCTTTCAGGTAGAGAACAATGCGGCGTGTATTGGAAAGAGGTGGACGTGTTATACCATCAGGAGGAAAAGGAGGAAAAGGAAGAGGAGGAGGAGAAAAAGAGAATAATGGAAAGAGTTGAAAGAAAGACGAAACCTTTGAAAATTCCTCGAAGAACGTGCATGGCGGTACAGAAAACGAACGTTCGTTCATTTACTAAGAATAACGAAGAGAAATGGGAAGTTCTGACTTTCTTTGTGAAGCACTACGCGTGCGACGGGGACTCGATGAAGACGTTTCTTTCTTTCTTTTGTCGCATCATCCAAGAGCAAGAAGAGCAACGACAACGACTACAACAAAGAGAATACTTACTTTCTAAGCGACGTTTGAGTGAGATTCACCTGCCAACGAGTAAGCGTTTGGAATACTTTAAACTCTCAAAGAGAGAAGAAATGAAAGTTAAAGAGTACGGCGAGTTTATCGCGTATCCTGAACTCGTCGAACACGGGTGCGTAAAAGTAAAACCGTCTCGAGCGCTTCGCGGTATTTTGGTCGGTGGTCTAAAATTTATCTTTTCGAAAACCACTAGGATTCAAATTAAAGTGAGCGAAACCTTCATTCGCAACATGAAAACGAGAACTGCGCAGTTGGCTCCAGTTGAAGATTACGTCGTCGAGGATGATTACGTGAGCTCGAACGACATCGCCACCGCGTTTTGTTGGAAGCTTCTTTCTTTAGTGAACGAGAGGAAGGAGAAGAAGAAGAAGAGCACGAAGAAGAAACCATCTTACGCCAATATTGCAATAAACTATAGAAATTACGGTGTTCTGCCGAGAAACTATTTCGGCAACGCTTCGTTTGCGCATATTATTGCTGTCGATGATGTGTACGCATCTGTTGAAAAACGAGCGAGAGAAATCAGGAGATCCTTGCAGAAATATCGCGAAGGAGACTCGCGCGTGATTGATTCGCGAACAAGAGTCAGACTCGCGCTCGGATCTTTGGATAATATATCGTTTCGCGAACATTTAATTTCATTGCATTCCATGTTGAATTCGCTCGATTTAAGCGCGACGAATTGGATGACGTTCGATTTTTACAATTTAGAGTTTGGGCGCGGCGTGAAAGCGACACAATTTGATGGATACGTAACGCCGCGCGTACCGAATTCGTGCGCCATCCTTCCTACTCGGGCCGGTGATGGATGTACGCTCATGGTGGAAATGAAAAAGAACAAAGTTAAAAAAGCAGTTGAGATTGTTCGAAGGATGTTTACACTCGACGATGCTGATAATAGCTGATGATGATAAATTAAGAAAAAGAAAAAGTGAGTAACAGCGTTCTGGCACCTCTCTCTCTTTATCGAAATGTCTACGCGCAGATGCCATTCCGCGTTCTCAATTCGTTCATCTTGGCCTCGATGCGTTCCTCGACTCGTTTGCGAGCGTATAATTTCGCCTCAATTTTAATTTTTGCAAACTCACGCAACTCCCGCGCCTCTCTTCTTGCCAAGAACCCTCTCGAATGCGCTTGCAAAAGAATAGCCGCGCGTACTCTCTTTTCATTTTCAGCCTCTCTTTTCTCGAGTGCAGCCAGTAACAATCGCGCTTTGCGATCGTTTGCTACCTGCTCTCTCGTTTTTACACCGCGGTAATAACTTTGGATGTGTGTAGCTGCGTGGTCCCGCGCTTTACAAGCTTTAAATTCGCCGTAAACTTTTCGTTGCTGCATACCTTTGAAAGATTTTTGAATAGTTATCGCGCTCTGCCGTTCGACGCGCTCTCGCTCTCGCTTAGCTTCAAGCGCGACGCGCTCTTCTTCTTTTCGTCGAACTTCTTCACGAAGTTCGGCGATGGTTACTCGAGCTTTACTTCCTCGAAATCTCGATTGAATCTTAATTGCCGCTTCCGTTTCTTTTTCTATTCGCTTGACTTCTTCCTTCATTTCTCGGACGACGCCGCGACGCGCTTTGTTTCCTCGAAAACTCGATTGAATCGTCGTCGCCGCGCGTTTTTGGTTCAAAAAGGCTTTGCGCTCGTTCGATCCTTTCCAGTGTTTCTGCACCGCCGTGGCAGCTTCGTTTCGAATTTTGACGAATCTCACCGAACGAGGCGATGAGGCTAATCTTGACGAGCCATCGCTCGAAGTAGTAATATTACGCTCTTCTTTTCTTTCCTCTTCTTCTTTTTCTTTCACTGAATTGTCGTCGTCATCAACTTCGGCGACAATTTGGTCGATTTCGTTGAGCAGCTCATCACTATCGCTACTACTATTACTGCTACTATTGGTCTCATTACTTTTATCATTGATGTTCGCGCCAGTGGACGATACCTCGGCGGCGGCGGCTTCCGCGATAGTTTCAATTTCATCGAGTAAATCTTCCTCTTTTCCGGGTCGTACCTCTGCTTTCTCCATCGTTTCTTTCTCGTCGGCGCTATTATTCTCTTTATCGCTGTTGCCGCTTTCGCTACTATTCGTCGTCGCCGTCGCAGTAATGCTTTGCACCCACGTTCCGATTTTATTCAATCCGGACGTATCGATAGACTTTAACAAACTCGTCGGACTGGAAAAAAGCGACGAAGATGTCGTCGTCGTCCTTGTCTCCTCTTTTGATTCGCTATCCGGCGTTCTCGGTTCATCGCCGTCATCTTTTTCTTCTCGTTTGTTCTCGTCGCTCTTTTCTTCTTCTTCTTCTTCTTGTTGTTGTAGTCGTTCCTCCTCCTCTTCTCTTCTTTTCTCCTCCATCAACTCCTTATCGATGTTTGTCAACGCCGAACCCAAACTGTCCGATATTTTTCTAATCTTTTTCTTATTCTTCGTACTCTTATCGTTGCTACTTATGCTACCGCTTTCGGTCGCCGCGTGATAATCGTCGAGAAACTCTTTATACTCCTCTCTCAACGCGTGCATTCGCATCGAACTTGCCATCGCGAGTTCCACCCTATACGCTCGCAATTCTCGACATTCTTTGTAAAACTTCACGCGATCTTTCGCGTTCAAGTTACCCACGATGATACCGTGCTCGTTTTTAAGGAACAAGGACAAAGCGCGGTTACCGCCGGCGCTCAGCGTGGCCAGTTCGAGCTCCGTTAAAATCGGTTCTCGTTCTTCGCTCAAAGCGTTCTCGTCGTTTTCAACACCACCATCGACGTCTTCGTCGTCGTCTGAATCGTCTTCCAACGCGGACGACGAAGCGGACATCATCATCGGGGAGAACAGCGGCGAAAACTCCTCTTTAACCTGATGGTTAAAAAAAATGCACTTCAGGTACTTCCCGCTTTCTATTTTCAACTGCCCATCCGTTTTGTGTTCCTCCGCGCACGCTCGACACAACAGCGTCCCAAACTTACAGTGCAAATACACGCCCAATTTCTTCTTACAATCGAAACAGAATTTGTTCTCCTCGTCGTTCTCGCTCATCGAAGAAGAAGACAAAAAAGGGGTTTCGGCGTTTGTACAGGAGTTTTGGGAATACACGGACTCGTGTATCGTTTGGAGGATGAAGCAGTTTCGTGGTCCCATGTGCTTTTTTTCCATCATCATCATCATCATCATTTCTCTCGGTAAAGGTGTCGTCTCTGATGGTTTTCTATAATTCCTCTTCTTCGTATCACAACTCAACGACAACTAAGAAAGAGAGCGCAAAAGAAGAGCGCGTTTCGTCAATACTCTACTGCTAAATGCGTTTTGCATTAACGCGTTGTAGTAGTAAAAGTGTTGAAAATACGAAATGTCCTTTTTTTTTTTAAAGCCTCTTCTTCTCAAAAAGGGTGTTACTTTTTCTTCCGTTTTTTTTCTGAGGGAGTTTTGCGGTTACACTGTCGTTGGTCTCTTTTCTCGATATCTCAACACTCTACTGAAAAGAAGAAGAGAAAAGTCTTCCGGCTAAAAGCCTCTCACACCTCTCTGTGTCTCTTTTTCCCATCAGTCGTAAAAGTGACGAGTACGAATTCTTTGTTGATTGAGGGCAAAACTTTTTATAGTATCTTCTCTCGTCGGGCTGTGAGAGTACGCGCAACCAACCTCTGGAAGAAACATATGATGTCTCAAAAGTCTCATCGTCGGGAGGAAAAAGAGAAAAAAGCTTTATACCAGATGAGTGAGAAACGAGAGCAACGAAAGAAGAAAGAGACAACGATGAAACCACAAACGATATCGACGAAGAATAAAACGGACGATGATGGTATCGTTAAGAAGACGTTGATCTTTACCACGACGACGACGACGACAAAAGCCAAAAGTACCTTCGCCGACGCGGAAGAAGAAGAAGAAGAAGAGGAGGAAAAGGAGGAGATTTTGCATCAGACTTTTGGTGTTGAAACCACCAAGAAGAGAGAAGAAAGAAAAGAGGGAGAAAGGACGACGACGACGAGGCAACGAAGACGACGCAAACGACTCTCCTCCGAGGAAGAATTTACGACTAAGATGACGCCAGAGATAACGACGCCGCAGCAACGAATACAACGTCCGGCTTTGACCACCGGCGCCGTCTCTCGACCGGCGAACAATCAGCTCTTATATCGCGCAAAGTTCGACTGGTCGCACTATCCTCTCAACGCCTTGGACGAGCATTTTTTACGGACAAAATTACATCGGGAAACAGTCGAATGCGCGTCGGTGTCGTCGGCGTTTTTACAAATCATGTCGGCGATACAAACGGCGGAGAAGAATCGCAAGGACGGCAGGAGAAGAAACGCTTTGAAGTTGTTATCGAAGAATACGAGAAAGACGAAAGTGGTCGCGCTCTCTTCTTCTTCGTGCTCATCTGGTGGCGACGGTAGCGTTCAAAAGAGTAATATCAAAAAGAAGAAAGGTGGAAGTAACAAGGGAGAAGCGGCAGGAGGAAGAGCTGAGCTGACGACGCATCGAGTGCTGCCCGAAGATTTGAAAAAACACGACGGTTTATACGAGAGCGAAGACGGCGTAGAATACGGCACGAATTTGGATCGAAACAGGTACGGAACAGATACTGATTATTTGCACACGTGCATAAAATACAACGTGGCGTCTCTCAATTTATGCGAGAAATTAGTAAACATAGAGATAGTAGATTCCAAGGGAAGTATCACCGCCTCCGCGGCCGCCACTTCAGACGCGAGCGGAGGGAGTAGTAGAAGAAAGAAATTCACGACATCAGCGCCGGCTTCTTCACCACCGTCGAAGTGCGTTCGCATCGTTCGCGAGGGTGAGTGCGAGTGTCGATGCGAGGAGATTAATAAGGAAATCCAGTCGATGATGGAAAGGAAAGAAATTTTTGATTCGACTAAGGAACTCGTTTGGCCTCAGGTTGGAAAAAAACACGGCAACTTAGGAAATAGGAATCGCACGAAGAACAAGAGTAACAACGATAACAACAATGACAACAACGCGACAGGCGCCACGTCAGTACAAACGACTACGACCAATACGACTACTACGACTACTACAACAAACGTAATGACTACTAGTGCGATGGCGGCGATAGCAACGCCAAGAATGCGCGCATCGAGCGAGGATCAGAATGAGAAACGCGGTGAGAGTGGTAAAACCAATAATGACAAATTAGGCGTTCTCCTGGACGCGCTTACGCAAGTTGGAGGAATACAGATTACTCCAAACGGGACGCCTTCACGACCGACGAGGGAACGTAAGATAACGAAAATGGATGATGTGATCTTTGCCGAATACGAAAGCCAACGCGCGGCCTCACCGGTGGCAATCCAACCGGCGAAAGACAAGGCGTTCGGTGGAACTCTACCTCTGGCCATTGAGCAAGCGTTCGCATCAACGCCTCCACGACATAAAACGGCAACAGAAATAGCGTCAAGAGAGGTAGAGGCAGGAGTAGCGACGACAAATAATATCGAGAACGTACAAAATACAGAGGCGATTCGGGAAGCTATCATCGCCGCAACGAAAGAATCGATCGATATGATATCGGAAGAAAATCTTCGCGACGAGTTGCGCAACGCCGTCGTTTGCGCGTACGAACGTCACATACACGCGACCGTTGCAGAAAACAACAGAAGATACGCGGAAATTAACGTCAATTTACTTAGCAAAGAAATCTTGTCCTTGCGAGAAGAGTTGAGATCGATGGCGATGACCAACGCTTCGTTGAGATTGAAGCGCGCCGCAGACGAAACCGCTAAAGCAGGGGTAAAGACAAAGATGCGAAAACAGAAAGAGAGCGCCACAAACGCTTCTTCTCTGAAAGTCGAACAACAAGGTGAATCCAGCGAAGAAGAAGTCACGACGCCGAGAAAAGGCGACGACGCAAACAACAATAACGTTCTCGTCGCGCGTTCTTCCTTACAAGACGACATCGCTCAAGTCAAACGTCGATTGGAACGAGCGCTTGAAAACGACGCCGAGCCGGTCGCGACGAAAGCGTTGTTCTTTCAAGAAGTGCAGGACCATTTGACGACTTTGTTGCGGTTAGTCCACTGCGAGGTCCTTCTCAACGCCTCCTCGGAAGGAAGAGAGTGACGAGTGAATAACTTTTCGTGAAATTTTCACGAGGTTCTCCCTCGGATTCTAGTATAAGAAAATAATTAATCGTTCTGATCCTCACTTTATAGTACGTTGTGATCGACAGCTCTCTACCGGCGCAGATAAATACAAACGAATAAACAAACCGCCACTTTAATAAGAAAATGCTCAAAACTAACGCTACAAAAATCGCACTCGATCGCAAAAGTCGTTCCTTTCGCGTCGTCTTTGCCGCTCTGTCTGTGTTCTTCTTTATCTTTTCGGCGGAGGGAGCTTTGGACGAAGAAAACAACATGGGGCGTTCTTTACTTCAGGATCATTCCTCCGCGCACGCGGTATGGCACGGACATTCCATGGACGAGAGAGGGGAATTCTGGGATCGCGTGGGCGGGCATTTCGATCGCAATCGCCGCGAAGAAGAGGAAGATGGCCCGTTGCGGTGAGCGCGTTTCTCTCTTTTTTTTTTCTCTTGTTTACCCTCGTGTATTTTAAACACTCACATCCCTCTCTCTCTTCCTCTCTCTCTTTGTCCATTTTATACACCACTCGCAGATGCTTACTGAACAAGTGTGGCGACCAAACGCGCGATTGCATTCACTCGAAAGCGTGCAGAGACTTCATGAGGTGCACAATCAACTGCGGCCGCGAAGGCCGCCGAACTGAGAGAAAAGATATCGATGGATTATCTTTTAATCCGACAAAGTGCGCGTTCGCGTGTGTCCAAGAACAAAGCGAATCGGATGCTGTGAAGAAGTTTTCTTTGTGTACGATTACGAGCGGGTGCTCTTTACCGCTTCAATAAGAAAGAAGTTGCGTTTGAATTACTACTACTACCTAACATTACTACTACAATTATTGCAATTTCATCTATACGAGCGCATCCGGCGCGTCGCCTTTGAACAAATCTTTCATGTGTACGTTTGTCAATTTCATTCTCTCAAAGTTCGGTGCTCGCTTCTTCTTTTTCATCAATTTCTTCTCCGCCTCGAGTTCTTCTCGCGAGACCTTTCGAAACGACCGTTTCGCCGCCGGTTCCATGTTCGCTTTTCGCAACTCCTTATCAAATTCAGCCTCCTCCTCCGGAATCTTCACCTCGGCGTACATCTTCACAAACTCCTCGTCGATCAACTCTTTGTTGACGTTCTCCTCCTCCTCCTCTTCTCCCTCCTTATTATTCGCACCGTCTTCATCCACGACGCTCACCCTCGGATACGTCACCCACTTCCTCGTCTCTGAATTTTGCACTCGCCACACCTTTCCGCTTTCCTCCAACTTCATCACGTCAACCAACACGCCGTCGTAACTATCGCCTAAATCTTCCTCCAACACCCCATCCGCGTGCTTCACAATCAACCCTAAAAGCTCGTTCTTATTCTGTATGTCGAATTTCGGCTTATACTTCAGTGTATCTCTCTTCTCGTCGTACAAAATCTTCTCGTTCGCTTTCAAAGTCAAAAACAACTCCGACTGCTTATCGAGGTGCGTGTCAAAACCGAGCAAAGCTTTCAACTCGCTGTTCGTCATTTGCTCTCTCGTTCTTTTCAGGCAATCAATGGTCGCTTTTTGTCGCGCGAGCAAAGACGTCGGAACGTGTAGTACTTGTTGCGGTTGATTCCCGCCCGCCTGCGCCTGTAACGCCGCCTCCCTATCTTTCAACAACTTTGCGTTTGCTTTCTTCAATTTCTCCTCCTGTCGTTGCCTCTCCTGCTCCGCTTGTCTCCGTATCCGATCTTGTTGCGCTTCCGATCGCGCGTCCAACGCAGCTCGATCGCGGGCGACGTCAATCATGATCTTCGCCGCCGCTTTCTCGCCTTTGCGGTACTTCTTCAGAGTTTCCTCCAGGGTGGATTTGCCTCCCGATTTCGAAGATTTTTTCTTCCCCGACATGATGATTTGATGATGATGATGATGATGATGATGCGTCTCGCTCACAATCTCTCTCTCTTTCAAACAAACAAACAAACAAACAAACAAAGTTGAATATACTACACTATCGTGCGCGCGAGGAGCACAAAAGCAGAGGAGAGAAAGAACAAAAAGTGTATAATAATAATACGATTTGCCGATTTTTTGTTGTCACGGGAGAAAGAAAAGTGAGGTTCTGCCCCTCCTTTCGTCCAAGACTTTTTACTGCTTTTTTCCAAAACGGTACTAGTGATCTTGCGCGTATCGTCGTCGTTTGAGCAGCGCGAAAGAAAGATGCCGCGTTAATAATCGATCGTTAGTATTTAGATTGTTGTTATTCATCAGTTATTAGTGTGTGTGTTTAAAAACTACGTGTTACAAAAATTTCCTCCTTCTCGTCTCTTCTCACTCTCTTTATTATTATATTTAGTATTCCTTCTTCTTTTTTTTTAAGCGACGGTGTACTCTTCTACGGTTAATTTAGTCTCCCCGCCGTATTTAACCGGCGTATCGTCGGTCGTTCGACTGACGCCGACGATTTTCACGTCGCACAAGGTTGATCGGGCGGAAAAGTTGACTTGGACTGGGAAGAAGAGTTCGCCGTCGCACGCCGGCGTGACGAATTCCATGCTTCCGTTTCGATTCGAATCGTCGATTAAATCAATGGTCCATACCAGTTCGTTTCGTCTAGAGTCAACCGTGAAGTCGCCATCGCAGCTGTTAACGGTTGGTGGTTCCCGGGAGGAAGGCAAAGGGATGACGATGGAGACGTTTTCGTACTCCATGCCGTCCGAGGCTTCGTATTCGATAGAGACGAAGGATTCGCCGCCGGACACAGACGGCCAGCAGTTGATAACAATCGGCACTTTGCTCTCGTCTTTGGTTTGGAAACGCCATTTCAAAATACCAAGCGGGCTACCACACGGAAACGGTCGGTTTGGATCTTTCAATCCCAAAATACCTTCGTTAGCGTGTAATTGCTTGTCAATGTTTGGATGCGTTTTGAATTGGTACCCTTCGTTCGCGCCGGTATCAATCGCAACCTTTACAAACGCGTCGTCTTCGTTTTGGATTTCCATCATCATCGTACCTTGTACTTCCATGCTTTCTAAACCACCATCTTTGGATAAGTGAACGTTTAACTTCTCCTCGACGATGATGCTGACGGATTCTTGCGGGACTTGCGGGACTTGCGCGCTCGCCTCGTTCCCTTTGGTGTATTCCGTCTCCACGGATTCGCCTTCCTGTCGCAAAGCGTCCATGAACCGGTTCGTTTTTTGCTTCGACCCCAAAACCATCCCTTTCTTCGGCCCAGCTTTTGCGGCGAGGCCTTTGGGACCTCTCGGTTCGCCGTAGCCGTCCGAGGCGGCTTTCGAGCTGCCTCCGTACCCGCCGATGTTGTCCATATCGTCGCCAAAACCACCACCTCCGCTGCCAGATCGGCCTCCCGATGACGCGAACGGATCGGAATCTCTCTCTTGAAACCCAGAGATGCCACCACCACCAAATCCGCCGCTTCCTCCTCCGCCTCTTTCCATCTTCTTCTCCACTTTAATCTTATCAATCTCCATCGCCTTCCTTTTCATCACGTCCTTCGTATCGTTAATCTTCGATTGAATGATCATCTTGTGTAACTTCTCCTCGTGCGATTCCATCTCCATAAATGTTCTAATTTGACTCATGGTCACGTTTTCTTTATGTCCGGCTGAGATGACTTCATCGAATGCGAATATCAACTCAAACGCCGCTTTGCTCACGCCTTCTTCGTCCACTTGTTGATAGCAGTACTCCGGCAACGTCTTCGCCAGCATTCTCAAAACGTCCAAATCCTCCAAAATATTCGACGCTTTATTCGTGACTAACAGTAAATACATGGTTCCATTTTCCAACGGTTGATACACGTATCGCACGTTTTCTGTTTCCACGTACGTGTGTTGTTTCCCTTGATTGGCGGTGCCTCCGACCAACTTTGGAAACGCGGCTAATAAACCTTCGATGCGTATTCGAGTCATCGGGACAAACTGGCGAGAGACCAAGGCTTTGCCCGATTTCGTCACCACCGAGGCGGCGAGGACAACCTGTTTGTTGTTTTAAGAAAAAGATTAAGAGAGAGAGAGAGGAAATGAGGATGACTTCTGAGTGAGTTGGTTCTTCGATTGGGTTGCGCGAATGAGATCGCCTTCTTAGCTCATCTCTTTCTTTTCTTTTCAACGAAGATGAAAACCACCACCCCCATATATATTCTTTTTCTCTTTTCCGAGACCGCGAAAAGACGACGACACCCGACGTTCTTCCAAACGCAACATCAAAGAACAGAGAGATGATCATCATCCGGAGATAACAACAACAGAAGAAGAGAGAAAGAGAGAGAGAAAGAACGGACGAGAGAAAGAATTTGACGAGAGAGAATGCGACGAGAGAAGGAAAAAAAAAGAAACGAATTTTAAGCGCGAAAACGCATCGAATCGCCGT
>Ga0255779_1002803_pt1 | contig 17989 bp, 17 predicted proteins | sample 011ome_21_FD_179977 | JGI IMG/M metagenome (GOLD analysis project Ga0255779, IMG submission 179977) | Coastal salt marsh microbial communities from the Groves Creek Marsh, Skidaway Island, Georgia - 011508AT metaG (version 2) | ecosystem: Environmental > Aquatic > Marine > Intertidal zone > Salt...
GATATCTAGTGATGGAAAAATCAGATGCTCCATCAGAATTGAACAATATGATGAGTAATATTGAAAATAATGGTGCTCCTTGGCCATTTAATCAAATGGATAAATTAAATTGGAAAAACGAACTTTAATAATTAAAATAATAACAATAAATGAAACAAGAAGACGTTGATAAATTACTTAACGAAAAAATTGAAGATGGAGAATACATTAGTCCAATACTTCCTGATGGTATTAAAAATTACTTGATTGATATTGATGGTACTATTTGTGATGATATTCCAAATGAAGAACCTGAAAGAATGGCTACAGCTAATGTTTACCCTGATGCATTAAAAACTTTAAATAAATGGTATGACCAGGGACATGTTATATGTTTTTTTACATCAAGAACTGAGGATCATAGAGAAGTTACAGAAGATTGGTTGAACAGACATGGTTTCAAATTTCACGGTATGGTAATGGGAAAACCAAGAGGAGGTAATTATCACTGGATTGATAATCATTTAGTTAAAGCTACTAGATATAACGGAAAGTTTACTGATTTAGTTGATAAGGAAGTTACTATTCAGGTTTTTGATGACGGCCACCACAATTAATTATGAATAAAATAGAAATAAATACTTTTTCAGATTTAATAAATAAAGGAATAACACCTGAAATATTATTTTGGGTGGGATGTGCTGGAAGCTTTGATGAAAGAGCAAAAAAAATCACTAAATCATTTGCTAGCATTTTAAATCAAGCTAATGTTTCCTTTGCCGTTCTTGGCAGTGAGGAGGGTTGTACTGGAGACCCTGCAAAAAGATCTGGTAATGAGTTTTTATTTCAAATGCAAGCCTTAACTAATATTGAGGTCTTAAATGGATATAACATAAAAAAAATTGTAACTACGTGTCCACATTGTTTTAATACACTTAAAAATGAGTATCCTGAACTTGGAGGAAAATACGACGTAATACATCATACTCAGTTTATAAAATCTCTTTTAAATGATGGCAGGTTAAAAGTACAGGGTGGATCTTTCAAAGGAAAACGAATTACTTTTCATGATCCTTGTTACCTTGGAAGAGCCAATAATGTGTATGAAGCTCCAAGAGAAGTATTAGAAAAATTAGATGTTGAACTTTCAGAAATGAAAAGCTGTAAACAAAAAGGTCTTTGTTGTGGTGCAGGGGGTGCTCAAATGTTCAAGGAAGCTGAAAAAGGGGATAAGGAAATTAATATAAAAAGAACTGAAGAAGCTCTTGAAACAAAACCTGATATTATTGCTGCAGGTTGTCCTTTTTGTAATACTATGCTTACAGATGGTGTAAAAAATAAAAAGAAAGAAGATGAAATTAAAGTAATGGATATTGCAGAATTAATAAATCAAGCCACGGATTTATGATTTTACCATTTGAAAAATTACCTGACGACTCCAAAGTTTGGATTTATCAATCAAGTAGGAAATTTTCAGACATAGAAAAAAATAAAATTAATACTAGATTAAAACTTTTTTTAAATAATTGGACTGCACATGGAACTGAACTATGTTCAGGTTTTCAAATAAAGTACGATAGATTTATTATAATTGCATTAGACGAAAAAAACAATAAAGCTTCAGGATGCTCTATTGACGCGTCTGTTCATTTTATTCAAGAATTAGAAAAAGAATTTAATATTGATTTGATGGATAAAATGAATGTAACTTTCAAACAGGGTGAATATATTTCATATAAATCCATAATTGATTTTAAAAAATTAATAAAAAACAGATCCGTTTCATCCAATACTTTAGTTTTTAATAACCTTGTTGTTAAAAAAAGTGATCTTGAATCAGACTGGGAAATTCCAGCTTCTAAAAGTTGGCACTCAAGATTGTTTTAATAGTACATTTACCTTCATTTATCTAAAAACCGAAAAAATTACTACTTAATTTTAATAATTTTCACTCAATATTTTAAAATGATAAAATCAGTTAGATTATTTAATTACATAATGATTTTAATGTTCATTAGTTTGAACGGACAAAATCCTCTTCAAACTGAAGATTACAAAAATCAACAGATTTGGGTAGATAGTGTTTATAATTCATTATCAATAGATCAAAAAATTGGTCAGCTTTTTACAATTTGGGTAGCTACTAAACAAGGTCCTGAAAAAATGGAGGAGGTTGCTAACATAATAAAAAAAAATCATCTTGGTGGTCTTATTTTTTCATTAGGAAATATTAAAGATCAAGCTATTTATACCAATAAATTTCAATCTATTTCTAAAGTTCCTCTACTGATTGGAATGGACGCAGAATGGGGCATAGGAATGCGTTTAGATGATGCGTTTTCTTTTCCTTACAATATGACTTTAGGAGCTTTAAATGATGATAATTTAATTTATCAAGTCGGAAAAAGAATTGGAGTTCATGCAAAAAGATTAGGAGTCCATATGAATTATGCACCTGTTACTGATATTAATACAAACCCAAATAATCCAATCATTGGAAGTAGGTCATTTGGTGAAGATAAAATAAATGTTACTTCTAAATCTCTTTCTTATTTATTGGGAATGCAATCCGAGGGTATTATGGGCTCAGCTAAGCATTTTCCAGGTCACGGAGATACTTCTCAAGATTCACACAAGACCTTACCAACTATTAATTTTTCTGAAAAAAGAATTAATCAAATAGAGCTATTTCCATATCGCGAACTAATAAAGAATAATCTGTCCAGTGTAATGGTGGCTCATATGGAAATTCCCTCTCTTGAAAAGGAACCCAAGAAACCATCAACTTTATCAAAAAATATAATAACCAAACTCCTAAAAAAGAAAATGAAATTTAAAGGTTTAGTTATTACAGATGCTATGGATATGAAAGGTGTGGTTGATTTTAACAAAGATCAATCAGCAGATGTTAGTGCTCTTTTGGCTGGTAATGATATTCTTTTAATGCCTGATGATCTAGATGAGAGTACAAAAAGTATAAAGTTAGCCATTGAAACAGGTGTTATAACAGAAAAAAGATTAAAGTATTCTGTAAAGAAAATATTAATGGCGAAATATAAAGCAGGATTAAATAATATAAAACCTGTTAAGCTTAATAATATAGTTTCTGAAATGAACACGAATGAAGATAAAAGTTTGTTTGAAGAAATTATTGAAAAATCTATTACTGTAATTAAAAACTATAATGATATTTTACCAATACAAGAATTGTCTTCAAATATTGCTTATGTTAATTTAGGTGACTCTGATCACAATGATTTTTTTGATTCATTAAATCTTTATACACGAGTTGATAAAATTGACTATAACTCGAGTGATGAGTTAGTCAGCTCCTTAAAAGAATATGAATATGTTATAGTCGGTTTTCATAAATCAAACAAGAGTCCATTTGCTTCTTATAAATTTTCAGAAAAAGAAAAGGAGATGTTGGAATTGATTTCAAAAGAAAATAAAGTCATACTCAACGTTTTTGCAAAACCTTATGCTTTAATGGATATAGATACTGAAAAAATTAGTTCTGTCATTGTATCATATCAAAATAATGCTGTGGCTCAAAGTAAATCAGCTCAAATAATTTTTGGGGCGATTGGTTCTGATGGAAAACTTCCAGTTTCTTTAAGTGAGGATTTTCCACTTCATAAATCAATAAAAACAAAAAAAATAGATGTTTTAAGCTATGGTCTTCCTGACAAAAAAGATTTTAACCAAGTGAAGTTAAATTCAATTGATTCAGTTGTTAATTACGCAATATCAAATAAAATGATGCCGGGTGCTCAAGTAATTGTTGCTAAAAATGGAAAAGTGATTTTTAACAAAGCATATGGTTATAAAACTTATGAAAAAAAAGTCCCTATTTTATGGAACTATATGTACGACGTAGCATCCTTAACTAAAATACTTTCATCAGTCCCATTGTTAATGCATGAATATGAAAAAGAAAATATAAATAAAGAAACCAATCTTACAGATCTCTTTCCTAACAATAAATTAAAAAATAAATCAAATCTTAATTTGGGAGAAATGCTTTCTCATCAATCAGGGTTGTTTCCATGGATTCCTTTTTATAAAGAAACAATAGACAGTGTTACTAAATTTCCTCTGGCAACATTTTACAGTAAAAAAAAAACAATAAATTTTCAGTTACTGTAAATAGAAACCTTTATTTAAATCGATCTTTTTTAGATACTATTCAAAAAAGAATAATTGAAAGTGAAGTGTCTGAGGAGAAAAAATATTTGTACAGTGATCTAGCTTATTATTTTTTTAAAGATTATTTAGAAAACAAATACGATAACAATTTAGATCAATTACTTAAATCACAACTATTAACTAAAATAGGTGCTAATAATACGACATACTTACCCTTAAAATATTTTCATAAATCAAAGATAGTTCCCTCAGAGATTGACAACTATTTTAGACAAGATACTTTAATTGGGTATGTTCATGATATGGGTGCTGCGATGCAGGGTGGTATTGGGGGACATGCTGGTCTTTTTTCAAATGCTAATGATATAACTAAAATTATGCAGATGTTTATTCAAGGTGGCAATTATGGTTCAAAAATATTTTTTTCTAAATCTACAATTGATTACTTTAACAATTGTTATTATTGTCAGAAAGGAAATAGGAGAGGACTTGGTTTTGATAAACCTCAAATTGATGAAAGTCTCCCAACTTGTGGATGCGTTCCAATGTCAAGTTTCGGACATTCAGGATTTACTGGAACATATGCTTGGGGAGATCCTGAAAATCAAATTGTCTATGTTTTTTTATCAAATAGAACCTATCCAACAATGAATAATAATAAACTTTCAGATAATAATATTAGAACTGAAATTCAAAGAATTATTTACGATTCTTTAAAATGATTTAGATGAAAATAGTTATAGTTTGTTATCCAACTTTTGGAGGGAGCGGAGTGATGGCCACTGAACTCGGGATGTCATTAGTTGATCATGGTCATGAAGTTCATTTTATTGCTTATAAAAAACCGGTAAAATTAAATGACTTAAATGAAAACTTATATTTTCACAAGGTTAATGTTCCGGATTATCCTCTTTTTAGTTTTGTACCATACGAGTTAGCCTTGTCTACAAAATTAGTAGGCATTGTAAAGAAATATTCAATAGATCTATTGCATGTTCATTATGCAATTCCTCACGCTTATGCTGCTTACATGGCTAAAAAGATGTTAAAAGATCAATCCATTAATATTCCAATAGTTACTACTTTACATGGAACGGACATTACTCTTGTTGGAAACCACCCGTCTTACAAAACTGCTGTGACTTTTAGTATTAATAAATCAGACATTGTTACTTGTGTTTCCAATAGCTTGAAAAATGATACTTTGAATCAATTTGATATTAAAAATAAAATAAGGGTAATTCCAAATTTTATTGACATGAATAAATATATTATTCAGCAAGACCTTTGTCTTATTGAAAACCCAATTCCCTCAGAAGAACTTATTATTTCTCATGTCAGTAATTTTAGACCAGTTAAGAATGTATTAAACGTAATAAAAATCTTCAATAATATTCAAAAAAAATTAAATGTTAGACTTTTAATGATAGGAGAGGGCCCTGAAAAATTAAAAGCAGAAAGAATGTGTGATGATCTGAAAATTTCACATTTAGTTGATTTTCTTGGAAATACTAGCCAAGTTGAAAAAAATCTGTGTCACTCGGATCTATTTTTACTTCCCTCATCTACTGAAAGTTTTGGTTTAGCTGCTTTGGAGGCTATGGCTTCAAAAGTAGCGATTATTTCATCCAATGCTGGTGGACTTCCAGAAATTAATATTGATGGTCAAACTGGGTACATTTCTGATTTCAATGATATTGACTTTATGACAGAAAAAGCGATTTCTATTTTAAAAAGTAAAGAGACACTAAATAAATTTAAGGAAAACGCATTTTTAAAAGCTAAGGACTTTGATATTAAAAAAATAGTTCCACTATATGAAGAAACTTATTTAGAGGCTTTAAACTCTATTAAATAGCTTCTTGAAGAGAATCATAAACTAATACTTTCTTCCACAAATGTTTGGCTTCTCCAATAAAAATCAAATGAGCTGGTTCATCTTGATAAATTCTTTGATCTTTATATGTGTCAAAGGTGAAAATTAAACAATAATCATAAGAATTGTCAATGACTTCTCTTTTTTCAGTAGCTGCTGGTTTTCCTAAATGCATTTGATTTGCAAATTGGGTGTTTTTCATAAGTTTTTTAATCGCAGTTTCAAACGTTTTAACATCGTTTTCATTTTGAGGATCATTTAACCAAAAATAAACACTATGAACAATTTTACCTTTAATTTCTTTAGAGTTATTTTCTGAATTATTGTTGCAGCTTGACATAAATGTTAATATTAAAAAAAGATGTAAGTATTTAAATTTCATTTTTTAAAAATAAAAGAAAAATTAATTTGGATGATAAATTTTCTTTGCATTCTTATAAACTTCTTTTTTATCGAACGACATTTTCTTTGTTTGAAATTTTGAATACATTTCCATTTGATCATTGTAGTGTTCTGAGTTGATATGGTCACTACTACCGTAAGATATTACTGATTCTATCTCTGTTCCTTTTTTAGAAAACTTTGCAAATTGAATATAGGACTCTCCATGCGTAACTTTAACTTTACCATCTTTATAGTTAGAGGCATTCATTGCAATTATGACATCTGGCATTCCCCAAATGGGTATTTCTTTATCACCCCTAACTAGTTTTTGAAAATCACCAAGTTTAACTTTAGTTGTTTTAAAATATTTTAACATTTGTTGTTTCACTTCTAGAAGAGATTTGGCTAAAATATCTTCACCAAATTTTTTGTTTATATAACCTTTTCGATAATATTTTACAAGATTGTAGTAAAACATTGCATAAGTTCCTGCTCCTAGAGACTCAATGTTTGTTTTTCTATCCCAGTTTTGAATTTCAATTAATAATTCTTTAATGTTTGGATAGTCTTCAGGATTCATTTTAAAAAGATTATTCACATCCATAAAACTATAGTTAAAGGGATCTGGAAATGAGTTGTCGTATTTAATTGTTTTGAATTTATTGTAATCAATACTCTTATGATTATTAATTAATTCAAATATTCTGGTACTCCTGTTATTGTCATATTCTTCATATCCCATATTTTTTTCAAAATTTTTGGAATCTGGATTTTCTAATAAAGAAGTAGATTTAAATGGACTGTGATTAGCATTGTAAACATATCCTGACTCTGGACTAATTACTTGAGGAAGATCTTCAGTTTTGTAATATTCATTCCAAAGAGTTCTTTTTGTATTTCCAGGAACAATATTTTTCCAATTGTATGAATTGTTTCTTTTTGGTATTATTCCATTGGAGATGTAAAAAATTGTATCATTTTTATCAGCATAACCAATATTATACCCAGGAATTTGATTCATTTTAAGAATATTGTAAAATTCATTAAAATCTCTTGCTTTATTCATTTTCCACCATTGTTCTAAGCCTCTAACGTGAAATAAAGAAGCTGTTCTGACAGAGTAAAAGCCATTCTTGTTTTTTAAAGTAGGTCCATATACACTTTCGTAGTATTTTCTTTTTACTTTAATAGGAATTCCTAAAATCTTAATGTATGCCTTAGCTTTAAATGTTTTTAATTTTAAAATTTGATCATCAAACTTGTAGTGGTTCTTGTCAACCATTTCTAACTGGAAAATATCAGTTTTATCAGGGTAGTTCACAGTGTGAGTCCATCCTAAATTTTCATTAGTTCCTGTTAAAATACATGGAGCTCCAGCGAAAGTTGCCCCAATAATGTTTGTTCCTTCTTCACTTATTAAATGAGCTTCATACCATGATGTTGGTCCATCAAGTGGCTGATGGGTATTTATTCCTAAATAAGTTTCTCCGTTCTTGGTAATTTTAGTGCTAAAGGCAAATAAATTAGAACCAAGTTTATTTTCATCTAAAAAAGAAATATTACGAGTATTATTTTCAAATATTGATCTTAATGCTTTATCACCCTCACTTGAAATGAAAAGTTGTAAAAATGAATACTTTAACATTTTTTTGGTTGTAATTGGAAATAGTTTTTTTACTAATACTTGCTGAGGATGTAATTCAGCAAATTTGTTAATTCCTTGAGCATATGCCTCTGCAACTTTCATAAATTTCTTATCAATTGTATTAAAAAGGCTATCTACTACATAGTCTGATCTAATTAATTGACCAATAAAATCTGCAGGAGCACCTTTTAATCCAAGATGTTTACTAAGAAGTCCATTACCTGCTAAATAAGCTTCTTGAATAGTTTTAAAATCATCTTCTGAATGAGCCCAAGCCAAACCATAAGCTACATCAGCATCAGTTTTACCATATATGTGTGGAACACCATAACTGTCTCTAACAATTTCAACATCCAATGGATTTACCTGAGAATTACTAAAATTTGAAGTAAGTAGAAATATTAAAATAGTTATAAATTTTTTCATAGTAAACAGTAACCAATAATCGTTCCATTAATATAGGAAAAAGAATTATGTGAAATTAAGTTTATATTAGCCTTATAATTTTATTATGATAAATTTTATAACAGGAAGAATTAAAGCTATTTTTTATTCACTAAAAGGTGCTTTTTTACTTTTAAAAACAGAACATTCTATCCAAGCTCAAAGTTTTATAGCTTTCTTATTTATAATAGCAGGTTTTTATTTTGAAATTTCTAAATCAGATTGGTTGTTTCAAATACTAGCTATTTGTTTGGTTTTAACAGCTGAGTCATTAAATTCTGCAATAGAAAAAATCGCTGATTTTATTCACCCTGATTTTAATAAAAAGATCGGATTTATCAAAGACATAGCTGCTGGAGCAGTTTTCTTTGCTGCTGTTTTTGCAATTTTTGTTATCTACAATATATATTGGGATAAATTATTATAAAAAGTAGGGTATTATAGCTTTTCTTTTTTTGGGATATTCTTCAAAATTTTCTTTGTACCACTTGTGATGAGCTAATCCTCTGGGAATTAAGTTACAACATGTCCATATAAAGAATGATAAACTAGCTAAATTAAAGGTCATAATAGCAAAACCTAACCATTCTAAGATTTCTCCAAAAAAGTTTGGGCAGGATATAATATTAAATAAACCACCATTAGGTATTGAATATCCTTTTTTATTTTCTCTAAGTTTTATTAGTTTGTTATCACTTGTAATATTAATAAAAAGTCCAGCTAAAAAGACAATTAAACCTGTTATTAATAAAGGAGTTGAGAGATTTTTAAATTCAATGACAGTTAAAAAATATCCATTTAATAAACCATTAACTAGGTTAAAACAAAAAGCTGAGCAAGCAATCAATAAGGGCATTTTCTTTCCTTTGGTTTTAATTTTAAATGGAAAAATAATTGTTCTATTAAAATAGTGTATTATCCAAAGTATTATAAATAGAAAATTTTGATTTAGATTATCTTCAATGAGTAGGTAAGTAATAGGACAAACAATTAAAGCTGGAAGTTCCATTAATATCCAACCTATTTTATTGTCAATTAAAACACCCCATTTTTTTGAGGAATGTCTTCCATAGGGTGCCTTGTAATATAAATTTATTGGTAGGATTATCAATCCAATTATTATCCAACAAATTGTTATATCATTAATACTCATTTGATTAAATATAAAAAACCCGCAATACTATTGCGGGTTTTTTAAAAATATCTTTGGTTAATTTAGATATTAATATCCGTAGTTTTGAACCATATTTGGATTTGCATTTCGTTCAGAAAGATATATAGGATAAGCATATCTGTAGGATCCATATTTTGGAGGAGTTCCAGTTTTATCATCATTCATTTGCTTAAAACCATCGATAAGTGGCATATCCATACCCATTCTTGAAAGATCATGGAATCTTAATCCTTCAAATGCAAATTCTTTTCTTCTTTCTAAAAGAATATTTTCAAGAGTAGCAGATGCATAGTATCCAGCACCTAATCCTCTAATTGCAGGAATATTATTTAAATAAGCAAGCGCATCTGCAGTATTTCCAGCCCTAAGACTAGTTTCCGCTGCAATTAAATGCATTTCTTCAATTCTAAATAAAGTAATATTATCCTCTCCACTCATTGAAGGGAATTTACCAAGCATTGTTGGATAACCTTGAGCAGTTCCTAGCATTCCAGAGGAAGTTCCTCTTACGTCTTCAGCATCATAAATATCCATTAAATCTGGATTTGATCCATCACCAGTTAGGACCCTTACATCACCATAGGATGTTCCTCTTAATATGTATGCTATTCCATTTATACCTCTATTATCTGTTCCTGACATAGCAAGTTCAAAAATCGAATTTGATGCATTATCAGTTGTATAAGATGATAAGAATCCACTAGAACCTACCGGGGAAGCTCCTGAGTTAGCAATCACCCACTTTGCAGCAGAATCAGCAGTTGCATATAAACTTGGATCAACTGATCCAGCATAAAGTGCAGCTCTGGCAAGTATTGCATAAGCACCAGCTTTTGTCATATAACTACTTGTAGTGTTATAACTATCACTCATTAAACCAATAGCAGTTGTTAAATCAGCTGCTATATCTCCTATGTTTGAGGCAACAGTTGCTCTTTCAGGCTCCAAATTAGCAGGATCTTTGTATGTTTTTACATAAGGAACTCCAAGTGAACCGGCACCACCTTGACCAGTAATAAAATGTTGACCATAATCTTGTAAAAGATCAAAATGTGCTAAAGCTCTTACAGCGTGTGCCTGACCTTGTATGTGAGCTATCCTTGCAGGATCTCCTGTTAAAGTTGATGTATCTACTCCAATAACAATATTTGTTATTGCAATTACTGCATATACTTGTTCCCACGGACCAGCTCCGTTAGAATTGTAATCCATATCAGAGTTTGCAAATCTTCCTGAATTCATATTTGAATAAGCATTATCAGTTCTTACATCTCCCATAATGATTTGATCTCTTCCATAATAAGAAGTTGCAGTCATACGATCGTAAGCAGCATTCATTACAAAAGCTAAGTCGTCAGCCGTATTTATCCCGCTATCCAAATCTTTATCTAAAGCCAAAGTTGGCTCTAAATCGCTTTCACCACAAGACACTAATAGAGCAGATGCAGTGAAAATTAATAAGTATTTATATAAATTTTTCATAATATTAAAATTTAAGATTTAGTCCTAATGAAACAGATTTGATAATAGGTGTGTATATATTCCAACCACCTCCAAAAGAAACTTCAGGGTCAAAAGTTAAATCATCGTCTTTTACCCATGTCCAAATGTTAGTTCCTTTTACATTAAATTGAATACTATCAAACCCTAATCTTTCAGTAGCTTGCTGATTAACAGTGTAACCAACAACTAAATCTCTTAGTCTTACATAGTCACCATCGTACAAGAATCTTGTTGATGTAGCAGAACCAGTTAGAGTTGAACTTGAACTCCATCTCATTTTTGGAACATCTGTTACATCACCAGGTTTTTGCCATCTTTCAAGAAGTTTTTGACTTCCATTATAAGATAACAATGATCTTTGACCTGAACTTTGGTTGTAACTTGCCCAGCTTTCATATACTTTATTACCACCTGAGAAATAGAAATTAGCATCAGCAAAAAATCCTCCCCAATTAATTCTTGTTCCAAGACCACCAGTGTATGTTGGTAGTCTGTTTCCTACAAGCGTTTGTTGAGCACTATTCCAACTTTTTACAGTTGACATGTCGTTATCTTCTCCTCCTACATGCCACATTGGTCTTCCATCGTTTGAATCTACACCTGCCCAACTTCTCATGTACCATCCTCTTAATTCCTCTCCAACACGAGTTCTCTGAGTTCCTCCATCGATATTAATATCGTTTCCAGCGGCATCCTTAGCAAGTTTTGTAACCTCGTTATCAAGAGTTGCATAATTTGAATATATGTTCCAAGTGAAATTATCTCCTTTAATTACATCAGCAGATAATTCAAGTTCAATCCCTTTGTTTTCAACTTCCCCAATATTTTTAGATTGAGATGTATGACCCGTAGTTCTTGAAAGCGGAACACTTTGTAAAAGGTCACTAGTTTTTCTGTTAAAAGCAACAATTGAGCCTTTAACTCTGTTGTCTAAAATACTGTAGTCAATCCCTATGTCGTATTGAGCTTGTTTTTCCCAAGTAAGTATTGCGTTACCAAAAGAAGAAGGTGCAACTGTTCCGTTATCATTGTAAGAACCTCCATATCCAAATAACGATTGGTAACTGTTTAGTCCAACTCCGTTACTTCCTGTCTCTCCAAGTGAAGCTCTAAGTTTTAAGCTATTAATTATATCACTATCAGCTAAAAAATCTTCTTCAGTTATATTCCAAGCAACTGCAGCAGACCAAAACGATCCAAATCTGTAGTCCTTAGCAAATCTTGATGATCCATCGTATCTATATGACAAATCAACAATATACTTGTCGTCATACGAATAATTCAGAATTGTTAAGTAACCTAATTCTTTCCAGTCACTAAAAAATCCATATCCTGTTTCATTTGTATTAAAACTTCCAACATAAAAAAGTCCATCTGCTGCTACGTTTTCACCACTTGCAGATAAACTGTCGTACTTGTTTTTCTGAAAACTCATTTGTGCTAAAGCAGAAACGTAATGAACATCATTAAATGTTTTGTCCCATTTTAATTGATTTGAAAACCCCCATGTTAAATTTCTTCTGTTGGACTGATAAGCGTATCCATTATCTGATCTTCCATCTCCGTGATTTTTGTTATTAAATTGATGAGTATTAGTGATATTATAATCAATAGAATATCTCGAAGTTAATTTTAAATTATCACTAAAAGAGTAAGTTAAAGAATTGTTGCTTATAGCTCTTGTTCCATCAAGTTTATTGATATTGTTTTGAGCAACATAAACGGTGTTAAAAATACTTGTTTCAAGATTGATGTTTGGAGTACCATCTGCATTGAATGGTTGAAATACAGCAGGCATGAATATTCTAGTCATTTGAGGAGCTCCAAAATAAGCGCTACTTTCAAGTTGTCCTAATTGAATTGAGTTTGAAACCCTTGTACTTGTGTTGATTTCAAGTTTTCCAGCCTTTTTTCTAAAACTGAACGCACCACTTATGTTTTCATAATCTAAACCAATTGAAGTACCCATTGTTTTTCTGTGACCTAATGAAATTCTAAAGTTTTCAGTTGCGTTACCACCAGAGGCTGAAAAATTATATACAGCGTCTGGCGCATCTTTAACTTTAACTGCATTTTCCCAATCTCCATCAACTCTTCCACCTGCATCCCATGTTCTATATCCAGCTCTTCCAAGAATATTATTTGTAGCTCTTTCTCTAGTCCATCCATAGTCGTTCATTATCATTTCAGCAGCTAACTCAAGTCTTTGATTTCCAGTAAGCATTGGTCGTTCGTCCATAGCATAATTTTGAAAACCATAACTTGAAGAAAATTGATATTTAACTTCTCCAGCAGATCCGGATTTTGTTGTTATTACAATCACACCATTTGCACCCCTTGCACCATATGGAGCTGTAGCAGAGGCATCCTTAAGAACTGTAATGTTTTCAATATCATTGGGATTAATCATTGATAAAACTCCCAGATCAGTTAAGAGTGGACTGTATGACCCATTAACAACAGGAACTCCATCAATAACATATAGAGGGGAGTTAGAACCAGTAATAGAACCTTCACCTCTAATTCTAATTGAAGTTGGTGATCCAGGTGTTCCTGATGAGGATACAACTCTTAAACCAGCAACCCTACCTTGAAGTGCAGCATCCGGAGAGGCCATTGCAACACCTTCAATTTGAGCGGCATCAACAACAACCGTACTACTTGTGGATCTTTTAAGATTTCTTGTAGTAATACCCGTTACAACAACTTCTTCAAGAGTATTGCTTGAGTTTAGAAGAATGTTAATTTTTCTGTCTCTTCCAACAGTGACGGATTTTGATTCAAATCCTACAAAGCTGAAGACTAAAACATCTCCAACATTTGCTGTGATTGAATAATTACCATCAAAATCAGTTGTTACACCATTGCTGGTTCCTTCAACTAATACTGTTGCCCCAGGGAGTGCAAGACTATTGTCATCAGCTACGTTACCAGTGATGGTAACTTGCTGACTAAATCCCCAGAATGACACTAACAACAACGATAATGTCATAAAAAAGCTTAGTTTTTTCATATTTATTATTTTGATTTAAAACAAATATGTTAAAATATTGTTAAGAAAAAAAGTTTTTTCCCCTAAAAATTTTGTTTTTTTTACAAATTTAATGCAGAATTTTTAACATACCGTCAAGAATGTTTGTCAAAATTTGTGAATATGATAAAATTAATTAATTTCAATGGAAATAATTTTTTATCAAAACAGCTAGCTTTAACATACTTAAAAACAATGAGATTAAGGGTGGAGTTTCAATAACTCTAAATCCCTCAAACTCAGATGATGTAATTTTTGAATATAAAGCTCTTGCACCTAACTGGAGACTTTGGAATGATTTTAAGAAGAAAAAAATTTCAGAAGAATATTTCATTAGAGAGTATAAAGAAATGTTAAGTCAGTTGAATTCTAAACATGTTTTAGAACATTTAAATTTTTTAACCGGTGGAGTGGAGCCAATTTTAATGTGTAGTTGTGCAAAAACAAAATTTTGTCATAGACATTTAGTAGCTGATTGGCTTGAAAAAGAAAGAGGAATATTAATACAAGAGTTGAATTTTCCTGATTTGACAAGAAAAAATGGATATCTAGTTAAAAGAAAAAATCCATCTTTATTTTCTGAACAATAGTTATTCTAAAACTGTTTCAAATAAATAATTTTCAAAGTTTTCTTGGTTTTCAATATGAGGAAGATGTCCTGAGTTAGGAACAAAATATTCAAACCTGTTTGGTAATAATTTATTTAATTTCTCTTTAATGTTGTTGTAAACAACAACAGAGTCACTGTCACCCCAAATTGTATAAACCTTAGTATTAGAATCATTAATTTCTTTATTTTCAATATCAAGGTTTTTGTGATTCTTTAAAGTTGAAATTAAAGCTCTAGCAAAACCTTTATATTTTAACAACTCCTCGTATCTGTTTGACCAATTAGGAAAATTTTCTGGATATTTAAAATCTTCTAACTGACCTAATGAAATAGTAGGGTATTTTTTATTTATAAAATCAGAAATTTCTTTTTCACTTACATCTTTTTGGACTGGTTCTTCGTGAATACCAAAACTTGATGCTGAAACGTATATGAGTTTCTCAATAAGATTAGGACTCAAATCATGTATTTTAGAAATTACTCTTCCTCCATTTGAAAGTCCTAAAAAAATAGCTTTATCAATTTCTAGGTGTTCTAATAAATCTATGACTTGTTTAGCAAACAATTCGTCTGTATAATTTACATTAGGGTTTTCAGAAAAACCCCTTCCAAATAAATCTAAACTTATGACTTTGTAACCTTTTTCTTTTGCAGAATTAAAAGTTTTTTCCCATATGTAGGAAGGAACAGAAAAACCATGAATAAAAACTAATGTGTTTTCAGAATTTCTGTTTTCAATGTTGTAATAAGTAAACCCCTTTGATTGTTCTAAAAAGTATCCAGACTTAATGGTTTTTCTAAAATCATCGTTTTTGATTATGTATTCATATTTTGAGTTTTTACAAGAAAGAATAATAAAAAATGATAGTAATAAAATACTTTTTTTAAACATGATAGTTTTAATATTAGATTTACTTTTACAATATAATAATTATATGAATTGAAAAATACAACACTTGGTTTTTTAGCTGCACTTGGAGCAACTGTTATTTATGGTTTAAACCACACAATTGCCAAAAATGTTATGCCAGTTTACATAAGTCCTTTTGGATTTATATTGCTAAGAGTATTAGGAGCAACGATTCTCTTTTGGATAGCTAGCATTTTTGTTAAACATGAAAGAATTGAAAGAAAAGATTGGCCGAGATTAATAGCATGTTCGTTTTTAGGAATGGTTATAAATATGCTAGCTTTTTTCAAAGGTCTTGAATTATCAACTCCAGTAAATAGTTCTGTTATAATAACTATTTCGCCTATCATTGTTTTTATCTTTTCAGCTATTTTATTGAAGGAAAAAATTAAACTAATTAGATCTGCTGGTATTTTATTTGGATTTGTTGGAGCACTTATACTTGTTTTGTATACAGCAAAAACTGGGTTGAACGCTCCAAATATTCCACTTGGAAATATTTTATTCATTGTTAATTCTTTTGCTTATGGATTGTATTTAGTATTGGTAAAACCTCTAATTGAAAAGTACAATATTATTAATTTATTGAAGTGGCTTTTTCTTCTGGCTATTTTTATGAATTTTCCTGTAACTATTGTTGAATTTTCAAGTGTTGATTGGATGAATCTTCCAATTAAAGAAGCTATTTTGCCAATGGTTTTTGTTGTTGTAGGAACAACATTTTGTACTTATTTGTTTAACGCCTATGCGCTTAGAACTTTATCTCCTTCAACTGTGAGTTCATTTATTTATTTACAACCAATAGTTGGAATAATCTATGCAGTTTCAACTAAAAGCGATTCCCTTTCTTTAGTAAGTGTTATTGGAATGATTTTAATTTTCATTGGTATATATTTGGTAACAAAAAAACAACATGTCTAATCTATACAAAGATCATTGGGAGAATGTTTACAATACTAAAAAAGGGAATGAAGTTAGTTGGTATCAAAATACTCCTCAAAAATCTATCGATTTAGTAAAGTCAATCAATTTAGATCTAGAATCAAATATAATTGATGTTGGAGCAGGGGATAGTAGACTTGTAGATAATCTTATTTCATTAGGCTTTAAAAATGTTACTGTTCTAGATATTTCTTCAAAATCAATTGAAAAAGCTAAAATTAGATTGGGAGAAAAATCTGAATTAATTAACTGGGTTGTTTCAGATGTCAATGACTTTCAGTCTGATACAAAATACGATTTGTGGCACGATAGAGCTGCGTTTCATTTTTTAAAATCAACTGAAAAAATAAAATCTTACATAAAACTGGCAAATAAATTAATAAATAACGAGGGTAATCTAATTATTGCAACATTTTCAAAAAAAGGTCCCTCAAAATGTAGCGGACTAGAAATTTCTCAATACGATAGTAAAGGTATTTCTAAACTTTTTGAAAACTTTACGTTAAATCACTCTGAAATTTACATCCACAAAACTCCTTTTAATACTAACCAAGAATTCATTTACAATGTTTTATCTAAAACTAATTAGTCTGATTTAGGAATAAAAACAGCTGATAAGTCGGGTTCTGAATCAAATTCATCCATTGGAAACATTGGTCTTTTTATTCTTTTATAGTCTAATCTTTCAATATTTTGATCTACACCTCCTGGTGTTAATGCCATTATCCATCCTTTATTGATGTTATAAAGTTCAGGAACTAAATAACCAATTTTAACTACTATAACATCAGTAACAAAGGGATTAAGCCCTAAGTCTGTAAAATCCATAATGTAATGATAAGGTTTTCGTTTTTCAGTTACAATTGTAAAAATACTCCCAGTTTGTACAACTATTTCAGTTTTTGCATTTACATCTCCTTTTTTAATTGATCTTATGTAACCTTTTAAAAAAATTGGAGGAGAATATCTATTATCGACTTCAGCCCCTACATATCCCTCAATATAATCTCCAACTTTTAATTTTTTTGCTTTTTCTACAAGTTTTGGTCCTGGAATTGAAGCATATATTAAAGATGGTCCATCAGACTTTTTAAATTCTTTTCTTTTTAGTAATCTATCTAGAGTCCAGGTCACATCACCAGCACCACCAGCTGTTGGATTATCACCCATGTCACTTATAATAAATGGTTTGGTTTTAGTTTCTATAGCTAAATCCACACTTTCACTTAGATTACCAACAGGTGCTATAAATTCAAATTCATCTTTAACATTCCAAAAACTTTTTGCAAGATATTCAGATGACTTTTTAACTTGCTCTTTATTATCTCCAGTTACCATTATT
>Ga0255779_1002810_pt1 | contig 17949 bp, 18 predicted proteins | sample 011ome_21_FD_179977 | JGI IMG/M metagenome (GOLD analysis project Ga0255779, IMG submission 179977) | Coastal salt marsh microbial communities from the Groves Creek Marsh, Skidaway Island, Georgia - 011508AT metaG (version 2) | ecosystem: Environmental > Aquatic > Marine > Intertidal zone > Salt...
TTGCCGCGGCTCGGACACTTCTTGCCGACATCGCCGACGAGATGGCCATGCCGGTCGAGAACGTGCTGACCCCTGACACCTTGCGACGAGTGTGCTGGAGCCCTCCCGAGACCATCACCGCCGAGACGGTGGGCCGTGACCTCACCGAGCAGGGGGCACGCGCCTGGCAGGTCGAGGCATGCGTGGATCAACTGGTGACCATCCTCATCGATGCGGAACACACGGAAGTTACCGATGAGTAGCAATCCAAGTTACTGACGGGTAATATCGCGATGTTGGCCTCACCGTCCAAGGGAGTCGTCGTGGCACGCACCACCGCAGATGTCGTGTTCGTAGACGGGGTTCGGACCCCGTTCGGCAAGGCCGGGAGCTCCCTCGCAGAGACCCGTGCCGATGATCTCGTCGTCAAGGTGTTCCGGGAGGTGCTTCGCAGGAACCCCGCACTGGACCCGGCTCGCATCGACGACGTCGCCGTTGCCGCCACCACCCAGGTGGGCGATCAGGGCATGACGATCGGTCGCACGGCCTCACTCCTGGCCGGCATCCCCAACAGCGTCCCCGGCTACTCCATCGACCGTATGTGCGCTGGGGCCATGACCGCCGTGACCACCCTGTCCTCAGCGATCATGGCCGGTGCCTACGACGTCGCTCTTGCCGGCGGAGTCGAGAGCATGTCCCGCCACCCGATGGGCGAGGGGATGGACCCGAATCCGCGCTTCCTTTCCGAGAGACTCGTCGACACCGATGCCCTGATCATGGGAGCCACCGCCGAGAACCTGCACGACCGCTTCCCCCATCTGACGAAGGACCGCACCGACGCGTTCGCGCTGTCGTCGCAGTTGAAGACGGCACAGGCCTACGCCAACGGCTGGATCCAGCCGGATCTGGTTCCGATCGCCACCCGATCAGAGGAGCAGGGCTGGGGCCTCCTCACCGCCGACGAGTCGATGCGACCCGAGACGACCCTCGAGGGCCTTGCCAGCCTCAAGACACCCTTCCGCCCGCATGGCCGAGTCACGGCAGGCAACTCGTCCGGCCTGAACGACGGCGCCACCGCTGCCCTGCTGGCATCCGAGCAGATCGCCGATGACTGGGGGCTCAACAAGCGCATGCGCATGGTGGGCTTCGCGTTCGCAGGTGTCGAGCCCGAGGTCATGGGCGTCGGTCCGGTCCCCAGCACCGAGAAGGCGCTCCACCGCGCCGGACTCAGCATCGAGGACATCGACCTGTTCGAGGTCAATGAGGCCTTCGCTGTCCAGGTGCTCGCCTTCCTCGATCACTTCGGGATAGCCGATGACGATCCACGGGTGAATCCGATGGGTGGCGCCATCGCCGTGGGCCATCCGCTGGCATCGAGCGGCATCCGCCTGATGAACTACCTCGCTCGGGACTTCGAGCGCGAGCCGAGCGCTCGCTACGGAATCACCACCATGTGCATCGGCCTCGGAATGGGCGGCACTGTCATCTGGGAGAACCTCCAGCACACCGGGAGCGCAGCATGAGCACCGAATCGTCAGCACACGCGGATGAGGTCGTGACCTCTGCACTCGTCCGGCGGGTGCAGCTCCCCGGAGAAGCCGGCATCCTGGCCCTCATCACCATCGACAACGCTCGCGATCACACGCGACCGACGACATTCGGGCCGGCTGGCCTAGCGGCAATCGACACCGCAATCGACGAGGTCGCCGCAATGTCGGACATCGCCGCCGTTGCGGTGACCGGCAAGCCCTTCATCTTCGCGGTCGGGGCTGACCTCTCGGCGATCGGTCTGGTCAACGATCGCGCCATCATCCGCGACTTCGGAAGGCTGGGGCACAACGTCTTCCGCCGCCTCGGCGAGCTCGACGTGCCGACCTTCGCGTTCGTCAACGGAGCCGCGATGGGAGGCGGCACCGAACTGGCCCTGCACTGCACCTACCGAACGATGTCGACGGCGGCGGCAGCAATGTCGCTCCCCGAGGTGTTCCTCGGCCTCATTCCCGGTTGGGGTGGTGCCTGGCTGCTTCCCAACCTGATCGGACCGGCGAATGCGCTCGAGGTGATCATCGCCAACCCGCTGCAGCAGAACAAGCAGCTCAAGCCGAAGGACGCACTGCGCCTAGGCGTCGTCGACGTCCTGCTGGAGTCGGCGGACTTCCTCGAGGAGTCCATCCGTTGGGCGGCCGGCGTCCTGACGGGCACGATCGTCGTCGAGCGACCGGCGGTCGACCGCGACTCCTGGGATGCCGTCGTCGACTTCGCCACCTCCATGCTGGACGACCGGATCCACGGTGCGACTCCGGCGCCGTACCGGGCCCTCGATCTCGTGCGTGCGGCCCGCACCGCCACTCGTGATGAAGGATTCGACGCCGAGGACGAGGCCTTGGCCGACCTCGTCATGGGAGAGGATCTGCGGGCATCGCTGTACGCTTTCGATCTCGTGCAGAAGCGGGCGAAGCGCCCGGCCGGCGCTCCGGATGCGTCCCTCGCACGACCCGTCACCAAGGTCGGCGTCGTCGGTGCGGGACTCATGGCCAGCCAACTTGCACTCCTGTTCGCCAAGAGGCTCCAGGTGCCGGTGGTGATGACCGATCTTGACAACGATCGGGTTCAGAAGGGCCTCGACTACGTTGCCGCCCAGATCGCGAAGGAGCAGTCCAAGGGCCGACTGACCCCCGACCGGGCTCAACGACTGCTGGCGCTCGTGTCCGGGTCCACCGACAAGGCCGACTTCTCGGACGCCGACTTCGTCATTGAGGCCGTGTTCGAGAATCTCGATGTGAAGCGAACGGTGCTGAGCGAGGTGGAGGCCGTCGTCTCCCCCACGTGCATCCTGGCCACGAACACCTCGTCCCTGTCTGTCACGGAGATGTCGGCCGGACTCGCCCATCCCGAGAGGGTGGTCGGTTTTCACTTCTTCAACCCCGTGGCGGTCATGCCGCTCCTGGAGATCGCACGGGCCGAGCTGACCGACGATGCATCCGTCGCCACGGCCCTCGCCGTCGGAAAGAAGCTCAAGAAGACCTGCGTCCTCGTCAAGGACGCTCCCGCCTTCGTCGTCAATCGCCTGCTGACCCGATACCTCAACGAGGTGATCGCCGCCGTGGATGAAGGCACCCCCCTCGACGTGGCCGACCGCGCCAGCTACGCCTGGGGCCTGCCCATGTCGCCCTTCGACCTGCTCGCCCTCGTCGGACCAGCGGTGGCTCTGCACGTCTCCGAGACCATGCATGCAGCCTTCCCAGAGCGATACACCGTCTCGCGCAACCTCCATGCCCTGGTCGACGCGGGAATCACGTCGGTGTGGGTGGACGACAACGGCAGTCGTTCGCTGGATCCTCGCGTCACCGAACTCCTCCAGCAGGGTTCGGTTGCCTCGACGGAGGAGGAGATTCGCACGCGAATCAGCGATGCGCTGGCCGATGAGGTGCGTCGCATGCTCGACGAGGGCGTGGTCGCGGAGGCACAGGACATCGACCTGTGCATGATCATGGGCGCCGGTTGGCCCTTCTGGCTGGGCGGCATCACGCCCTACTTGGATCGGTCGGGGGCTGCCGAGCGCGCCGCCGGGGGTCGCTTCCTGACCCGCGGGGTGGCGTCGGTTCCCGCCTAGGGCTGCCCGTGCACAGTCTGGGCGTCAGGGCTTGCCTGAGCGCTCTGACGGGCGATCGTCTCCACGACCTGACGTGAGACATCCTGCGCCGTGAGGCCGATCTGCTGAAGGATGTCTGCCCGCTTCCCCGGCTCCAGGAAGACGTCCGGCACACCGAACGCCATGGTCGGAGTATCCACGCCGGCCGCCTCAAGCGCCTGCGCGATGGAAGCACCGACGCCTCCGGTGCGTGCGCCATCCTCCAGGCTGACAACGAGTCTCGCCGATGCCGCTGCTGCCGTGATCGCGGGATGCACGGGGGTGACCCAACGCGGGTCGATGGCCAGGACCCCGATGCCGTGGGCGCGCAAACGTTCAGACACGTCGATCGCCACGGAAGCGAACGGACCGACCGCGACGAGCAGCACATCTGTGGAGCCCGTCTCCGCAATCACGTCGTAGCCATCCACTGCGCGCAGCGCCGGCACCACGGGCCCGAGCGCACCCTTCGGAAACCTCACGACAGTCGGCGCGTCCGAGATGTCCAGTGCCTCACGCAACTCCGCTCGCAGGGTGGCCTCGTCGCGCGGCGCAGCAATGCGGATGCCCGGAACGCCCTGCAGCATGGCGAGATCCCAGACGCCGTTGTGACTGGCTCCATCGTCACCCGTCACACCCGCCCGATCCAGAACGAAGGTCACACCGGCCCTGTGCAGTGCACAGTCCAGCAGCACCTGATCGAAGGCGCGATTCAGGAACGTGGCATAGAGCGCAACCACCGGGTGAAGCCCGGCATATGCCATCCCTGCGGCACTGGTGACAGCATGCTGCTCTGCGATACCGACATCGAAGGTGCGGTCGGGGAACTCCTGCGCGAAGCGGTCGAGCCCCGTTGGTCCGAGCATGGCCGCCGTGATCGCCACGACATCGGAACGGTCGCGTCCAGCATTCACGATCTCGTCCGAGAATGCCCCGGTCCATGAGGGACCCGCAGCCGACATCGGGCGCCCGGTGTCCGGATCGATGACCCCCACCCCGTGGAAGCGGTCGGCTTCGTCCTGCTCTGCAGGTGCGTACCCATGACCCTTGTGGGTGATGGCGTGAACGATGACGGGCCCGGTGAACTCCCGTGCCAGGCCCAGCGCGAACTCCAGATCCGCCTCATTGTGACCGTCGACCGGCCCGATGTACTTCAGCCCCAGATCCTCGAAGAGCCCCTGCGGGGCGACCATGTCCTTGACGCCCTTCTTCATGCCATGAAGAGCGCCGTACAGCGGATCGCCGACCAATGGCGTGCGGTGCAGCACCCTCTTGCCCCAGCCCATCACCCGCTCGTAGCCCCGTGTGGTGCGCAGCGTCGAGAGGTGATGCGCCAAGCCCCCGATCGTGGGTGAGTAGGAGCGGGCATTGTCATTGACGACTATGACCATCGGCCGATCTGATGCAGCGATGTTGTTCAGCGCCTCCCAGGCCATGCCCCCCGTCAGTGCGCCGTCGCCGATGACCGCCACTACGTGACGCCGATCCAGATCGCCCGACAGCTCCCATGCCTTGGCGATGCCGTCCGCGTACGACAGCGACGTCGACGCATGCGAGTTCTCCACGACATCGTGGGCGCTCTCTGCCCGACTGGGATAGCCCGACAGACCACCTGCCTGCCGAAGCCGGTCGAAGTCAGCCGCCCGCCCGGTGAGGATCTTGTGCACGTACGCCTGATGACCGGTGTCCCAGACGATGATGTCGTCGGGGGAACGGAAGACGCGATGCAGGGCGATCGACAGCTCCACGACGCCGAGATTGGGACCGAGATGGCCCCCAGTAGCGGCGACCTTCTCAACCAGGAACCGGCGGATCTCGTCAGCCAGAGCAGCCAGCTCCGAGGGATCCATGGCGCGCACGTCCCGCGGATCGCGGATTCCGTCCAGCATGGTCACCGCACGAGTCTAGGTGATGCGGACCGAAAGCGCCGAAGACAAGCCGACTACGACGATGGGGTCCGCAGTCTCAGCGCCTCCCCGACGAGGGCCACCTCTCGTCTGACCTGCAGGAGCCGAGCGCCCTCGGCCTCGATGGCCGCCTGGGCGCGGACAAGCTGCGTCGCAGACAGCGCAGTGCCGAGCTCCGAACGCGAGGTCGCGTAGGCACGCCTCAGACCGGCGATCTGCGCCTCGACGACGGTCTCGATGACGTAGGCCAGGGCCACCGGCATGCCACGGAGGTCCGAGGACCGCAGATCCGAAGGGCCCCGATCGAGCAGCCATCCGGTCACGCGCTCGTCGAACTCCTCCGAGGCCGCTGACGGAAGATCCCGCGGCCAGCCCATCGGTGATCTGTCGCCCACGGGCTAGATCAGGGAGCGCAACACGTACTGCAGGATCCCACCGTGCCGGTAGTAGTCGGCCTCGCCAGGGGTGTCGATGCGCACGACCGCCGTGAACTCCACCGTCCGCCCATCAGCGGCTACCGCCTCGACCTCGACGTGCTGGGGGGTCACACCCTCATTGAGGGCCGTGACTCCGCGGATCGTGAAGACCTCGTCCCCTTGGAGGCCAAGGCTCGCGGCGCTCATGCCAGCGGGGTACTGGAGCGGAAGCACACCCATGCCGATGAGGTTGGAGCGATGGATCCGCTCGTAGGACTCGGCTATGACAGCCTTGACCCCGAGCAGTGCCGTGCCCTTGGCGGCCCAGTCACGACTGGAGCCTGAGCCGTACTCCTTGCCCGCGAGGATGACCAAAGGCGTCTGGTGCTCGGCATAAGCCATGGCCGCGTCGTAGACCGGCACGATCGAGTCGTCAGGGTTCGTGAAGTCGATCGTGAACCCTCCCTCGACATCATCCAGCATCAGGTTCTTCAGTCGGATGTTGGCGAACGTGCCGCGGATCATCACCTCGTGATTGCCACGGCGCGAGCCATAGGAGTTGAAGTCCTTCTTCTCGACGCCGTGCTCCTGCAGGTACATGCCTGCGGGGCTGTCCGGCTTGATCGAGCCTGCAGGCGAGATGTGGTCGGTGGTCACCGAGTCGCCGAGCTTCAGCAGGACGCGAGCTCCGCTGATGTCCTGAACCGGGTCTGGCGTTGCGCCCATGCCATCGAAGTACGGGGGCTTGCGGACATACGTGCTGGTCTCGACCCAGTCGAAGGTGTCTCCGCTGGGGGTCTCGAGGGACTGCCAGCGCTCGTCGCCTGTGAACACGTCTCCGTTTCGCGCCCGGAACATGTCGGAGGTGACGGCGGAGTCGATGACGTCCTGGATCTCCGTCATGGTCGGCCAGATGTCGGCCAGGAACACCCCGGCTCCGGTCTCGTCGTAGCCCAGCGGGTCGTTGTTCAGGTCGATGTCCATCGTCCCGGCGATCGCGTACGCCACTACAAGAGGCGGGGAGGCCAGGTAGTTCATCTTCACGTCCGGGTTGATGCGCCCCTCGAAGTTGCGATTGCCGGAGAGGACTGAGACCACGGCAAGGTCGGCCTCGTTGACGGCGGCACTCACCTCGGGGATGAGCGGACCTGAGTTGCCGATGCAGATGGTGCAGCCGTAGCCGACCACGTTGAAGCCGAGCTTCTCCAGGTACGGCAGCAGACCTGACTTCTCGTAGTAGTCGGTGACGACGCGCGACCCCGGGCCCAGTGTCGTCTTGACCCATGGCTTGCGCGTGAGGCCGCGCTCAACCGCCTTCTTGGCCAGCAGGCCGGCGCCCATCATCACGTATGGATTCGAGGTGTTCGTGCACGAGGTGATGGCCGCGATCGCGACCGCACCATGGCCGATCTCGGCCGGCGTGCCATCGATTGTCGTCTCCACGACAGCAGCCGGGCTCTTGGTGTAGTCACCGAGCGCGGATTCGAAGGAAGCCTTCGCCTCGGAGAGCAGCACCCGGTCCTGCGGACGCTTCGGGCCGGCCAGTGACGGCACGACCGTGGAGACATCGAGCTCGATGTACTCGGAGTAGACGGGTTCGTGACGTGGATCGTGCCACATGCCCTGCTCCTTGGCGTACGCCTCCACGAGCGCGATCTGCTCGTCGGTGCGTCCGGTCAGGCGCAGGTACTCGATGGTCGCCTCGTCGATGGGGAAGATCGCCGCCGTGGACCCGTACTCGGGACTCATGTTGCCGATGGTGGCGCGATTGGCCAGCGGCACCAGCCCGACGCCCTCCCCGTAGAACTCCACGAACTTGCCCACGACGCCGTGCTTGCGCAGCATCTCGGTGATCGTCAGCACGAGATCGGTCGCTGTGGCGCCGGGCGGCAGCTCACCGGTGAGCTTGAACCCGACAACGCGCGGAATGAGCATGGAGACAGGCTGTCCCAGCATCGCCGCCTCAGCCTCGATGCCTCCCACGCCCCAGCCCAGCACTCCGAGGCCGTTCACCATGGTCGTGTGCGAGTCCGTGCCCACGACGGTGTCGGGGTAGGCCTGGCCACCCCGGGCCATGACGACCCGGGCAAGGGCCTCGATGTTCACCTGATGGACGATGCCCTGGCCCGGAGGGACGACCTTGAACTCGTCGAATGCGCCCTGCCCCCAGCGCAGGAACTGGTACCGCTCGCGATTGCGCTCGTACTCGAGCTCCTCGTTCTTGCCCTCGGCATCCATGGTGCCGAAGAAATCGGCGATGACGGAGTGGTCGATCACGAGCTCCGACGGATTCAGCGGCTCGATCCGGGCAGGGTCGCCGCCGAGCTCCTTCACAGCCTCGCGCATCGTGGCGAGATCGACAACGACCGGCACTCCGGTGAAGTCCTGCATGACCACGCGTGCGGGGGTGAACTGGATCTCCTGCGAGGGCTCAGCCGTGGGATCCCAGTTGCCGATCGCCTCGATGGTGGTGCGCGTGACGTTGGCACCGTCCTCGTTGCGCAGCAGGTTCTCGAGGAGCACCTTGTGGGTGAAGGGAAGTCGAGCGGAGTTCCCCACCGCGTCAACGCGGAAGATCTCGTACGTGTTCGATCCCACCGTGAGGGATCCTCGTGCTCCGAAACTGTCGACGCTGGCCACCAGGATTCCCTTCGATTCAGTACCCGACTATCTCGACGTCAAGATATCGCATGCCCCACGGCCGTCCGGGCGCGGCTCTCACGTTCGGGACAGGAGCGCAACCGTCTCGAAATGGTGCGTCATCGGGAAGGCGTCCAGGCCCACCACGGCATCCAACCGGTAGCCCATGCCGAGCAGTACCGAGATGTCCCGCGCCAGAGCCACGGGATCACATGCCACGTAGACGATGCAGGGAATCCCGGCCCCACCCAGGGCGGCCATCAACTCCTTGCCTGCACCAGCGCGAGGCGGGTCCAGGACCACACCCTCGGGTGCCCGGTGGTCTCCCTCGGCAATCCACCTGGCAACGTCAGAGCGTCGGAATGTCACCTGCCGCAGATCGGCAAGTGCCCGGCGGCCGGCGTCCACCGCACCGCGATCGCCCTCGACTGCGATCACCTGGCCGGTCTCCCCGACCTGCTCGGCCAGGAACGCCGCGAAGAGGCCCGCTCCTGAGTAAAGATCCCACCAGCGCTCGCCCGGCTTCGGGTCACCGAATCGCAGCACAAGGTCCACGAGAGCCTCCGGGAGCGCCTCATGGACCTGCCAGAAGCCGTCCGAGGCGAGACTCCACGTGCGTTCACGAACTCGCGACGACATGCGCGCAGGCACGTGATCCGTGGGGGCGTCGCGATCCTCCCGCACGATCAGACAATGATCCACCGGGATGATGCGGTGCCCTCGATGCTGCCGGAGTCCGGCGAGACCGTCCTGCCCGCGCGACCAGCGAATCCGGGACCTCCACCTCAATCCATCAGGATGGCCGGGGAGCTCGAGGACTCGAGGATCCAGACGCCCCAGATCCGCCTCCGTCAGTCCGGCGAAGCGCTCCAGCGACGAACGCAGCACCTCCGTCTTCAGCGAGCGCTGTCTGTCCACCGTCACATGCTGGAAGTCGCATCCTCCGCACTGCCCCGGTCCGGAGAACCGACACGGGGGCGCCACCCGATCGGTGGACGGCGTGAGAATGTCGATCGCATCAGCCCGCACGATCTTCCTCGTCACCTCGGTCACCCGCGCATGCACCCGCTCCCCCGGGATCGCGTGACGAACGAAGATCGTGCGGCCCGCGTGATGGCCGATCGCGTGGCCGCCGTGTGCGATGACGATGACCTCCAGGTCGAACTCGTCACCGACCGCCAGCGTCGGCGAGACGTCCAAGTCTGTGTCGCCTGACTCTGGGTGTGCCCGGTCAGTCCTCACTGGTCGCCGATTCACTCGACGCAAGCTGCCACGGCACGCTCGTCACCATGACACCGGGAACGAAGAGAAGTCGGCTCTTCAGGCGCAGTGCCGACTGGTTGTGCAGCAGCTGCTCCCACCAGTGCCCCACGACGTACTCGGGGATGAAGATCGTGACGAGGTCCTGCGGACTCTCCTCCTTGAGCGCCTTCACGTAGTCGAGCACGGGCCGTGTGATCTCCCGGTAGGGCGAGGCGAGCACCTTCAACGTCACCGGGATCTCCTGCCGTTCCCACTCTCGCCGCAGCGTCATCGTCTCGGCTGGATCAACGTCGACGGTCACGGCCTCCAGGAGGGTCGGACGCGACGCGCGTGCGTACGCGAGAGCTCTCAGAGTTGGCTTGTGCACCTTGCTCACGAGGACGATGACGTGAACGCGAGCCGGGAGCATGACCTTGGTGTCGCCGTACGTCAGCATCTCCGAGCGCACTCGCTCGTAGTGCCGATGGATGGCCTTCATCACGAGGTAGATGAGCGGGATCGCCACGACCACGATCCACGCACCCTTGGTGAACTTGGTGACGAGAACGATGACCAGCACAGACCCGGTCATCACGAGTCCGAACGAGTTGACGAGTCTGGAGCGCATCATCTTTCGGCGCTCGTGAGCCTCCTGCACATCCCGCATGGCTCTGTTCCAGTGCCGCACCATCCCGATCTGACTGAGCGTGAAGGAGACGAAGACGCCGATGATGTAGAGCTGGATCAGACTGCTCACGTCCGCCTGGAAGATGATGACGAGCACGACCGCGAGTGCCGCAAGGGTCATGATCCCGTTGCTGAACGCGAGGCGGTCGCCACGGGTGTGGAGCTGACGAGGCAGGTAGCCATCTCGAGCGAGGACGGATCCCAGGACGGGGAAACCGGTGAACGCCGTATTGGCGGCCAGGGCGAGGATCGTTGCCGTGGCCAGACCCACGACGAGAACGGGGATGCTCGATCGGTGGAACACTGCATCGGCGATCTGGACTATGACGGTCTTCTGCGCCTGGCCCGCAGGCAGTCCGATCAGGTCCGCATCGATCTCAGCGACCTTCACCTGGGTCTTCAGGGCCAGCCACGTGATGCCCGCGAACATCGTCATGGAGATCAGCCCGAGCAGCGCCAGAGTGGTCGCGGCGTTCTTCGACTTGGGCTTCTTGAAGGCTGGCACGCCGTTGGCGACCGCCTCGATGCCGGTGAGCGCAGTCGTGCCGGACGAGAAGGCGCGAGCGACGAGAAAGGCGAGTGCGAGTCCAGCGAAGGAGTTCTCCGCCACCAGTTCCCATGAGGCGCTCTCGGCCAGGAGGGTCTCGTTGAACACCGCCATCTCCAGAACCGCCCAGCCCATCATGGCGAAGATGGACGCCACGAACAGGTACACAGGTATCGCGAAGAAGGCCCCGGACTCCTTCACCCCGCGCAGGTTGATCAGCATCACAAGCACGATCAGCCCCACCGCGAACCAGACGCTGTGATTCTCGACGATGGGGACGATGGAGCCCAGGTTGGCCACCGCAGCAGAGATCGACACTGCCACCGTCAGGACGTAGTCGATCAGCAGGGCACTGCCGACGAACACGCCCCAGCTAGGGCCGAGATTCTCCGACACCACCTCGTAGTCCCCGCCACCACTCGGATAGGCATGGACGGTCTGCCGGTAGGACGCGATGACCGTGAAGTAGACGAGGACGACGGCGGCGGCCACCCACGGGCCGTACTGATAGAACGAGAAACCGCCCAGTGAGAGGACGAGCAGGATCTCCTGAGTCGCATATGCGTTCGACGACAGCGCATCACTTGCGAAGACGGGCAGCGCGATGCGCTTGGGCAGCATGGTGTCGCCGAGGCGTTCATTGCTCAGCGCACGCCCAACGAAGAGACGCTTGATCAGGTCCGAGGTCGGCACGTCTGGCGAGCCTACCCCGGACGCCGCAGGCTTCCCACTCGCCATGCGTGTAGCGTTCACACGTGCACATCGTCATCCTCGGCTGCGGACGGGTGGGGTCGCAGCTGGCCCACCGCCTCGATGAACTCGGGCATTCCGTTGCCGTGGTCGATCAGGACCCGGACGCCTTCCGCAAGCTGAGCCCGGATTTCAGCGGCCAGACGGTGACGGGAGTCGGTTTCGACCGCGAGACACTCGAGAGTGCCGGCATCCGCCGCGCGCACGCCTTCGCGGCCGTGAGCAGCGGCGACAACTCCAACATCCTGGCAGCCCGGGTGGCGCGCGAGACCTACGGCGTGGAGCAGGTCGTTGCCCGCATCTACGACCCGCGCAGGGCCGAGGTGTACGAGCGTCTGGGCATCCCGACCGTGGCGACCGTGTCCTGGACGGCCGGGCAGTTCATGCGTCGGATGCTCCCGCTGGGTGCCGAGGATGAGTATCGCGATCCCAGCGGCGTCGTTGTGCTGTCCGAGGTCCACGTCGGGCAGTCGTGGCTTGGGCGCCGTTCCAGCGACCTCGGGCTGGCCAGCGGAGCCCGCATCGCATTCCTCACCCGATACGGCGAGGGCTTCCTGCCCAATCATGAGACCGTGCTGCAGGACGGTGACATCGTGCATGCCCTGTTTCTCGACGAGATGCGCGATCAGGTTGAGCGCGTGTTCGAGCACGGACCGGAGCAGGAGGCCTGATGCGCGTCGCCATCGCTGGTGCAGGGAAGGTCGGACGGGCCATCGCGCGTGAGCTCGTCGGCAACGGGCACCAGGTGCTCCTCATCGACCGTGACGCCGAACTGGCGCGTCCGGGAATAGTCGAGGGCGCCGAGACGCTGATGGCCGACGCATGCGAGGTCTCGGCTCTCGACGAGGCGCATCTGTCCCACTGCCAGGTCGTCGTCGCCGCGACCGGTGACGACAAGGTGAATCTCGTCGTCTCACTCCTCGCCAAGACCGAATACGGAGTGCCTCGCGTCGTAGCACGCGTAAATCACCCCAAGAACGAGTGGATGTTCGACGAGTCCTGGGGCGTCGACGTCGCCGTCTCGACGCCCCGGATGCTCTCCGCCCTGGTCGAGGAGGCGGTGAGCGTCGGGGACCTGGTCCGCCTGTTCACATTTCGCCAGGGTGACGCGAACCTGGTGGAGATCACCCTCTCGGCGGACTCCCCCGTCGTCGGTCAGCGCGTGGGCGACCAGACCTGGCCCAGCGACACGGCGCTCGTCGCCATCGTTCGCGGCCCGCGGGTCATCGCACCCTCACCCGACGATCCACTCGACAAGGGTGACGAGCTGCTCTTCGTGGCAGCGCCGGATCGCGAACCGGATCTGCAGCGCCTACTCGGTCACGCCTGAGCGCTTCGCACGGTAGACGGGTGCCAGAACCCGATAGGTCGCATACGCGCCTGCCAGGTACAGCGGCCAGCCCAGGATGACCTTGGCGACGCCCAGCGGGGCGACGGCCCCAGCGAGGTAGAGCGGGACTTGGACGACGAGGCGGAGCCCGAAGACACCCACCCAGATCCACGAGCTGGCCGCATAGACGCGCCGGAGGGCCGGATCCTGACGCCAGGATGTCCCCTCGCCGGTGAAGTAGCCCATGGCGATACCCAGCAGGGGCCACCTGACCAGGATCGACACCAGGAATGCCGTCCCATAGCCGAGATTGAGCAGCATGCCCGGCAGGAAGACGTCCTCAGCCTTGCCCGTGCGCGAAGAGAACCACGCCGCGATGAGCAGGCCGATGAATCCGGCGGCTACCTGCTGGAGCGGCTGCCGTCGGATCAGGCGCCATCCCACGATCACGACGCCGGCGACGATGGCGGAGATCAGTGACATCCGCAGCTGGCTGCCCGTCACGAGATAGGCGACGATGAACACCACCGTCGGGGCACCCGAGTCGATGATTCCGCGCCACCCGCCCAGGGCGCGCTCCAGGAGGATCGCCTCCTGGCGGACCTCCTCGGGCGTCTCGAATTCCGGGTCGGGCACGGATGCAGGGCCGCTGTCGGCCGAGGTGGCGGCGGGAGTGTCGTCACCCTCGTCGGGTTTCGCGTGGCCATTCATGACTGCATCGGCTTCAGCTCGTAGCGCGGGTTGTAGATCGTCGGGTTCTCGGTCGTGCACGTCATGCGCCCGCACACAACCATGGAACGGCCGGAATCGATGCCCGGGATGCGTCGACGACCGAGCCAGACGACACTGATGCTCCCGGTCCCATCGTCCAACTCGATCTCGAGCGCGGGGACGGTTGTGCTCGGCCTGAGCGTCACGCTGCGAACGATTCCCCGCACCACGACAGGCTCACCCGGTTCGCAACTGGTGATCGGACGCACTCGCGGATCGGCCTCCGCGTGCGCACTCTCCTGAATGGCCGCAGCCTCGTCCTCCGATCGACTGCGGGTGAGCCTGGACCACCAGCCTGACGTGGACGAACGATCCGATTCGCGGGACCCGGGCATGGTTCTAGCGAGTCTCGGTGATCTCGGGACCGCGCTCGAACGGCGAGGGCAGTTCGTCAGACGATGCTGCCGCCGGCTGCTGCGGGAGATGCAGCGGGATGGGCGCCCCAACCGGCATCGCCTCATTGCCTCGAACGATGATCAGGCTGCGCACCATGGCCTCGAGTGCATCTGCGGCCTCGCCGGGCCTGGCGGCCGCCCCCAGGAAGACGGCTCTGAGAAACCACCGCGGACCCTCCACACCGCAGAACCTCGCTGGCTGGAGACCAGCGGATCCATCGGAGGGTGTCACCTGTGCTCGCAGCTCCGGGCCGAAGGGTCCGTCGACGACCTCGACCAGGCCGCCAGATCCATTGATGGACGAGGCGATCTGTCCGCGAACATCCGCCCACAGACCACCGCTGCGCGGGGCGGCGTACGGCTGTATCTGCACCATCGCGTCAGGGCGGGTGAAGTTGAGCTGGCTCACCTTGCCGGATTCCTGGTCCGCCTGCACCTGGACGTCGATGCCCTCGGTGGGCGTGACGAGCACGGAGCCGAGGCTGAGCCGCTCGACGGTTGAGTGGGGATCGACCTCGGAGATGTCCCATGGGCCGTTGTCGCGAGACTCCATGCGGCTGCCTTCCTGTTGCCGTCGTGAGAACGGGCACGACGCCCCCGGGCCTGTTACCAGACCGTTACCGTACCCGCTGCTCAGGCCGAGGTGTGGTGGCCCCCGGTGGATCCGAATCCCCCCGTGCCCCGGTGCGAGCCGGGGAGTTCCGTGACTTCGATCAAGTCTGCCTCCAGCACCGACTGCAGCACCAGCTGCGCGATCCGGTCACCCCGTGAGATCCGACACGCCATCGCGGGATCGTGGTTGATCAGGATGACGGAGATCTCACCGCGGTAGCCCGCGTCGATGATCCCAGGTGCATTGACCAGGCCGATTCCGTGCCGAAGGGCGAGGCCACTCCGCGGGCACACCATTCCGACGGTTCCGCGTGGCAGGGCGATGCTGATCCCCGTGGGAACGAGGGCCCGCTCACCGGGCGACAGGCCGATGTCGATCCGGCTGCGCAGATCGAGACCGGCATCGCCAGGATGCTCGTATGCCGGGAGCGGCAGGTCCGGGTCGAGTCGGGTGATGAGGACCGATCCCCGTCGATCACCCGTGCTCACGGGTTCAACTCGAACGGGTGGTCATCAGCGTCGGGTCGCCAGGTGGGTCCGCCATTGCTGCGATCGGCTATCGCCTGTTCGACCTGTTGCGCGGATCCGTGGTCGACGAAGTGCTGGAGGGGCACCTGCACGAAGATTGCTGCCGCCGTGATCGCCACCGGACCATCCGGTGCGTTTAGGCGACCCGTCGCGCGCGTGTAGACCTTCCGGCCTCGCTGCCCGACCACCTCAGCCTCCACGACAAGATCCGTGCCGACCGGAACCGGCCTTCGGAAGTCGCACTCGAGTCGACCTGTGACCGCGGGGCCAGCCAGAAGCCAGTTCAGCGACCCGAGGATCTCATCCACCGCGGTCGTCAGCACACCGCCGTGGGCGAGCCCAGGCGCTCCCTGGTGATGCTCGGTCACCCGAAAGACACCGTGGACCGTCAACCCTTCGCCAGCCGTGATGGACATGTGCAGCCCTGTTGGATGGTCAGCACCGCATCCGAAGCACCACCGGTAGTGCGAGGGGATGGTGTCGCCCGGTGCCGGAGAGTGCCCAGATCGCTCCGGCATCACTGAGTCGTCGGGTGGCGTCGTGGACAGGCTCGTGGAGGGTGCCATGACGCGAGACTACCCGTCACGCGATCATTGCCGGCTCGTGTCAGGCTTGGCCCATGTCCGACACCAGCAGCTCCGCAGCACCCTCGACGGATGGGGCCGACTATCGGGAGCGGCTGGTGCCGTCCTGGCCGACATGGATCGTGGCCGCAGGTCTCGTGGCCATGATCTCCATCGCCTACGGTGCGGCTCTGGGATCGTGGGCAGGCTGGGGCACCGCGCTCGCCTCCTCGGCGCTGGCCACGGCCCTGCTGATCAGCACGGCACCGGTGATCACAGTCGGCACGAGCGGAATCCGCGTCGGCGGAGCCGAGCTGCCCGTTCGGAGCATCGAGGATGTCGACATCGTCGACAAGGTGCGGATCCGGGAACTGCGCGGTCCAGGATCCGATGGCCGCATCTTCGTCGCCATACGCCCCGGCGCCGCCCCAGACGGAATCCTCATCACGCTCGATGATGACGCTGATCCCCACCCTGCCTGGCTGCTGTCGTCGCGGCACCCAGATCGACTCGCTGCGTCCTTGGCTGCAACGATGGGTCGTCCGTGACCCCAGACAACAGGAGGACCCCGGTGGACGGCGACCCCGAAACCAGCACCCCAGAGTCCGGTGTGGTGGAGATCAATCCCCTTGCCCACCTGATCGCTCCCATAGCCGCGATCGGCGCGACGATGCTCGCGCGCAAACTGATGACGACCGGCTACGAGCGCGCGACGGGACGGCATGCTCCTGCCCCCCGCGATCCGGCGGTGTCCTTTGGCAGGGCACTGGTGTGGACAGCGGTGACCGCCGCCACGGCTGCTGTCGTCGAAGTTGCCGTGTACCGCGCCGCCAATCATTGGGGCATGAGGCACGGCTCACGCTGACGACTGTGTCTGCAGCCGAAGCAGCCTGCTGATCGCTAGGCGCACTCAGTGCAGATGGGGCCGGACTTTCCCTCGTGGTCGAGCTGGCTGCGGTGCTGCACCAGGAAGCACTTGGAGCACGTGAACTCGTCGGACTGACGGGGCAGGACCCGGACGGTGAGGCTCTCATCGGAGAGATCGGCTCCCGGGAGCTCCAGGCTCTCGGCCAAGTCGGCCTCATCCACGTCCACAGCGGATGACGCCTTGTCTGCGCGCCGAGCCTTCAGCTCCTCGAGGCTGTCCTCCGCGAGCTCCTCATCGGTCTTGCGAGGTGCGTCGTAGTCGGTAGCCATGTGTCAGTGCCCTTCGTCGACATCGTCTTCCCTGCCAGCACGCGTCAACTGAGTGACCCGTGCGCGGAGATTGTGCCTCATGCCTGTTTCCGCCGCGTGAGAGGGTAGGGGTCTTGTCTGCTGCCGGCCGCGGTGACGCCCACACAGGAGGTCCTTGTGCCCATCTATTCCCTCGGAGATCGCATCCCTGTCATCGCCTCCGACGCATTCGTGCATCCCGATGCAGTGATAATCGGGGACGTCACGATCGGCTCGGAATCAACCATCTGGCCGTCTGCTGTCCTCCGGGGGGACCATGGGGCGATTCGCATCGGACGCCAGACCTCTGTTCAGGACGGCACCGTCGTCCACTGCACATCGAGTCTGGACACGATCATCGGGGATCGGTGCGTGGTCGGGCACAACGCCCATCTCGAGGGCTGCACCGTGAAAGACGACAGCCTCATCGGGTCCGGGTCCGTTGTGCTCCACAGAGCCACCGTGGGGCCTCATGCACTCGTGGGAGCGGGCGCTGTCGTGGGCAACGGGACGGTGGTGCCACCCCACGCTCGTGCGCTCGGCATCCCTGCGCGAGTCACCGAGAATGCCATCGAGACCGGCTCCTTCGACGAGGCGGTGGCCATCTACGTGCACAACGGCCACTGGTATCGCTCCGAGATGCGCCGCCTGGACTGAGGGACCAGAGGTGCGGGCGCTCAGCACTCGATCACGGCATGACGTTCAGGGCATGACGTTCAGGGCATGTCGTCGGCGC
>Ga0255779_1002814_pt1 | contig 17924 bp, 21 predicted proteins | sample 011ome_21_FD_179977 | JGI IMG/M metagenome (GOLD analysis project Ga0255779, IMG submission 179977) | Coastal salt marsh microbial communities from the Groves Creek Marsh, Skidaway Island, Georgia - 011508AT metaG (version 2) | ecosystem: Environmental > Aquatic > Marine > Intertidal zone > Salt...
TCTTCAAGATGATTTGGAAAACTGGTTGCGTTTGGCATGGGATTGTATCTTCCAGACATCAATTCATTGATATACATTTTAGCAAGACGTTTTCCTGTGCCATGTGAGTTTGGATCATTTTCTCTGTCAATGATCAAACTGTCAAGCACACCATTGAACTTTTCAGTAAGTTCTTCTATCAATGCTTCTTTGTCGCCATCGTGCAGATACCCACTGATGTTGTCGCCAGCCCAGTATCTTTTTTTGGCTTTTTTAATTCTTTGTGTAATTATATTGGAAATTGTCATTTAGGATTCTCCGAGTTTGGGTCGAGGATGACCACAATAGTTATCTTATTGTACGGTTATTTATACAACTGGTCAAGTCAATCGACTATTTCTATCTTGGTTAAGTCAGGATATTTTACCAGTTGAGATTGTTTGGGTTTCAATTGGTTATTGGCGAGCATGTACAATCCTTTCTCGCAATCTTCTATGCTGGGTTTGTAATGATACCCAACATGAAAAGTTTTTTGATCTTGCCAAGGAGCAATAGATAGATCTCTGCCATCATATGCCATTTTTCTTAGTATTTTGGCATCTTGTTTATTGTTAGTTAAAATAGCACCACCATGTCCAATTTCAAGTCTTTTACTGTGACCAAAACTTAAACATTGAAATTGACCTGCTCTATACATATCTTTGTCAAATCCTCTAGCACTATCCCATAAATTTGTTAAACCAATTTTATATTCATATGTCCATTCAACTTTGTCATAGCGATAATCTATATTGAGTTTGTGCATGGTCATTGGAATGCTTAGGTAACTTCGGTATGGAAGATTTACTATGCTAACCTTTTGCAATCGCAGACAAAGTTCCACAGCATGAGTACAACAATCAGTAAGTACCACATAAGGTGCACCAGTATACTCACTGAGTGCTTGTTCAAATTCTTTAAACTTTTCAAAGCCCACGATTATACCACGCCCAAGCATGTTCTACTATGTCGTCAACATGGTATTCGTTCTGCCACTGGCATACATTATAGAACTTTTTATTACTTGCTACTAACGTATCTGGGTCTCCTGGTCTGCCTGGACCTTCTACAACTGTACTAGGTTTACTGCCACTTACTGCACAACACTTTCGCAGTATTTCCAAGTTACTTGCTCCCATTCCTGTGCTTAAATTGTAAAATCCAGTACCTACTCTTGGTTCTGTGCAATAGAAGTGTGCTTTTGCAATATCGTGTACATGTACGTAGTCTCTTACACAGGTTCCATCCTCAGTGGCCAAGCCTGTGCCATTAAGTGTGAATTGTTTTTGCTCTTTAATTGCTTCCATTACTCTTGCAATTATATGTGTAGCGGATTTTTCTTGTCCGTGTCTTCCTTTGGGATCTGCACCAGCAGCATTGAAATAACGTAATCCAACATAGTCTAGATTGTATGCAACACCATATGCTTCAAGCATCTGTTCTACCATGAGTTTACTTAATCCATATGGTGATATTGGGTTTTTTGGATCTTCTTCTGCTATCGGTGTCATCATTGGATTGCCATATACTGCGGCACTACTTGAAAAAACTATACGGGGATGCAGTTTCATGCCAACAATATAGTCTAACATACGTTTTGTAGCAACAAAATTGTTTTCAAAATATTGACTAGGATCTTTTAGACTAGGACCAACCAAACTGCTACCGGCACAGTGTACAATTACATCCGTATAGTGTAGTTGTGCTAGAGTTTGTTTGCTTTCAAAGTCGTCGTGTATGAAATAATCTACATATGGAGCAAGTCTATCTGGCACAGGATTACGATCAATGACTGTAACCTCCCATCCTTGTTCTTTAAAATAGATAGCAGTCTGGCCACCGATGTAACCACCGCCACCTGTGATTGCAACTGTTTTCATTTGCGTCTCCTTGGAAAGTAATCTTGCATAGTTCCTTCTCTATGTAAATCGTTAGTTATACAATGTATACCACCATCCCAAAACCAGCGATGTCTAAATGGTACAATATGAGCAGTAACTCCGTATTCTGCTAATTTGTTTATCACAGTGTCGTTATGAGCTATCATTATAACATTGTTTTGATCAATAATCAACATGTTTACATCAAATACTGTTTCGGTAATATCACCAGTCCAACCTTGCATGTATCTTTCTACAGTATCAATGACATCTTGGTTGTCTGCACCTGGTATCCACCATTTTCGGTCATCATACATGGTTCTAGGTTGCGGCAAATACAATACCTCCCAATCTGGAAATGTTTCTTGATAACCATCCATGTCCCAATGACTTATAATTAATCCTGGAGCAACTGGACAATATGTTCCGTCACTGTGTCCACCGGTTTCAACCACATGTGTACGATGCTTTGGAAATTCCTGTTCTAAAAGAATACTTAGATCTTGATATTCACCTTTCTCTTCATAGGTGCCAACGTAAAGATCTCGACCTATTCGTGCTACCATTGGACCAGTGAGGTGCGGGTCCACAAATGTTTTTATAGAATTTCCTTGCATTTTAATGTGTTGAAATATATGTTGCCATCCGTTATTGTTTACTCGATTTTTATATTCTTTGTGTAAATCTACCAAACGTTTATCATTTAATTGTTCTGCTGATTCAATCCAAGGATCGTGTTCTGCTTTAGCATTGTAGTAAAAATAATTAAAGTCATAGGTTTCAATATCGCTATAGAAAGTATCACCTATCATTACACACTGATCTCGAGGACATACTGGAGGTTTCTCATGCACGTTTGTACTTAATTCTGGACGAAGAACGTCAACTCCAAATTCTGATAATTTTTTTATAAGAACTTGAAAATCTTCTTCAGTCTCAATTGCTAACTTTTCAAAGTGTGCTCTTGTGTTTGTATCTGGTATCCATGCAAAATGTTCAGGACCATAAGATTTTCCGACCACACAGGTTTTAAGAGGATCCCAATGTTGATACACGTTATACAATTATATTTTTGCTTTCCATAGTCTATGCAAATGCCTTGCTTTTTCTTTGTTGATATTACGTGTTAAGAAAAAATTCAACCTATCTATAATCTTATCTATATCATCACTGAATAATTCATACACACTAATATTCATTATATCTTCCATAGGTGTTTGAAAATACGTGTTATACATGTGAGGTTCGTACAAAAATACTTGTTCTTGATCAAAGTACTCGTCTAGTTTTAGTTCACCACCTCTGTGAAATAGTATAGATCTACACTCAAAAGTATCTGGTGATATCAATATCCACTTTTTTTCAGCATTTGTAATATCATCTCTCAGACTCATGATTTCACCAAAATGTCCAAGAAGTAGATTGTTTTGATCAAATTTTTGTTTTGTTAAATTATGACCGTCTTCAGCATGAACTTTGTTGTCTTTGCCTTTGTATAGATCTACATAGGTATTAAAGTTTTCATTGTTGAATTCTAAAAGATTTTTAACATGATTTCCACCAGCCCATGGAGGGAAACAGATTATTGTTTTCATCTAAACAATTCCTGTTGTTTGTTGTCCTCTTCAACTTTTACAACCTGATATTTAGCACCAGCAACATGATCTCTATATCTGTTACCACTACGTAACCATTGTTCACCTTTGCCTTCCATGATATCAACTATTCTGTCAATAGTTCCATCTGTCCAGTCGCTTATCAAGCCCATGTTGTGATGTGCTTCTTTTAACAAATTGGTTAATTTATTTTCAGCATCGTCAATACTCCAAGGTATATATAATCTGTTTGGATCATTGGCAAAAGTTTCTGGAAAACTTCTGTATGCTGGATACAGCACGTTACAACCTAGTGCATCTGCTTCACTAACAGTGTTGCTTACCCAATCCTGCAATGCACAGTTAAACAATACTCTACTGTCATTGAGTATTTTGTAGTATTCATGCTTTTGCAAATTTTCATGTATTTCTAATATGCCACATGCTTCAAGTTCTCTTGCCCGGGTAATATATTTTTCGTTGTTACTACGCAATGGGCCACCTTGTAGTATAGCAAATGTTTGACCACCTGGGTGTTGTTCGCTATAACGTTCTACTAGATCCATAAAGAAGTCTGGTTGTTTTTCCTGATCAAATCTTGCACTAAAACATATTCTGTTAGCACGTTCATGGAAAGGCTTTATCCGTTCGCCCAACCTTTCCTGAACTTCTTGCTTGCCAAATGCCAAGCCTGAGATATTGTATATAGGTGACTCCCAACCAGCAATCTTCATGTGTGCTACCATTTCTTCATTGGTAGCCAAGACTGTGGCAAACTCACATACCATTTTCTCATATAGGCCCATCCACTTGGACATTCCCCACACATGTACAAAATCATCTGGATCAATTGCTTGGGCAAGACAGCGTACATACACTCGGGGTCTTTGAGCAACAGGAATCTGATCCATGATATATGGAAGACTCTCTATGCCCGGCTGAAACATATCTTCAAAATAAATTACGTCTTCTCCAGTACATTCGCCATTACGCATCATTTGCACTAGATTCATAATCTGGCTCATACCAAAGTAACTGCGTCCATGTGCGTCTAATACTTGTCCAACTGATATACTTTTTGTATCATCAATTGTAGTGCCAGGAACATACACAACATCAAGACCTCTACGATCAAACACACGTCGATTCCATTCAGTTAGTTGTAGTGTGTAACGAGCTTCATAAGATTCAAGACCCATGTAGAATAGTTTACGCATTTTTACTCCTTTGAAATATGCATTATTATAAAGTCTTTTGTATATTGTGTCAACCTAAAAGTCAACATCTCTGCCGTTTATGTTGTAAGTACCGTGTGTGAAACCTTGATCCATTTTTTCGATCTCGGTCATGTTGTCACTGTCAATACGACGGTTAGGATCTCGTTTCATCTGTTGTAGGCGGTCTTCGGCACTGTCTTTGCCACACACAGAGCACTCGCCTGATGCACCACCGCAACTGCCGCTTACACGACGGCCTCTTAGGAGGCCTATACTCATTGCCAATACCGTAATTAATAAGATGCCCAAGCATAATGCAAATGTCTCCATACTAGTAGCTTATGCAACAACCATTTTCTCCATCTTCACTGACTTCAATGGTTACTGCCCTTCCTGGGTATTTAGCGGCTACTTGAGTATAGATATCATCTGCTATCATCTCACAACTTTTATAATCTAAGTTGAGTATGTCTTCTTTGTAAAGGTTTTCCAACCAACGTTTGAATTGAATAAACTCAATGTCTCTATCATTGTGGAATACGTCAATTGCTACACGAAAATGAAATATATGTCTATGAGGATAACCTAAGAAACTTACATCATATTCATCGCCAGTTGCTAGTTTAGGATCTTCTAGTGCGGCTGGATACTTGTGTATGCCTTCTTTTTTAAATGTTACCCAAATCTGTCTCCGTGCTTTTTCTTTTGCACTTTCAATTTCTTCACGTTCTGCTTGTATCATATTAACTCCTTGTAAAGTAAAGGGTACCTTTGTTCTATGGTATCTAATACACTATCGCATATCATTTTGTGTCCTTCAGGACTAGGATGCCCAGGATGTAATCCTTTGTCATCATCAATTTTATTGTACACTAAATCACTCCATGAGTCAAGTACCAAATGCCACTCATTGAATTTTGTTCGAAAAAAGTTAAAAGCCGCTACGTATTCATGTGTTGAATAGTCATCAATGTCGGCACCTGTACTTAATACCCAAGCACGTGGATCCTTGCATATTTCTTCATATACATTTGCAAGATGATAATCAGCATGAGGTGAAAACCAACTGTTAAAAAATATTACAGGACATTTAAAATAGTTAGTAGCAAGTTCATGTATCTGCCATATCTGATTGAACATTTGATATATATATTCTATCTCGTCGTATACATCGTCTACAAAAAAAGCAAGCAATTTATTTTCATTATTCAAATCACGATGAAATTTTACATCATTTTTCTTAGCAAATCTATCATTGATTATACCGTGTCCTATATTCCAACTAGAGCTCATCTTACTTGGCAAATGCCATCGTGAATGCACGGTCAATCCTATTAAGATTAGATTTGGTTTTGTATTTGTATGGTATAATTTATAAAGATTGCTTAGGATTCTACTATTACTGCCACAACCAGCTGCCTGATTGATAACCCTACATTTAACACGTGATTGCAATACACAAGGCCAACTGTAATCAGGATCTATGTTGCTACGTTGAGACCAAGAATCACCGTTGACATAAATCATTCTATTACCTCATCTTGTGCATAATCGTTCCATCCAGTATAAGTTTGAACAGTTCTAAGATCATTTACTCGGTGTACCCAAACACCTTTATTCGAAAATTGAAAATCTTTATCATCTATTTTTAAACAAGCATTACCGTTTAGTTTTTCAATGTGTGGTAATTTAACACTTATCATGCTGATAAATTTATTATGAGTTTGATGACCCATTGCTAATACATTTTCATGAAACACTCTATCATAATCAAGTGTTACCCATAAATCAGCATCGAGCAGTTTGTCAACAGTGTCAGTCCAAAATTTCCAATCATGTTCGCTCTGTGGAAGGAAACTCATATTTGCACCAAGATAAACATGTTCAATGTTGTTTGCACGTGCAACTTTGATTGTTGTCTCAACATTCTGTATGCCAATCACAAACAGTGTAAGATGTCCTTGCATAGGAGTTGCTTCAACTTCAGTTCCTACAAACCATTTTGCATTTTCGTGTTCAGGTCTATCCATTAGCTCTTATTATAGTACGTTATGTGGGTATTGTCAATCAAATAATGCATTGAACTGACTTGCACTGTTTACAATTTTTTTACCAGTAAATCCTCTTGTGCCAATTATGCTATCCCAAAACTTACTGTTGTCTTCTATGACTTGCATGCTTTTTGCATAGTCACGTTTTTCAAAAATTTGTTCTACAACATCTCTAAACAGTTTACGTTCAAATGTTTCGTGTACTAACATTCCTGGTAAGATGCCCGCATCGTATCTTACATTTGCTTCTTGTACTGCTCTTATGTGTTGCCAAACATTATGACCCATTAGCAATGCATAACTGAAACTATCCCATGAAGTTTTACCTTCTTTGCCGATCTTGTTTAGATCACCTGGTGCATAATAACAAACATCTCCGATGGTCAATCTTGAACTTATTGGCGAATCTTCAAACTTTTTGTGTATTCCATCCCGCAGTACAACATCACGGAAACTGTCTGTACCATGTGCATATTTCTTATCATCAGCAGTGGCCTCCATCATGTAACTCCACTTGCCACGATCTTCTGTACGTAGATTTGTATACACCTGTCCATTTGCAGTAGCCAAGAATGGCGAAGCACAATCAAAACTTATGGTAAAGTTTGGGTTTGCATGTCGTCTAACTGATCTTTGTATGTCAGTCAATAGACATGCCCATTCTAGTTTGCTTGTGCCTAAAAAGTGCATCCAGTCATGATGTCCTTTTTCCAACAAGCCTTCATGTATAAGTGTAACCAAACGTTTTAATACCAAGTGTACATCACACATGTTTTGTCCACCCATGCCCCATCCGTCAAATGGACGTTCATATTTGTCTGAACAAAAGCCTTTCATGAGATCGTACCATTGATCAGCTTCAGTGTGATTTGATCCTTGCAACACATTCAGTATCTTTAGATCACCACTTCTACTCTGCATCCAAAATTCATTGTTGAACAGTGTTGCATTTACTGCGTCATCATAACTGTGAATACCACATGCTTCTGAGGCTTTTTTATCCAAGTAGGTCCATGTTGGAATATCCATGGTCATACCATGTGTTGCTATGCCCATTTGCCATGCAATAACCTGTTCACGTTTCTTTTCACAAGCCTTGTCTGTTGGATCTGCCCAAGCACCAGGCCATACACCTTTGGCAATTTGGAATCCGCCCGAGTCTGCAAGCATGATAGTGTCCGCTTCTCTGTTGCGAACCATGTCTTCTTTTGGCACATGTTTGTTTAGGTCCATGTCAGCATGCCCAGCACTGTACAAACTATACTTGTAAGGAAACAATGCTTCTTTACTGTTTAGCCAATTAAGACTTTCCATACTAGCAATGCCTTTGGGCAATCTATCACCAACAATTTTGTTTTTATCTGTAGCAGGAAAACGTTCCTTGCCAATATAGCCAGCATAAAAACTGCTTATTGCAGGCAAGAATACTGCGTAGTCTTTCTGTTTTAGTGTTAGGTTATCCTGTTCTAGCATTATTTGCTTTGTGCTGGAAGTATATAATCATATACTGCAATACCAGAATCAACTGTGATCTTGGTTGCACCACTGTCACTTATTCTCACAGTTTTGTCTCCTGTTAAGTTCATAATTGCTATGAACTGTTGCACTGGCCAACTCCATGTTTTAGTTAGTTTGCCACCTACATCATGTTGGAACACAAAGTCACCTGCATGTGTGCTATGATCACCAAACAAAAACTTTAAGTGTCCATCTTCTGTTTTGGTTTGAAATGTTGTTTCTTCAGCATTCGCCTGAGCTTGCATTTTCAATCTCATAATGCTTGCAGTTGTTGGCTCAAACTCGATATCCCAAGGCACGTCTTTCATCTTCACGCCTTTGAGCTTTTCGTTAACAATTTCACTAACCATAAATCTATAGTCATTCTTAAAATCACCAGCGGCGTTTTTAAAATGCAATCCAACCGGAGCTTGTTCGCCATTGCGTTCTTGTCTCTTCACAGAGATTTCTGCATTTTCTCTGTATTCGCCGATGTTAAGCAATATTTTTAATTTTGCTAAATTAGGCATGCCAAATGTACCAATATAGTCTGCTACTGGCTTTTGAAACTTTGCTTGTAATACAACACTCTTATCCTCTGCAAGTCCGTCAACTGCGGTTGCAGTATCTGTTCCTGTTATCTTAATCAAATCAATACAACCTAAGTCATAGCTATGTTCAACTAAGTCTAGTAGATAATCTCTCATTCATTTTCTCCATTCCATAATCGATTAATTGCACCGAGGTTTTGCCCACCTCTAAGGCTTGTAAGTTTTCCAGGTTTTTTAATTTCTAACCAGCTAACACACCAATTAACAAATTGGTTTTCGCCATCGTAGCTAGAAACAATTTCAAAACCAACTGATTTGCAGAACTTTTTAAGTGTGTGACCATTTGTGTAAGTATAGTGCATTTCGTCTACATTGTCAATCGCTTTTGGAAAACTGCAATTGTTGTAGGTAAAAACCATTGCTCCACCAGGCTTCAATAGATCAAATGCACTCTTAATATACTTTTCTATCACATCTTGTGTTTTAAAATTAAACCAATTGAATGATAAAATTAAACCAAATTGATTTTTTGGCAACAGGTGCATTGGATCATCAGTGTTGTCATTGAATTCGTAATACCTCAGTCTCTTCTGATACATTTTAGTCCATAGTTTTCGAGTCTCAATGAATCTGCTGTCGATGTTATCAGCAAGATACAGAGGATCAAGAGCTAACAATTCTTTGGTATAATATCCTTTCAATGGTCCAATTTCCAAACCTGGCCATTTAAAGTCGATATATTTTTTAATAGTGCCAACAAATGCCTGTTCTATTTCTGATGGTTCTTCAGCTGAGATTGGAGGTGTAAAGAACAAGCTGTGGTAATCGGCTTGAAAATTCTTGTGTTCAGGAGGTTGATCAAGATCTGCTTTCTGTATCTCGATACTTTTTACATGGTACGGTTGTTCGGCATCTAAAATCATATGATCTAATTCAAGTATAAATCTATTTAGATAGGTATATAAATCAGTGATATTTTTAAGAATTTCTCTTTGAGTATTGTGCATACTTTCCTTGAGATTATCAATTTCAATACTTTCTAAATTCACTGTTGCATTAAAATTTTCTAATTCTTGAAAAATTGGTCTTTCAATGTTTTGATAATTAATATGATCTCGATTTGTAGAAATGATACGAGAAAGAGAATTACGATATTTTACTAGGTCTCGAAGTTGCATTATTCAAACTCAAATAGTGTGTTAAATGTATTGGTTGTGTCTGTTTCGTTGGCAAGATCCCAATCAAGTACGCCTAACAGGTTGGTAATTTTTTGGTCAACTACTGTTGCTTCCATGGTTGCATCATCAAATGGTAGTTCTTTGAACCACTGTGGCAAGTGTAGCTCGTCGGTTGGATAACCAATTGAAGTCCAGTTCAGTGGATTTGCCTTCAGTTTACACACAATAGTTTTCATGCCATCCACAATGCTCTGACTGTAGTTGTCTGAATTCATCTTCTTCATTGTGTTCCAATTAAGTGCAGCTCGTACATGGCCTGGCATGTTTGCACGACCTTCTTGTTCTTCACGTTTGCCATACATTGTAAGGTTGTTTACACGTTTAGGAGAACCTTTTTCCCATGCTGGACGATCTTTGAATTCAAGTTTGAATGCTTTGATCATGTCAATAACTTCTTGGCGTTCAGCACCAGCAAGTACTCTGGTAAGCAATTGCATCAAAAAATCTTGTATAACTTTTGGAGTGTCTGACCGTTTGAGATCAAGACCCATGGCTTTTATCTTGCCTTGTTTGCCAGTGACATCTAAACGTTTGCCTTCACTGTCAAATATGTTGATTGCATAACGTTTTTTAGTAATAAACAGTCCTCTATCAGCAACACTTTCTCGACCACCTTTGATTATAAGTCCGTTATCTCTTGGCACATGAAATGCCTGTTCCATAAATGCAGGCCAACTGTCGTTTAGTTGGTCACTGATAGCATCATAGAGTTGGATACAGATTTCTTTGTTCCATTCCATGTTGCCTGCTTCAACATCTTTTTTGATTATGGGCCATGCACTGAAGTAAACTGAATCTGTGTCACCATATATAACTGCTTCACCAACATGATCGTATTTGCCAGAAATAGCCTCGTTTACAAAACTATCCATGTGATGAGCAATAGCTCTGCCAGTAAGTGTGGTTGATTGTCCAATACGTTTGTCAAAGAATCTACAACCTGGATTGAGAATTGCACCATACAAACTGTTCAAGTTAATCTTCTTTACCAACTGGCGTTTGTCTAAGAATTCTATTTCTCCTGGATCAGTTGCCTGTCTAAGTTTTGCTTGTATCTCCTGACGTTCTCTGTACCAACGTGCAAGTAGTCCTGGAACAATACCTTCTTTTTCATAGGTAAAGATTGTACCATTTGCACTTAGTATCCAAGGTTGATTACTGTCAAATACGATCTTCCATATCTCTGCAGCACTATGTACAGTTTCTTCTCCGTTTTCCCAGTCAATGGTAATTTCTGTGCCACGTTCTTGTTTCATTACTGCGGTATATTCAAGTGTGCCGAATAAGCCTTCCCAAGACATTGCAAAACTGGTCTTGTTTGCCATCTTATCTTTAATATAACGATTGGTCATAATAGGACGTAATTGTCCAACTATGGTTTCTGGAGCCATGTTCAATGCTCTAATTGCACTTGGATATAGACTGTTGATATCTATGGCGCCAATCCATTCATGAATACCTTTTTTAGGATATGCAACATATGCACCAGCCGCCGCAGTATCTTCGTCTGTAAGTCTTTCACGTCTGTTTGGAACTACCATGCCTTGTTCATGTGCTTCATTTATTATTGCTTGTTCAGTAACTGCAACTGCACCCATTGTTGTTTGTAGCAACACCGTATTAGCATGTGCTAGTTCATTAGCAAGTGCAAGAAAACGTAATTTTTTATCTAGTTTGTCAAGCAGTGCAGTATCTTGACGTGAATATTCAATAAACGTTTCAAAGTTTTGGTTGTACAATTGATCCAATGTGCCTTCGTATGCAGTCTTCTTCTCATCAAGCTCATGTTCGCCAATGGCATCTAAACTATAGCTATGGCGTTCTTCGTATGTGTACTTTCTATAAAGTTGCATATAATCCATGTGTACACGGCCAATGGTATCAAATGTTATATTTTCTGCACCAAAACGTTCAAATGTACGTTTCTTTGGCAGTTGACCCCACAAACAAAACCTTCTAGTATCATCTTTGCTTAAGACTCGTGCAGTTCTGTTTACAAGATAGGGTATATCATAACCCTCACTGTTCCAACCACTGATTACATCAGCATCTTCTATTAGATCTAAAAATGTTGTAAGCAAATCCTCTTCACGTTCTAACAACATTGTGTTCGGAAACTTATTGCATATCTCTTGAGCCGTCTCCCAGCTAAGTGTCTTGGGTGGTAGCACAAGTGTGATAAGTTGTTCCATCCATTGTAAGTATACACTTATAGCAGTCACTGGATTGAACGGATCAGCAACACTGCTGTATCCTCGTACAGGATCAAAATCTGTTTCAATATCAAAAAAAGCAGTTTGTAATGTTGGGGCGTTTTGATCTTTGTAATTTTCTTCGAAACATCTAAACACAGGATTGATATCAGATTCAAATATATCTTTACCTGATTGCATTCGAAGTTCCTTACGAAACTCTTTGTTGTTACGTGTTGAAAATCTACTTACAGGTTTGCCATAGATACTTTTGTATTTGCCTCTAGGATCTGCATAGTAGAAACAATACGATGCAGGATACTCACGGTATTCTCTTCTGCCATCTACACGTTCTACAACGTGTATGCGATCTTTTTCTCTGTCAAATAGTGCATCAACATAACTCATTATTTGTTTAGTCCATCCTTACAGTAAGGTATTAATATTTCTTGTGTCCAAGCAAGATCGCCATCAGGTGAAGGATGGAAATCGTCATTGGATATAAGCATTCTTTTTAAACAAAAACTATATATGTCTTGCATTGGGTCCATAATAGCAGTATAAGTCTCTTTAATTGAATCTGGTAAAAATTTAACAATATCAAAATTTTCACTACGATTTGGAACAGATGGATCTAGGAAATCAACAAATATTGACCGATAGCCACTAGCATCAAGATATTTTTTCAATTGTATTTTCCAAATTGCATTTTCAACAGCTCGTGATTCAAAACTCTTGTATTTGTGTATGTCTCGATAACCCCACCAATGTAATGTCATATCGCCTTCGCGACCTGCGCCTCCAGTTGATCCATGACACACATTATCTGTATAATTATAAACAAAATTTGCATTTCTGTCAACTGCGTCTGATGAAAAAATTGCATCTTCGCGATCATGTCCAGACCACATCACTACCACCATTGTCTCCTCTGGTGGTAATTTAGAGTTTTCTAATCCCCAAACTATACTTTTTGAAATAAAATTATTGCCAGCACCAGGCATAGCACAAGAATAGACTTCATTGAATCCTGCAAGATCTCTAAAGTAGTATGGCCAAGTTACAGGAACTTGAGTAGGATTAGTGTAGGTAAAACTACATCCACCTACCACAAGATTTTCAAAACCAAGATCTATAACTTGATCAAATTGTCTTGATACTTTCTGTGTTTGCATAGATTGTATATGGATAACACGATCCATATACTATAAAGTCCTTCCTGCCGTTGTAAGAATTTCATCTAACAGTTCCTGATCTTCTTTTTCAGCCGCATAACTTGCCTTATGTGCAATACGTATTGCTTTCTTGAGCACACTTGGTTTGATCTGTAGTTCTTCTGCAATCGCTTTCACAGTATCATTGAGTCCTTCGTTAAGTGCTTCAACTTCACTCATTACACCCATACCTTCGTTGATGATTTGTGTAAGTTTTGCTTTTTGTTCTGAATCAAATTGGGTTGTCATGTAAATACTCCTTTGTATGCCTTATTATAGTATGTCTATTATTGATTGTCAATTATTTTGTTAATTGTATTTAGATTTTGGGCAACACAGGTGTCAAAAAACTTGTTTGAATAGATATGATACTGATTATAGTTGCTACTGTCTTCTGTAGCCTTAAACAAATCATGAGGTGACCAAGTAGATAGCTCTATAATTAGGTGAATCATCCTTTCTAGTCTTGAAATATTTCCATTATCACTATCAAAATTTATATCAAAGTCATAGTCAAAATTAAATCCAACTTGTGTCAATGCATGGTAGGTATCAAATTGACCAACAGGAATAAATCCAGTTGCACCAACTAGGCACTTTAAGGTTTTTTCTGTGATAAAAGGACCAGGATATGTATAATTTCCAAACTTATCTTGCATATAACTATAGTGAAAACTTTCATTTGTAAAATGTAACGCACACTTTTGATAAACATCAGTCCACGGATTAGAAGTATAATATTGGTGGTTTTTAAAAGTTGTATGTGTATCTTCTAGATCGATTACCTGTCCATAATATTTGTTGTAAAATGTATCGTGTAGTTTGTCTAGCATTTTGTTATTGGTTTTGAGTTCGGCACATTCGCCTTTCCAAGTTGACAATTTGATTATACTGCTCGTGTTAAGTTCTAGTAATGCAGTTGTAACCAAAAGTTTACTTTGTGTTATACGATTGCAAATTGCACTAAACTGATGAGAGATCTGTTTACTAATAGGTTGTGGATGCCATTTTTTAATTAGTTCAACTTGTTGATGCCACCAGTAGAACTTATAAATTGTAACGTTCTGGGGTAAAGGTGTATCATAATGATCGCAATCAGTTAACACAATAATAGGTGCTTCAATTTGCTTTGATTGATCCCACAACCATTCTAAATCAACTGCTTCTAAATGAAAACTAACCACGTACAAATTATAACCTTGTGGTAAACAAATTTCTTGTTTTGATGGCCACCTAAGCCATAGGTCACACCATGTATGTTTTCCAAGTTCTCTCAACCACTCCATGTTTTTTATACCACAGTTGGTACTGGTTCCTTTCCATGAATCTGGATGTAACATTATATCGGACATATGGTTACTCTTGTGTTAGTGGCACTTTAAAAACCAGGGTAGCGATAACTTGGTTCTAGGGCAGTTCCCTCCCTAGCCTTTGGATCGGTCCTAAGGCTATCCTACGCAAGTACTTAAAAACTCTAACATTTGACTGTTACGTGCCACATAAGGTAACGCCAGCACAGTAAGTATGCCCAACACATACCACATTGCATAAATCATTGTTGATACTCCATTGTAACATGCCATGCTGTTCCATCACAAAATTCATCTCTAGAAAACTGACTGTGGGCAATATGTTCTAGCATTTCTTGCCTATCAAAGTTGGTTTTATTTTGCCACAATTGTACTGCACTTTCGCCTAGTACTTCGATTGGCTTGCCCAAGCAAAGAGCTTCTACTGCGGCCATACTATGATGTGTAATAACTTTTTTAGATTTTTGTATCAACGGCAAAATATCCTTGTACCTTTGTTGTCTGCTTGCTCTTCCAATTGGTTTATCTCTAACCAAACAGTATATATCCAAATTTTGATAGTGTTCTATAGTTTCTTGTCTCCAGGTTTCATAATCTTTGCCAAACCATGAGAACAACTTGTTTGGCAAAGGCATTACCAGTAGATTATAGTCACCATTTGTATTCCAATCTCTGTATCTATCATCTAGTTCGAGTGTGTGTATCCTACTTTTACCAAACTTACCTAGCCTTGTGTTCTGTAGACTGTTACGGCTTATGCGGTAGTACCAGGGTTTTTTATAGTTGTGATTGCCAATATAGCCATTGTCTATATAATAAAAGTCTAAATTGTGTTTTCTTATTGATTCCTGTAGATACATTTCAAATGGGGCACTGGTAACAAGAACACGATCTGGTTCGATATCATCTGCATTGCTGACGATTTTATAATCATAATTTTTAATTAGATACGGAAAAAGTTGCTCACGTATGCGTAAAGATTCACTCGGTATCTGTATTTTCATTATCTATGTGTTTTTCGAGGTTTCGTGTTAACGATAGAGTCTTCATAGCATTTTGTTCAATATACTCTGGATGTATCCGAACAATGCTTGGCTTGATATGTTGGACGTCTGTAAACTCAGTTGTATAAAGCATGTGATCAGCTGGTCTATAACCATGCATTCTGGTTTGTCCAACTAGATGCAGAGCCGCATGTGGTTTAACAATATATCCATATCCTCCCATTGAGTATAGTCCTTGACTATGCATAAATTTTCCATGATCTTCTCTATCATGTAAACTCCATATTTCTTCTTCTAAGTCTTGTTGTTGTTCGATATTGTTATTGTACATTTTACTGTATGGATTTAGATAGTCTAACTTTAGTATGTCTGTGAATTTATCCATTATATTCTCAGGAAGAGGTCTAAGCATGTAAGCGTCGTGTTCAAAAATCATAAAAGGTTCATCTGCTTCCACACACTCACACCAAAGAAAGTAATGGCTTAAAAAGCATCCAAGTACACCTAGTCTTCCGCCTTTCATTTTGAACTTGTATTGTCTAAGTCCAAGTTCTTCAAGAATCGCAGGAGCATCAGCACCATGCACTGCTGAAAAAATTTCTGGACTGATCCCAAATTCTTTAGCTCTGCTAATACATTTCTGACCCATAGTGGCACTATGTTCATTTGATTCTAAAACAATAATCTTAGTTTTCATTGATTGTGCTTCTCCAGCGTTCTATCCATTGTTGCTTTAGTTCATTGACTTCAGCAGTTTTGTATGCTCGCTTGGTTGACTTTTTGGTTCTTGATGTTTCTTTATATATCTCGTCATTGTTGTTACCAGTAAATTGGAAATGATCATGAAACAGTTTACTCGAGATACGTTTGTATGCACCAAGTTCATAGGTGATATCTTGTACCCATTGATCAACAGGATTAATACCTATCATGTCAAAAGTATCAATCCATAATCGTGGCAAACACGGAAACAGTGTGCTATCAGGACGCTTGCCGTTTGATTCCATGCTTATCAGCGAATTGTAATCGCGATGCTTGTAGATTTCATCATCCCAACCTTGGTCACGCATGTACACATCATCGTTCCATACAAGATACCATTCACTGTCTATGGATCTTGCCATATGATTATAGTATTCGTGCAGGCCACTCCATCCTGTGCGTTCCATTTTATGTGCTGATTGCGTTGCACCAGTTTGTTCAACCAGCATTTTCCAGCGATTGCTTGTAAAGTAATTGTCGCTTTCATCGTCATCATCGTCATATGCTACTGCAATATGAAGTCGTTGTGGGTTATTTGCAAACTCAAGCAGTCCTTTTATGCTTTTTTCTGAAAGCATAGTACGCATGCGAGTAGGTAATAGCACAGTTAAAAATGGTTTACTTAGGTCGTTCACACTTTTCACATCTGCAATTATCACATGCTTTGTAAAAACTGTTTCCATCTTGTGGAGAGCCTTTGTTTTCTTTCCACAATGGTTCACCACAATGACTGTAGTGTCCGCAATTTTTACAATTTGTAGATTGATATTCAGTAATAGTCATACAAGTAATTATGCTGAATTACTTGGTCTTTACATTTTTTGCCTTACCTCGGCGATTTTTGTTTGGGTCTTGTCTGCGTTTACGACTGGCCGCAGTCTTGCGACCTTTTTTGCCTAATGCGTGTGCTTTCTTTTGTGGTAAACATTTTGGCTTGCCTTCTGAACTACTTCCTCTGGCACAGTCGCCACGAATTTTTCCGTCTGGGCCAAAACGCACCCATTTTTCTTTAAACCATTTGCGTAGATCTTCAGTGACGTCGTCTTCAAATACTAGTTCGCCACAGTTTACACAGAAGTCAACACTTTCACGTTTTACACAGTTGGGTACACGTTTTCCGAACATGGTTTTCATGCCCTTCTTTTCGTAACCTTTCCAACAACGTGTGCCTTCGCCTAGTATTTCTTCAATAAGCATGTTATTTCTTTTTTGAATTGCCCCAGTTAGCGGCGCCTTTTTTACGACATTGTACCAACGCACCTGATGCATATGCACTAGGCCATACTTTGTAACGTGACTTAACTTTATGATAGCATGCATCTTTTTCGCCAGCAGCTTCATCAAATTGTTCTTCAGTTATTAATGAAGCACTTTCGTTAAGTCCGTCAACTTTGG
>Ga0255779_1002820_pt1 | contig 17902 bp, 20 predicted proteins | sample 011ome_21_FD_179977 | JGI IMG/M metagenome (GOLD analysis project Ga0255779, IMG submission 179977) | Coastal salt marsh microbial communities from the Groves Creek Marsh, Skidaway Island, Georgia - 011508AT metaG (version 2) | ecosystem: Environmental > Aquatic > Marine > Intertidal zone > Salt...
GGGCACCGTGGGCCGCTCCGGCATCAAGGGCTTTTTCATGGGCAATACGGCCGAGAAAGTGTTGAACAATATCAATTGTTCGGTACTGGCCATCAAGCCGCATGGATGGAAGACGCCTGTTTAAGGGACGATAAAAGGATAAAAGGATAAAAGGATAAAACGTAGGTCGGCATAGGCTCGCAGAGCCGTTTGCCGACAGCTTCGACCGGCTTTTCGATACAGGGATGCAGGGATACAGGGCGTAGGCCGGAAAAGGGCCGAAGGCCCGTCATCCGGCAAGGCAAACAACGTTTGCCAGGTATAGCGAAAAAGGTCAGAGTAGGTCGGATAAGGCACAAGGTGCCGCCATCCGACATTACTAAACCAGAAAAGGCATTAAACGTCTGAAAAAGGGGCATCCGACAAAGATGCCCTTTTTTTATCCCTGCCGGTTTTCCAGCGCAGCGATACGGTCTGCCAGGGGCGGATGGCTGGAGAACATGGCCTGGACCTTGCCGGTGTTGATGCCGAAGGCGGCCAGCTCGTCCGGCATTTTTGCCTGCTGGGAGTTCTGCAACCGGCGCAGGGCGGAAATCATGGCGCCGCGACCGGCGAGCCGGGCACCGCCGGCATCGGCACGAAATTCACGCCAGCGGGAGAACCACATGACGATCATCGACGCCAGGATGCCCAGGATGATCTGGGACACGATGGAGACGATGAAAAAGGCCGGACCGTGTCCGCGTTCCACCTTGAAGACCACACGGTCGACAATATGGCCTATGACGCGGGACAAAAACACCACGAAGGTGTTTACCACGCCCTGGATCAGGGTCATGGTCACCATGTCGCCGTTGGCCACGTGACTGACCTCGTGAGCCAGGACTGCCTCGATTTCCTCCCGGGTCATGTGTTCACACAAACCGGTACTGACGGCGACCAGGGCATCATTCTTGTTCCAGCCGGTGGCAAAGGCATTCGGCGCGTCCTGGCGGAAGATACCCACTTCGGGCATGCCGATACGGCTAGCATCGGCCTGGCGCTTGACGGTATTGAGCAGCCAGCCCTCAAACTCGGTACGCGGTTGCTCGATGAGCTGAACGCCCATGCCCCGCTTGGCCATGGTTTTTGACAGCAGCAATGAAATAAACGAGCCGGCAAAGCCGATGACTGCGGAAAATACCAGCAGGGCCTGCAGGTTCAGGTCAACGCCATTTTCCGCCAGCAGGCCCTGGAAGCCGAAGAGCTGGAAGACAATGGAAATCAACGCCATGATGGCGATATTGGTGGCCAGGAAAAGCGCGATGCGCATCATAGAGGGGCTCCTTTGGAAAGCTGCATAGCATTACTTAACACAATGATGACAATGCAGATATGGGGCTGACTCCACAAAAAGCAATACTCCGAATACCCAGTGCAAACAAGGACATGAAACGGGAAAGTCGGTACAATGCGCCACTTGGAAACACCCGTGAGAATCTACCATGGCCGGGAATAATTACCTGATAGCCCCATCCATCCTGTCTGCCGACTTTGCCCGCCTGGGTGAGGAAGTGGAAACCGTGCTGGCAGCCGGTGCCGACGTGGTCCATTTTGATGTCATGGATAACCACTATGTCCCCAACCTGACTATTGGCCCGGGTGTTTGCAAGTCCCTGGCAGCCCACATGGCGAAAAAGGGCATTGATGCGCCCATTGATGTGCATCTCATGGTCAGCCCTGTGGACAGCCTGGTCGTGGAATTTGCGAAGGCCGGGGCTAGCTATATCACCTTTCACCCGGAAGCCACCAACCACATTGACCGTTCCCTGCAACTGGTACGCGACCAGGGCTGCAAGTCAGGACTGGTCCTGAATCCAGCCACGCCTGTCAGTTGTCTTGAATACGTCATGGACAAGCTCGACATTATCCTGCTGATGTCCGTTAACCCCGGTTTTGGCGGCCAGGCCTTCATTCCGTCCACGCTGGACAAGCTCAAAGTGGTGCGCAAGCTCATTGATGACAGCGGTCATGACATTCGCCTGGAAGTGGACGGTGGTGTCGGTGTGAACAATATCGGCGAGATCGCCAGGGCAGGGGCAGACATGTTTGTCGCCGGCTCTGCCATCTTCGGCAGCGATGACTATGCCGCCACGATTGCCGAAATGCGCGGGCAACTGGGCAGCTAATGAATCTCGAGCAGTTCCAGGATCTGGCCAGCCAGGGCTACAACCGTATACCGGTTTACCGGGAAATCCTGGCTGACCTGGAAACGCCGCTGGGCACCTACCTGAAACTGGCTCGCGGTCCCTACAGTTATTTCCTGGAGTCTGTCCAGGGCGGCGAGAAGTGGGGGCGTTATTCCATTATTGGCCTACCCTGCAGAACCCTGCTGAAAGTCAGCGGAAAACATCTGACCGTGGAAACTGACGGGGAAGTGGTCGAGTCCGTTGATTCCCGTGACCCCTTTGAATTTATCGAAACCTACCAGCAGCGTTTCCGGGTAGCCGAACCTGAAGAGCTGCCGCGCTTCAATGGCGGCCTGGTAGGTTACTTCGGTTATGACACGGTCCGCTATGTTGAACATCGCGTGGCAGATACGGCACCGCCAGACAACGTCAATACGCCTGACATCATTCTCATGTTGTCCGAGGAAGTGGTGGTTTTTGACAACCTGCGTGGCAAGATGATGCTGATGATGTATGCCGATCCGGCCAATGAAGGGGCCTTTGAGCAGGCCAGTGCACGGCTGGATGAACTGGCGGCCAAGCTGGATACCCCGTTGCAGATGGATGTCCTGAAAAGTGACCGCGACGTTGGCGAGGACGATTTTGTTTCCAGTTTCGGTCAGGAAGCTTTCGAAACCGCCGTGGACAAGATCAAGGATTACATCGTCGCCGGTGACGTCATGCAGGTGGTGCTCGCACAGCGCATGAGCCTGCCTTACGAAGGTGAGGCTATCAATGTCTACCGCGCCCTGCGCCAGCTCAATCCCTCGCCCTACATGGTGTTCATGGACATGGGGGATTTCCATATTGTCAGCGCCTCACCGGAAATCCTGGCCCGCGTGGAAGACGGCAAGGTCACGGTACGGCCCCTGGCAGGTACCCGCCGCCGCGGCCGGACCGAGGAAGAAGACCTGGCCCTGGAAGCCGAACTGCTGGCTGACGAAAAGGAAATTGCCGAGCATTTGATGCTCATCGACCTGTCCCGCAACGATTCCGGCCGGGTATCGAAAACCGGTACGGTTGAAGTCACCCGGCAGATGTTCGTGGAGCGTTATTCCCATGTCATGCATATCGCCTCGAACGTGGAAAGCGAACTGGCCGAGGACCGCACCGCGCTGGATGTGCTCAAGGCAACCCTGCCTGTCGGCACGCTCAGTGGTGCACCGAAGGTGCGGGCCATGGAAATCATCGATGAATTCGAGCCGGTGAAACGCGGCGTCTACGGCGGGGCCATGGGTTACCTGTCCTGGAATGGCAACATGGATATGGCCATTGCCATTCGCACCGCGGTAATCAAGGACAGTACACTGTATATCCAGGCCGGTGCCGGCATCGTGGCCGATTCAGTACCGGCCCTGGAATGGAAAGAAACCATGAACAAGGCCCGGGCCATGTTTCACGCGGTTAAACTGGCGGAAGAAGGTTTATAACACCATGCTGCTGATGATCGACAACTACGATTCCTTCACCTACAACCTGGTGCAGTACTTTGGTGAACTGGGCGTGGATATTCGCGTGTTTCGCAATGACGAAATCGGTGTAGATGACATTGCCGACATGGCGCCTGACCAGATTGTGATCTCACCAGGGCCCTGTACCCCCACCGAGGCCGGTATCTCCGTGGCCACCATCAAAACGTTCGCCGGCAAGATTCCCATCCTGGGTGTGTGTCTTGGCCACCAGAGTATTGGCGAGGCCTTTGGTGGCAATATCATTCGTGCCAAGCGTGTCATGCATGGCAAAATTTCGGCCATCCACCACGAGGGCAAGGGTGTGTTCAGTAACCTGGCCAATCCCTTCAATGCCACGCGCTATCACTCACTGGTCATTGAGCAGGACAGCTTGCCGGAATGCCTGGAGGTGACCGCCTGGACGGAAAATGATGATGGCTCCATGGAAGAAATCATGGGCGTACGTCACAAGAACCTGGCCGTGGAAGGCGTCCAGTTCCATCCCGAATCCATTCTCAGTGAACACGGTCACCAGATGTTGAAAAACTTCCTGGACGCCAGCGCATAGACACCATGAACCAGGCCACCATTCTCAAGAAGATACTGGATCGCAAGGCAGAAGAAATTGCCGAACGCAAAGTGTTTGCACCGCTGTCCGATCTGGAATCGGCAGCGAGAACGGCTGACCCTTGTCGCGGTTTTGCCAGCGCCCTGATGGAGCGCATCAACCATAAACGCCCGGCGGTTATCGCAGAAATCAAGAAAGCCTCACCCAGCAAGGGGCTCATTCGGGAAGATTTCGAGCCGGCCGCAATTGCCGAAAGTTATGCCGATAATGGCGCCGCCTGTTTGTCGGTCCTGACTGACAGGGATTTCTTCCAGGGTGAGGAAGCCTACCTGCAACAGGCCAGGGCGGCCTGTAAATTGCCGGTAATTCGCAAGGATTTCATGATCGATCCCTGGCAGGTGGCAGAATCCCGGGCCATTGGGGCAGACTGCATACTGTTGATCGTCGCGGCACTGGAGGCTGCGCAAATGCAGGAACTGGCCGCTGCGGCCCTTGCCTACAACATGGACTTCCTCGTCGAGGTACATAACCGGGAAGAGCTTGACCTGGCCCTGTCGCTGGATGCGAACCTGGTCGGGATTAACAACCGTGACCTGCACACATTCAAAACCAGTCTCGGTGTCACTTACGACCTGCTGCCCCATATACCCGAGGGCACTGCCGTGGTCACTGAAAGCGGCATTCATATCCGTGAGGACGTGGAAGAGATGCTCTCTCACGGGGTATACGGATTCCTGGTGGGTGAGTCCTTCATGCGCGCGGCCGAGCCCGGCGAGAAACTCAAGGAGCTGTTTTTCAATGGCTAAGCCGGGCGAAACGGGACTCACGCGGGTCATCTCCGCGACCTATAATTCCCTGCGCGGCTTACGCGACTGCTGGAAAAACGAAGCGGCTTTTCGCCAGGAAGTGATGTTGTGCGTGGTACTGGTACCCCTTGGACTTTACCTGGGTGAGGGTGGTGTGGAAAAAGCCATCCTGGTCAGCGTCTGCTTTCTGGTGCTGATCGTGGAGATTCTGAATTCCGGCATTGAAGCGGCCATTGATCGCATCGGCCACGAGCACCATGAATTATCCGGCCTGGCCAAGGACCTGGGCAGTGCGGCGGTGTTTATCAGCCTGGCCCTGGTCGGCATTACCTGGGCGCTTATCCTGTTTTTCTAATTGGCGGGCCTGGCAGTTTTCCCTGCCTGCTGTGGCCGGTTTCTCGTCCTCATGCAGGTCTGCATACAGCTTGAGCAGGTCCTGCAACTCACCTATTTCGATTTCTCGACTATCTATGCCCTGCATTATGAGGCTTGCAATGGAACTGAAAAAGTCAGAATTGAGTAGGCCGAAAGAGGCCGCAGGCCGTCATCCGGCAAGGCATCCAGCGGATGCCCGAATATCAAGAGTTACGAGGGGTGGTTAGTCATGGGCTGAAAGTAGCCGCAGACCGTCTCCGACAGGATTATTGAAATTGAGTTCCAGAACACGGTGGCTGGATACTAACGGGTACCGTACACCACGATAGTTTTGCCGTGTACTTCGATCAGTCCCTGTTCTTCCAGGTCCTTGAGCACGCGTCCGGCCATTTCCCTGGAGCAATTGACGATGCGTCCCAGTTCCTGGCGGGTGATCTTGATCTGCATGCCTTCAGGATGGGTCATGGCGTCAGGTTCCTTGCTCAGCTCCAGCAGGGTGCTGGCTATACGGCCGGTGACATCCAGGAAGCTGAGGTCGGCAACACGCTTGGTAGTGCTGCGCAGGCGGTAGCCATTTGCTCGCCAATGGTGTAAAGGATTTCAGGGTGCTGGCGGGTGTAATCACTGAAATTGGCGTAGGAAATTTCAGCCAGTTCACATTCGGTCTTGGTACGCACACAGGCACTGCGCGCTTCCTGGTCTTCAAACAGGCCCATTTCACCAAAAAAGTCGCCGGGATTGAGGTAGGCAATGACTGCTTCCTTGCCATCTTCATCCTCAAGAACTATAGAGACGGAACCCGTGACAATGTAGTAGAGGGTTTCACACTTGTCACCTTCGTGGATGATAGTGGTTTTGTTTGGGTATTTGCGCCGATGGGAGTGACTGAGAAAATTTTCCAGGTCCCGTATATGCGGCGTGATTGCCATCAATACCATCCAATGTATCCTCGTTACTTGGTTAACCTGCAATTGCATACCACACTTTTGCAGGGTGATCTATTTATTAGACTTAAAATTGATCGCCAATTCAAATAGTTCCATCAAGACGGACAGAAAGCAGTATGGGATAATGCGGGCCCTGTTTTACAGTCCTTGTTTCAGGAGCAACCACAAGATGAAAGCAACGATTACCTGGCTCGAAGATGCCATGTTTGAAGGAGAATCCGGCAGCGGTCACAAGGTGATCATGGATGGCCCGGAAAATGCCGGCGGCAAAAACCGTGGCCTTCGGCCCATGGAAATGCTGTTAATGGGCATGGCTACCTGTTCCGCGTTTGATGTGGTCAATATTCTGAAAAAATCGCGCCAGCAGGTAGAGGACTGTGTGACTGAAGCGGATGCTGTTCGGGTTGATGCCGTGCCTGCGGTGTTTGAAAGCATACACCTGTTGTTCAAGGTCAGGGGCAAGAACCTGGACCCGGCCAGGGTGAAACGGGCAGTGGAACTCTCAGCAGAGAAATATTGCTCTGCCTCCATCATGCTGGGCAAAGGCGGCGTGAAAATCACCCATGACTTCACTATCGAGGAAAGCGGGACCGCATGAATGTAGGCCGGAAATGGCCGCAGGCCATCTCCGGCGTGATGAAACCGGTCTGCTAGAGCCGGTAAGTGACCTGTTTCATGACAGCTGCCATGACATTCATGGCGCTTTTTACAGGTAGTGGCAACTCGGCCGCACCTGCTGCCTCGGCCGTCACGGCATGACGACCTTCATCTTCGAGCATCTGTGACAAAATGGCTTCGCTGCGTTCATCCTGTTCTGGCAGCCTGCCCAGGTGATCCTGCAGGTGGGCACACACCTGGTGTTCGGTTTCTGCAACAAATCCCAGGCTCCAGCGATCACCGGCCAGACCGGCCAGGGCACCCAATCCGAACGACATGCCATACCAGACAGGGTTCAACAGGCTGGGACGGGATTCGAGCTCATCAAGACGCTGTTCACACCAGTTCAGGTGATCAATTTCCTCTTTCGCCGCCAGGTTCATGCTCTCACGCACCTCCGGCAATCTGGCCGTCAATGCCTGTCCCTGGTACAGCGCCTGGGCGCAGACTTCACCGGTGTGATTAATACGCATCAGGCCGGCAACATGTTTTCGGTCGGTTTCTTCCAATTCGACAGTATCCTTTTCAACAGCAGGGCTGGTGCGCAGGGCAGTGACGCTGCCGGGGACGAGGGTTTTCAGGGCGGAGTCGAATTGGGTTATCAGGTTGTCTAGAAGGGTTTGCATAGGGGGATTTTAACAGAATTGTGAAAATTACGATAAAGGGATAAAACGATAAAACGATAAAAAGGGTTCGTGGATATGTTCAGGATTTCAGTAGGCGGTAATCACTATTTGACAGAATAAAACATTAAAGCTCTCGACAAACCCGGACGGCTTGCCCTTTATCGTTTTATCCCTTTATCGTTTTATCGTCCCTTTCCCGCGCCACAGCGCGATAACCAATATCCCCCCGATAATACATCCCCTCCCAGGACACCTGGCTGACCAGCTCATATGCCCGGGCCTGCGCCTGCGTAACGTCATCTCCCAAAGCCGTTGCGCAAAGTACGCGACCGCCATTGGTGACAATCGTATCACCCTCTGTGCGTGTGCCGGCGTGGAAGATTTTGCTGTGGGGTGAGTTTGAATCGCTTTCCAGGCCGCTGATGACTTTGCCTTTGTCGTAGGCTTCCGGGTAACCACCTGCGGCCAGGACAACGCCCAGGCAGGCGCGGGCATCGAATTCGATGGTGGTGTTATCCAGGGTGCCTGCCAGGGCGGCCTGGCAGAGTTCAACCAGGTCGGATTGCAGGCGCATCATGATGGGCTGGGCTTCCGGGTCGCCAAAACGGCAGTTGTATTCCACCACGCGTGGTGAACCATTCGGGGCAATCATCAGCCCGGCATACAGGAAGCCGACATAGGTATTGCCCTCGGCAGCCATGCCATTGACGGTCGGCATGATGACTTCTTTCATGACGCGGTCATGGATCTCCTGGCTCACTACCGGAGCCGGGGAATAGGCACCCATGCCACCGGTGTTGGGTCCCTTGTCGCCGTCGTCGCGGGCCTTGTGGTCCTGGGATGTGGCAAAGGGCAGGGCATGACTGCCGTCCACCAGGGCAATGAAGCTGGCTTCTTCACCCTGCATGAATTCTTCAATGACGACACGATGGCCGGCATCACCAAAACTGTTGCCCGAGAGCATGTCGCGAATGGTGGCCTCGGCTTCTTCCTGGGTCTGGGCAATGATGACGCCCTTTCCCGCCGCCAGGCCGTCAGCCTTGATGACGATGGGCGTGCCCTGTGACCTGGCATAGGCGATTGCCGCATCTGCATCGGTAAAGTTTTCATAGGCCGCGGTGGGAATATTGTGCCTGGCCAGGAAATCCTTGGTGAATGCCTTGGAGCCTTCCAGTTGGGCGGCACCCTGCGAGGGACCAAAGCAGGCCAGGTCCTGCGCCTGGAAAAAATTCACGATGCCATCGACCAATGGTGCTTCGGGCCCAATGATGGTCAGGCCGACGTGATTGGTTTTGGCGAAGTCAGCCAGTGCGTCAAAGTCGCTGATGTCCAGGTTGATGTTCCTGATACCGGGTTCACCGGCTGTTCCGGCATTACCGGGTACCACGAAGACCTGGTCTACCTGTGGTGACTGTGCACTTTTCCAGGCCAGGGCATGTTCACGTCCGCCACTGCCGATAATCAATACGTTCATAACTCACCTGTTTTCAGGGACATGGAACAAGGGGCAAAGGGACAAGACGGCTTCGATTGTCCCCTTGTACCCTGTCTCTTGTTCCTTGCACCTATTAATTAATGCCTGAAATGGCGCATTCCGGTAAACACCATCGCCATCCCTGCTTCATCGGCTGCCTTGATGACATCCTCGTCACGCATGGCACCACCGGGCTGGATGACAGCTGTAATACCCACCGAGGCAGCCGCTTCGATGCCGTCCGGAAAGGGGAAGAAGGCATCGGAGGCCATGACAGAGCCTGTCACCTGCAGGCCTTCGTCAGCCGCCTTGATATTGGCAATCTTCGCACTGTAAACGCGGCTCATCTGGCCGGCGCCAATGCCGATGGTCTGGTTGTCCTTGACGTAAACGATGGCGTTGGACTTGACGAATTTCACGACATTCCAGGCAAACAGGAGGTCACGGATTTCATCTGCCGAGGGCTGGCGTGCACTGACTATTTTCAGGTCGGATTCGACAATCACGCCCTGGTCGGTATTCTGCACCAGCAGGCCGCCGTTGACCCGTTTCATGTCCAGCGATGGTGCGGGTTCATCAGGCCACTGGCCGCATACCAGCAGGCGCAGGTTTTCCTTGCTGGCCAATACCTGGGCCGATTCTTTCGATGCTGCTGGAGCAATCACCACTTCAGCGAACTGGCGTTCGACAATGGCCTTGGCCGTGTCGGCATCCAGGTTCCGGTTAAAGGCAATGATGCCGCCAAAGGCTGAGGTGGGATCAGTCTGGTAGGCCTTCTCGTAGGCTTCCAGGATAGTGGCCCCGCTGGCTACACCACAGGGATTAGCATGCTTGACGATGACACAGGCTGGCTCATCATAACTTTTCACACATTCAAGAGCCGCGTCAGTGTCATTGATATTGTTGAAAGACAGCTCTTTGCCCTGCAACTGTGTAGCAGTAGAGATGGAGTTTTCCTTCGCGCCGGTCTCGACATAAAATGCCGCCTGCTGATGGGGGTTTTCACCGTAGCGCATGCCCTGTTTCTTCATGAACTGGGTATTGAAGGTGCGTGGAAATTCCTCGGCGACGCCTTCGTTGTTTCGGCTTCCCAGGTAGTTGGCAATGGCGCCGTCGTACCGGGCGGTATGTTCAAAAGTTGACACGGCAAGGTCGTAACGCGTAGTGGCACTGATTTGGCCGTCGTTGGCTTTCAGCTCATCAATCACACGCCCGTAGTCACCGGGGTTGACCACAACGGTTACCCAGGCATGGTTCTTGGCGGCTGCACGCAGCATGGTGGGTCCGCCGATATCGATGTTTTCGATAGCCGTGGGCAGGTCACAATCGGGTTTGGCGACAGTGGCCTGGAAGGGGTAGAGATTCACCACCACCATGTCGATGGGCGGAATATCATGCTCTTTCATGACCGCATCATCCTGGCCGCGGCGGGCAAGAATGCCGCCATGGACTTTCGGGTGCAGGGTTTTTACCCGGCCATCCATCATTTCGGGAAAGCCGGTATAGGCTGATATTTCAGTTACGGGAATACCGGCCTCACTGATCTGGCGGAAGGTACCGCCGGTGGATAACAGCTCTACGCCGAGCTCAAAGAGGTCCCTGGCAAAATCGGTAATGCCGGTTTTGTCAGAGACGGAGATGAGCGCCCTGCTGACAGGAGTTGGGTTCTGCGCATTCATTGCAGTGTGTTTCCGCTTAAGTGTTTATGGACAGGAAGGAGGACAGGCTAGTTGAGCATGCCGTACTTCTTCAGTTTTTTACGCAGTGTACCGCGATTCAGTCCCAGCATGGCCGAGGCCTTGCTCTGGTTACTGCGGGTATGTTGCATGACTGTCTGCAACAGTGGTGCCTCGACTTCCGATAGCACGAGGTCGTACAGGTCGCTTATATTTTCATGGTCGACCTTGTCGAAATACTCGGTGAGGGAGGAAGCGACACATTGTCGCAATGTCTGTTTCTGGGTTGTGGCCCCGGGCTGTACTTCATTGTCTGTGGCATCAGCTTTGCTAGGTTGAAAATTTACCGACTCATTCAGGAAATTACTCATGCTGCCAGTTCCTTTAACATTTGTTTTTGTTGTTTTTCAGTCAGGTGGTTGAACACGCGATCGAGCGCGTGAATTTGGGCTTCGCAGTCTTCCAGGGCGTTGAAGTCCTTGCGCCAGGCAGGCAACTGTTCGGCCAAATCCGGTTGCAGGCGGCCCGCCAGTTTGCCCAGGTACCAGGCGGTGTGTTTACGGGCAAAGAAGACTCCTTTGACACTGCCATAAAAGTCATGGATGTCGCAAAGATGGTTACGCACAATGTGGTGAAGTTCATCCAGGGACAGGGCAGGCGCACGGGTGCCGTGTTCCAGGTAGTGATTGATCTCATGGAACAGCCAGGGACTGCCCTGGGCACCCCGGCCAATCATGAGGCCGTCGGCACCGGTGTAATCGAGAATTTCCCTGGCCCGGGAGGCGCTGGTGATATCGCCATTGGCAAATACCGGTATGGTCACAGCCTGCTTGATGGCGGCAATGGTGTCGTATTCCACCTCCCCGCGAAAAGCGCAGGCACGAGTGCGGCCATGCACTGCCAGTGACTGGATGCCACAGGCTTCGGCCAGCCTGGCAATCTCAACCCCGTTGCGGTTCTCGGGGTCCCAGCCGGTACGAATTTTCAGGGTTACAGGAATATCCACTGCTGCGACCACAGACTCCAGGATTTCCCTGACCAGTTTGGGGTACTGCAGCAAAGCCGAGCCAGCAGAACGCTTGAGCACTTTCTTGGCCGGGCAACCCATATTGATGTCGATGACCTGGGCGCCTTCATCCGCATTGAGCTGCGCAGCCTGGGCCATCATCAAGGGATCGGCACCGGCAATCTGGACGACCCGGGGCTGTTCCTCATTGTCATGGCAGCGGCGCAGGCGGGATTTGTCCCGGGACCATAACTTCACATTGGAAGTCACCATTTCCGAGGGGGTGAGGGCGGCGCCGAATTGCCGGCAAAGTTTACGAAAGGGTTGGTCAGTCACTCCCGCCATGGGGGCGAGGGCCAAACGCGAATCCAGTGTGTAAGGACCGATTTGTATCACTGACATGGCTACTCTGTTGATTTTTTTTAGAGGCTAATGGTACAAGATTTTGGCGTGGTTTCTAAGGGGGTGAGGCAGCTTTTGAGCTGATTTTCAGCTCAGTTGATGCAGGACATCAGGGATTGCGAAAAACCAGGGAGTAGCCCGTGGCCTCGCTGCCCGGATCGACCAGGTCCAGGCTGACCTGGATGGAGGAGTGGGCGGGCATGTGGGTGAACAACTGCATCTCGTCGGGCATGTATTCATCCGAGGTAAAGACGCGATTGGCCACGATCTGCCCGTCAATGTCGGTGAAATTAAGCTCTACCAGCGGAAAGGGTTGTTCGCGGTTGCGATCATTGCGAAAGATGAAATTCACCTGCAGGGCATCGGCGACATCCGGGTGGCTGCGTACCACCAGCTCCTCGGTGACCAGAGAGGACAGGTCGATAAGCTGGGTATCCGGGCAGGTGGTCAACCTGCACAGCACACCGGTAAGGCCTGTGAAGCGGCGCTCAAGTACCAGGGTGTCGAGATTGAACCAGGCATACTGCAGGCCAAAGGCCAGGATCAGCAGCCCGGAGGCCGCCAGCATGCCGGCACTGCGCATGTTCTGCCACTGCTGGCGAATGTAGGGCAGCTCCACCGGATCCTCATCCAGCACATCCAGGGCTTCGCTGGTTACCGGCTCCAGTGAGTCTTCGTTCCGAAGGTTGGTCAGGTGACTGCGTATTTCCGCCTTCTCGTCGGTACCGGCATAGTTCTCGTCCTGCGCGGTGTTGTCAGTGAAGGATTTGCGGAAAGACTGGAACCAGGCCATGGTCTGGGCGCCAAGCCCTGCTGCCGGAATGTCTTCGCTGGCCAACACGTCGGGTACCAGGGTGGGAATGCTGCCGGATTTTTCCGGTACGATCACCGCCGTCCTGGGAGCAGCGGGTTGCACCGGAAACTGTTCCCCTTCGGGAATGGCATCCGGCGGTAATGCCTCGTCATCTTCGTCGGCTTCCAGTTCAGCCGTGTCCAGGTCATCCTCAACGGGGGTGACAGGTTCATCCCAGAGGGCGGGGTCGTTTTCCAGGGCTTCGTCTACCGCAGATTGTTTCGGCAGGACATGATCTACGGAAAAACTGGTAATAGAGTAGCCCGTGGGATTGAGCAGTCCGCCGTAGGCCGGCTTTTCATCGGGTGAATCAGGCTCCCAATCATCGGCAACCTCCTCTTCCTCTGCCAGTGCCGTATCTGGCTCATCCAACCCGGGTTCCGGCATCCCGGGCTCAGTCTCAGGTGGTACGCTGTCTGCGCGGAAGGCCTCTTCTGCTTCCCAGGAGGAAAAGGCAGCCTCCTGTGCCGTCCCCTGATCGTGAGCTGCGCCACGGTCATCGTGCTGGAAGGCTTCCTCGTCATCAGAAGCTTCATCCAGGCTTTCATCCAGGGCTTCATGGTTGTTCCAGTCGTCCTGTTCTGTCAGTGCTTCATCAAAGTCGCCAGGTTCATCCTCGCTATCGTTCTCGTCCACCAGGCCATCGCCCCATGCCGGTTCGCTGTCATCAAACTCATCGTCATCGTACGTATCGGTAGTGTCGGGCAGCGAGGCTTCTTCGTCATTGATTTCCCAGCCAGGCGCATGGGCTTCGCTCAAGGGTTCGGTATGGGCAGCCGAGGAGGGAAAGTCGGCACTATATTCGGGAGCGGATTGCTGACGCGAGGCAGGCGTGGGCCTGTCCTTGAGAATGACCCGGTGCTGGGTGGCCAGGAAGACTTCCATGCAGGAGCCGCACCTGACCACGCCACTGGCAATCTGCAACTGGGCGTCACTGACCTTGAAGGTGGTCTGGCAGAAAGGGCACTGGGTAAGCAGTTGTGACATGGATAATCAGGACTCGGATTTGCGGTTCATTCTACCCTGATTGCGGGTTTTTTCAGTGCTGCGAATCACGCTTGCCTTCCAGGCGCGTCCAGTCTCCCTGGTAAACCGGTTCAGCCAGGTCAAACCAGGGAGCATAGGCCGCCATGACTTCCTCGGCCTGTTCCCGCAATATGCCGGACAGCAGGATGGTGCCTTGTGGGCGAACCATGGCCGCCAGGTAAGGGGCCAGTGACACCAGTGGTCCGGCCAGGATATTGGCCAGCACGATATCGGCGGCGGCCTGGCTGCCGTCAGCCAGGGCATTGGCAAAATCCTTTGGCAGGTATACCGGGAAACGCTCGTGCGCCAGTGTGTTCTTGTCACAGTTATCGTGAGTGGCGGTCAGGGCCTGGGGATCATTGTCCACGCCGCTGACACTGTCTGCTCCCAGCAACAGGGCGGCAATACCCAGGATGCCGGAGCCGCAGCCATAGTCGATCACGTGCCTGCCAGCCAGGTCGGCCGTGGCTAGCCATTCCAGGCACATGGCTGTCGTGGGATGTGTGCCGGTGCCAAAGGCCAGTCCCGGGTCCAGTTCCATGATGACTTGCCTGCCCGAGCCTTCGCCAGTGTTGATTTGCATGCCGCTGGGGCAGACCCAGAGGGTGTCGCCGAAACACATGGGCTTGTAATCATCGAGCCAGGCGCGTTCCCAGTCCTGGTCTTCAAGACGAGACAAGAGGCAAGAGGCAAGAGGCAAGTCGGGCAGGTTTTCGGCCAGTAGCTGTTTTAAATTTTCTTCTGACGTATCGGCAGAAAAAAGGCCGACCACTGTGACCAGGTTCCAGATCGGGGTTTCGCCGGGGCCGGGTTCGAAGATGGGTTGGTCTTCAGAGTCGGTGAGAGTGACAGAAAGGGCGCCGGCGGCCAGCAGGACGTTCTCTACGGTCTCGGCCTGGTCAGCATTGACGGGAATCTGTACTTGCAGCCAGGCGATGACGAAGTCTCCTTGTAACCAGGAACGCCGGTTAATGCTTCTTGAGCATTTTTTCCAGGTAGTGAATGTTGGCGCCGCCTTTCCTGAAGCCGTCGTCTTTCATGATGCGGCTTTGCAGGGGGATATTGGTGACGATGCCATCGACCAGCATTTCTTCCAGGCCGTTTTGCATGCGCCCGATGGCAACCTGGCGGTTGGGTCCGAAGCTGATCAGCTTGGCGATCAGCGAATCATAATGGGGTGGCACGGTGTAGCCGCTGTAGATATGGGAGTCAACGCGAATACCGTTGCCGCCGGGTGAATGGTACAGGTTGACCTTGCCCGGGCTTGGCATGAAGGTTTCCGGATGCTCGGCATTGATGCGGCACTCGATGGCATGGCCGATGATCTCGATGTCTTCCTGTTTCACCGACAGGCCCAGGCCGGCAGCAATGCGCAACTGCTCGCGCACGATATCGATGCCGGTTACGCGTTCGGTGACCGGGTGCTCCACCTGCAGGCGTGTATTCATTTCAATGAAATAGAATTCGCCGTCTTCATAGAGAAATTCCAGTGTGCCCGCACCGCGGTATTTCATGTCCTGGCAGGCCTTGATGCAGGAATCCATGATGGCCTGGCGTGCTTCCGGCTTGATGCCGGGCGCCGGGGCTTCTTCCACCACCTTCTGGTGGCGGCGCTGCATGGAGCAGTCGCGGTCGCCCAGGCAGATGGCGTTGCCCTGGCCGTCACCGATGACCTGGATTTCCACGTGGCGCGGATTGCCCAGGAATTTTTCCAGGTAGACCACGTCGCTGCCGAAATAGGATTTGGCTTCCTGCTGCGTCACCTGGATGGATTTGATCAGTTCTCCGGCATTGGGTACCACGCGCATGCCGCGTCCACCACCACCGGCAGCGGCCTTGATCATCACCGGATAACCGATTTTCTCCGCCAGCGCGAGGATTTCCTTTTCGTCGGAGCCAAGCGGGCCGTCAGAGCCAGGCACAGTTGGCACACCTGCCTTGCGCATGACTTCAATGGCAGACACCTTGTCGCCCATGGAGCGAATAGTTTCAGGTGTCGGGCCGATAAAAATAAAACCGCATTGTTCCACCTGTTCGGCAAAGTCGGCGTTTTCCGACAGGAAACCGTAACCGGGATGCACGGCATCGGCGTTGGTCAGTTCCATGGCACTGATCAGGGCAGGCACATTCAGGTAACTGTCGGTGGAAGAGGGTGGGCCGATACACACGGATTCGTCCGACAGCCTGACATGCATCAGATCGCGGTCAGCGGTGGAGTGAACGGCAACGGTCTTGATGCCCATTTCGCGGCAGGCCCGCAGGACACGCAGGGCAATTTCACCACGGTTTGCTATGAGTACTTTTTCCAGCATTGATTTACCAGTTGTAACGCGTAACGTTGTGAGCCATTGGCATCAAGGGTGATGCCGTGACTACAGGATTCGACAGCTGTTTTTCATGCAACTTTTCATGCAACAGTTATCAGGAAATAACGACCAGCGGCTGGTCAAATTCAACGGGTTCACCGTCTTCCACCAGTATGGCTTCGATGGTCCCGGCCTTGCCGGCCTCGATCTGGTTCATCATTTTCATGGCCTCAATGATGCAGATGACATCACCGGCCTTCACCTGCTGGCCGACTTCCACGAAAGGCTTGGAGGTGGGCGAAGGGGAACGGTAAAAGGTGCCTACCATGGGCGATTTAACCGCATCACCCTTGAAGCTGTCGCCACCGGCAGTATTGTCCGCGGCTTCGGCTGCCGGCGCGGCAGGCGCAGGGGCGGCTGCAGGCGCAGGGGCTGCCATGTATTGCGGCATCACGGGAGCGCTGGTGGAGGCGCGGCTGATCCTGACGGCTTCCTCGCCTTCCTTGATTTCTATTTCAGCCACATCGGAAGCTTCAAGCAGTTCAATAAGTTTTTTTACTTTTCTGATATCCATGATGAATGGTCTTACCTGGTTCGATGAAAATTGATTGGGATGTTGTTCATTACACGTTCATACGTTACAACGCACAATTGGTCCGGCATGACAGGACCTGTCACTGGTTCGGTCTTTTATTCAATCCGGGCAATGGCTGCAGCAAGGGCCAGTTCATAGCCTTGCGGTCCCATGCCAACAATACTGCCGACCGCGACATCGCTGAGAAAGGAGTGCTTTCGAAACTCCTCTCTTGCATGTACATTCGACAGGTGGATTTCAATAAAGGGAATCTCTACAGCCAGCAGTGCATCTCTCAAGGCCACACTGGTATGCGTGAACGCTGCAGGGTTAATGAGAATAAAACTGACCCCTTCCTTTCTGGCTTCATGGATTCGGTCGATAATCTCCGCTTCCGCATTGCTTTGCAGGAACCCGATAGTGTGCCCGGCAGCCTCGCACTGCGTTGTCAGCCTGGCATTGATATCCTCCAGGGTGAGGTAGCCGTAGATTTCCGGTTCCCTGCTGCCGAGCAGGTTCAGGTTGGGGCCATTGATTACCAGTATGGAAGCCATGATCTTGAAACTTGTGTCACCGTATAAGGAGAACGTATTGTAGCTGATATTGACACGTTATTGGGAGGGTAAATGCACTCTTTCCTCGTTTAAACGACATTTGCTGCATTTTGCAGACGATAGCCTCAATTTCAGAACACTTTTTTGTCCCGGGCAGAGCAAAAACAGGGACTAACAAGCACGCTTCTTCACGTTAGCGTCACTTTTATCGAATATATAGAAATTTAACGACATCTTAGCGAATTTTAACGTATTTTGTGATTAATAGAATCCTTTCACTTCTACCCGCCAGCTTGTTGCTAGCCGAGAGTCTCGCCAGCGCACAGACCAGCACGCCAGTGATCGAGATTGTCGGGGCAGATGACCAGCTGGCCGACAATATGCGCAATCACCTGCGCATTGGTCGTGAAGCGTG
>Ga0255779_1002827_pt1 | contig 17882 bp, 1 predicted proteins | sample 011ome_21_FD_179977 | JGI IMG/M metagenome (GOLD analysis project Ga0255779, IMG submission 179977) | Coastal salt marsh microbial communities from the Groves Creek Marsh, Skidaway Island, Georgia - 011508AT metaG (version 2) | ecosystem: Environmental > Aquatic > Marine > Intertidal zone > Salt...
TGAACGGAAAACACCTTGTCATTGTTAATGACCGAGTTATCGGTGATATCAATGGTGATCGTTTGCGTCGTGACTCCGTTTTCAAACGTGAGTGTTCCCGAGGAAGCGGTATAGTCCGTACCAGCAATCGCGGTATCATCAAGCGTGGTGTAGTCAATCGAGACCACACCGTCGTTACCGCTTGTTCGGTTGACGGTTAGAACAACCGTTCCACCATCCTCACTCACGCTCGCCGTTCCGGTGCTGAAAGCTAGCGTCCCCGGAACATCATCTTCGACGATCGTAACCGTAACGGTAGCAGGAGTCCCCAAGCTCGCCCCACCTGATCCCGGAGTCAAAGTAACCGTAAAAGTTTCATTCGACTCAATCAGAATATCATCGGTGATATCGACAATGATTTGCTGTGAAGTCTCTCCATCCGCAAACGTCAAAGTTCCACTTTGTGCGGTGTAATCTTGTCCTCCATCAGCGGATCCGTTTGCCGTCGCGTAATTTACCGTTACGATCCCATCTGACCCACCAGTCCTGAGTACTGTCAGGGTAGCCGTTCTATCATCTTCATTAACGCTTGCTGAAGACTGAGAAAACGCCAGCACGCCTGGTTGCTCATCATCGACGATTGTCACTGTCGTTGTGACGGTCGTTCCCAAAGACGCTCCACCCTGCGCGTTGGACAAAACCACGGTAAACGTTTCATTAGGATCAATCTCAGTATCATCCCGAATTTCAACGATGATGTTCTTGGATGTTACCCCATCGCCGAACGTCAGTTTGCCTGCGGTGGTATTATAGTCGGTCCCTGCAATTGCTGTCCCTGGGTTGGTCGTGTAGTCAACCGTCACTTCACCATCGGATCCACCAGTTCTTTGAACGGTGAGAACCAACGTACCCGCGTCTTCGTTGACCGACGCAGTTGCAGAACTAAGCGACAAAACTCCTGGCAAAAGAATGTCGTTATCGATAATGGTGACGGTAGTTTGCCCCGTACCGATGGTTGCTCCACCAAGAGGATTAGACAGGGTTACCGTGAAAGTCTCGTTTCCCTCAAAATCGGAATCATCCGAGATAGGGATCACGATTGTGTTCGAGACTTCACCGTCTTGGTAAATCAGTGAACCGGATGTCTCAGTGTAATCGTCACCTGCTGTTGCGGTACCATTGGCAGTTGTATAGGTAACCGCGACCTGACCGTCGCTTCCGCCAGTGCGGTCCACCGTCAAAGTCAATGTGCCAGCATCTTCGTTCACGTCGATGGCGGAAACGTTCAAATTGAATTCGCCTGGTGCAGCCACCTCATCATCATTGATGGTGATTGTTGCGATTGGGGCACTTCCAAGCGTAGCCCCACCAGTCGGAGCGCTCAATACAACGGTGAAAGTCTCACTGGATTCAATTTCCGTATCGTTGATAATCGGAATGTTGAGCGTCTTGGTAACCTCACCATTAGCGAAATTAAGTGTACCAGCGGCGACATTAAAATCTGTCGCAGCCTCGGCCGAACCAGCAACCGTCGCGTAATTAACAGATACTGCGCCGACCGAGCCATCCGTTCTGGTAACGGTTAAGGAAGCAACGCCCGCATCTTCGTCCACGCTTATTGTCGCTGGATCAAACGCTAGCACTCCCGGTGCGTTCACCGTTGCGTTGAAAACCACCTGAGCAGTTCCGTTCCCATTGGTGTCGACGCTCTCTACCAACACGAAATCTTGTGGTACCGCTTCATCACGTCCATACAGTAACATCGCCTCGGGATCTTCACCCGGGTTCACGCTGACGATGAAGTCAGTGACCGCTGATTTGAGATAGACCCGCAGGCTAAACGCATCAAATGGCTGGTCAAAAGAACCATCGTCGGTGAGATCTGGTACTCCACCGCCATCTAATGGAACAAGTCCTAAACCACCGACCTCATCAAATCCAGTCGCGGAATCGAAGGTACCGCGATTCTGAGAGGCATAGAATTGCTCACCCGACGGATTCGGTACCGTAGGATTGAAAGTTCGACTATAAGTGTTCAGATTAAACCGAACCGCATCAGGGTTTGGGGTGATTCCATCCGCCAAAAAGGGTGCGAACTCGACAGTCTGGGTTGGAACGTTATCCGCTGGATTTGTTTCCACAACATCGACTGCAATGTTGGGAAGATCAACGTTACCAAACTCATCACCAATCCAATGGATCTGGTAGCCTAAATCACCCCCGGCGCCAAAATCCAAAGTGCTCACTTCAAACTGCCCGGTCGTGTAGCCGAAAGCGAGCAAAGCGTTTCGAATTTCCCCAGTTGAATTCGCACCAAATGCTGCCAACGATGAAGTGTAACTCAGTTGCCCGCCCGTTATTCCCGTGGGCGCCTCTGGAATGGTAAAGGTGAATTCCTGAATTCCTACATTTCGAATCGATGCATCAATGATCAGTCGCTGCGTCTCATTAAGTATTGGCATCAACACGTCGGGTTGGCTAACCGCAATGTCGGTAAACAATTGAAAGACGCCGAGTTCAACCGCCGGTTGGAGGAATTGGTTGACACGCAAATCGTCATAGGCGATTTCAAGATCGAACGCTTCCCCGACATTAAGATTCACATCACCGGACGGATCGGGCGCGATTAATACATCGTCAGTCGTTCGTGCGGTAAGCAGTAACTCAACTAACTCACCAACCTCTTCACCTCGACCCAACGCATTGATCACGCCTAATGCGTCGGAGGCGCTGATGCGATTGTCTGCATTCACGTCATAGAACATTTTCGTTCCATTCGACGTCGACTCACCCTCACCATTCTGGCTCAGGTAGTTGATAATCCCGAGCGCATCCCTAGCGGTAATTTGCCGATCGTCGTTTACGTCATACGCGTTCCAGTAGTTGTGGTTCGAAGCTAACCCCAAATCTCCGGCTAACAATTCGCGTTTCTCTAACGCTTCGCTTCCAAGACGACGTTGAATCGCGTTACCAACGGAGCCGCGCAACACACCTGCCCGCTTTTTACCGCGTGTTAGCAAGGCAGCTCGACGAATCAAACGACGCAAATTTCTCATCTCTTTACTCGGAAAGATGGGATGGTTGGTTGGATCTGCCGGAATCTGATTGGACCCCTCAAAATCTCGGCCAGATCTGATGACAGATTCAAACCGAAGGATCGTTTCCTTTCATCCAACAATTCACTGAGTCTAGATAGCCCATGCTACCCAGAACCCTCGCTTTATCAATTTCTTGTCAGTCATAAGACTGAAAAAACCGAACAGTTAGACCCAAAAAGGAACAATTGGTTCCAGAAAATCCTCCTGCTTCGGTCATTGGCCCCTCACCCTTTCCGCTTTCAAAAGGTTGAAAACAGCCACAAAGACTGTCGTAACCACCAGTTGCTTGGACTCTGGGCGTTGGGACCGTAGGTCTTCTCCTCATCCCTATCGGCATTTGGACTATCGCCACTTTCGCTCCCAAACTCAGAATCCTCAGACTCATCCCAACTGTGAACCGCAATGACCCCCAAAGGAGGTATAACACTATCGATTTTGGCCTGGAAGCCCTCCTGATGGGTCGTTAACAGAGTGCTGGAAGAAAAAACTTGCGTTTCCCAGTCAGGAATCACCCATTCGCCTGAGGGAGATGTCAACGCAGCAAGTGAATTAATCACAACCAGAGCATCCAGCGCAGAAACGGCTCCATCGTTGTTCACATCAACTTTGAATCCCGTCGGATCTGACCAAGTCAAAATCCTAGGCGAATAGCGATTGAGGTCATTGATCACAGCCAAGGCATCGGACGCCGACACATCGCCGCTTTGGTTAACATCGCCAGCAAGTTCCGAATTATGCTGCGGGCTATCAACACGAAGCAAACCTGAATCTTGTACTTGATAGGTCGCGTGATTGAGCTGGAAGATCTGGCTTTCTGCGGGAAATTTATAAATCACCTGAGCCGCTTGAAAAATTGCCCGATATTCGCCCTCTGGGATGTAGGGAATTTGCCAAATGCCGTTCTCGTCGGTTTCGATATCTTGATTGAATCCGTACTCAATTCCACCAACGGCAATGGAAGTTCCTGCATAGCCGTAAATCCTTACGCTTCGAATATCACCGGCACTGCGTTCAATCGTCAAATCAAGAGAATCGCCGCCAGCGATTTCTGCACTCGTGACACGCTTGACGATATCACCTGAAGCATTCAACGCTTCCACCCGTGCATAACTTGAGCCCTGAAATCCATAGACCGTGACGGTTGCCGAACCAACATCTGTTTGAAAACCAATCTCCAAGGTGGCAAGTTGGTTCCAGCGTTCAACCCACTTGGATCTCAGAGAGTCGTAGTATTGAAATGTTTTGATATCAGAAACTTGACTGGAACTTTCAACAGCAACCTGTCCGCCGAAAACCTCACTGACGGTCGAAAAAGTTGCGTTGAAATCACTGGGTGCAATTGTTCCGCTTTGCAAATCATTCGCTTGCACACTACCGGAGTAGAGTGGGGAACCATCACTATTGGTTAATTGGACCTTTGTTTTGGGAAGAACAGGCTCACCTTCTTCCCTAACACCATTTTGATTGATGTCGTAATAGCTAAGTCCAACCAATCCCGTCTTGAGCACAGCGGGGTCGATTCCAGAACCAAGTAACACGGGACTCGTTATCCCCGTGGTTGTATCAATAGCGCGCCACTCAATCGCATTGAAACCAGTGTTTATGGGAATCGTAATATCAAATGAAACTTCCTGCTGACTGGGTGTCAAAGCCGTCGTCCAAGAACCTTCGTCGATTCGATATTGGATTTCGCTGACTCGGTTAAGCGTAATATCGCTCTGATTACCAGAGGAATTCCGATTGATCAAAGGAACAGCAGAAGCTCGGCCCATGAACCGATACTCTGAATTTGTAGAATCGAGGAGGCCTACACCCTCGATATCGAGCGGAACATCCGCAACATCAAAAATCCCATCACCATCGGAATCCTGCCAACCAACCATCGCCAGCGTCGAGTCTGGACTGACATAGCTCTCATAAGCCTGAGTCAGAGGAACGCCTCCTCGCATGATACTGATTTCCTGCTGAAAACCAGCCGTTGGGTTATCAGCTGCATTCAAGTTTTGCGTATCGTAGTAGCCGCGAACATCGGTCCACGAAGAAACGCCGGGATATTCATCACGGGCCCAAAAAATGTGCCCCATCTCGTGGGCGATTGTAGAAGCTGGACGCGTTGAGGGAGTCACAATAAACAATCCACCCGCGTAGGCGAATGCTGCGGAAAAAGAGTTGCCCGCAAGAAATAAACCATCTGCGTCGTCAGAAGAATCGACGATAAAGATTGTAAAGGACCAATCCGTCCCAAGCTTTTCCCTTTGGCTTTGATTAAATCCGTAAACGGCTTCCTCTAGATTGCTGGCTCCGCCCTGACCTTGGGAAATCAAAAAACCACCGACGTACTTCGTAAAATCGGTACTCGGACGGTCAATAGGTTCGTAGGGCGTTGAAAATGGCGTCTCGGCAAACGTATCGTCGATCACAAAATCGAGACTATGAACGGTTCCAAGGGTGTCCAACAAATCGGACCACCAACCGACGCCCTCGGACACCTTCGCTAGCACCTCATCAATTTCCTCGGCGGTCCAATTCTGAGTTTCCGTATCAACTTGACCGTTACTCTCAAAAAGCACAGGCGTAACCGCGATGGTGCCAAGCAAAAACTCACCCGTATCGCTTGGCAATGCTCCCATGGGACCTGCAGCAAGAAGTCTGCGATCTTCTAACTTTTCAAGACTGCAAAGTCTTGCTCTTCCCACTCTCGAAATTCCAATCGAGCGTCGATTCCTCGTTGATCGATGAGAGAATGGTTTGAACATGTCTTCGACTCATTCAAAAGGATAAGCGCCAGTTCAAACTAGCAGTGATATAGTGGCTCGCATTGGTGCCGATGAACATCGCGAATCAAAATGGCAAACTTGATTAGCAATGTCCGATCTCGACCATACAAAATCCGATGTCACCAAACCAATAGAATTCAGCCATTAACGCGAAGAATAAGTTGGATGGGTTTCGGATGAAAAAGTTCCCCGTCCGCACGCAATCCAAGTGTTTGTTATCTTCACGCCCCCTCAACTCCGGGAATTGAGAAACAACTGAGACAAGCCAAAAAAAAGAGCGACCTAAGAATAGGCCGCTCTGTTACGAAATTTTCTCAGATGGGGAATCGATTCCACCTCAAGCCCAATGATTCATTAGCTTCGAGACGACGCCTCAAAGGTGACGCGAGGCTCTTGTTGCTCCGCAAGGCTAGAGAGTTGAAAACCAATCATCAACCGACTCTCCCTCAGTATTCAATCTCACCGAGGCACTATCCGCTGCGAGCGAGTCAACAATTGAATCAAGCTGAATACTTGCAGCCTCGTCGAAGACACTTGTCTTGCTAGCTATCCCAGACGAATTCAAATCGCCAGATTCGTCAACCAGCGGAGCATCCTTGACACCCAACAGCTCGGACTGTGACGTCGACGCTATCACTCCACTTCCGGAAGCCACGGATTCCGCTGGATTTGGCACTTGAACCCATTCACCCGAACCAGTTTGTCCACTAATGATTCTCGACAGTTCATTGATAACCTGCAAAGCATCCAATGAACTTACGACACCATCACCCGAAACATCTGGGTAAACCGGAAGATCAGCCGGAAGTGGCAACACATCCAAGAAGATACTGCTACCGTCATTTCTACCGATTGCATTCACAATCTGTAGAGCATCAAGTGGCGTGGTTAACCCACTATCGTTGACGTCGTAACGATTCACGGGGTTTCGGAACGGATTATTGCTGACCTCAAGACGAATATCCTCGACCTCGCCGCTACCAGCGACTCCGGTTGGACCAAGCAAATCTTGCTCGCTCAAGCGGAAACGAGCGTAGACCTCTGCGAGTGCCGCATCGGCTGGCACGAGAACGGAGATAACATTTGTTCCGACATTAAGCTGCGATCGACCCGTTCCCGCGGAACCAAACCGTCGTGCCTCCGATTCCTCGAACACACCGTTTGCATTCCAGTCAAACCAAGCATCAAGATAAAAATCTCTTCCATCAACGTTGTAGATTCCGACTTCAAAGTTGACATTGAATCCTGGCTGCAGTGACCCAATGACTCGAATACCGTTATCCTCGTCTGCATCGGGAAGGCGAGCGTCATTATCGTACGTTAGCCCACGACCCGTGGTGTCACTCGGAGTGTTTCGCCAGAGTGCAAAATCTTCATCGATGAAGTGCCGCGGCCCATCGGACGCTGCCAATGACGCGTACGGTTGCGGTGCGTCTCCGTAGTCAAAACCTCCCCCAATGTAGATGACCATTGGTGGCAGATCTTCGGCCGCGGTCTGATTACCGACCTTATCACTTACTCGCTCTTCGATGACCGAGGTGCCTCGCATCGTCAAGCCAATTTCATCCGAAGTCGAATCGACAATTACCCGATCACCTACCTGCTCAGCCGTGATTCCCATTGTTTCAAATCGTGAAATCAGGCTGCTGTACGCAGAAGCAATTTCTGTTGGAGTTCCATCAATTGGCACCACAAGTGCCGCTGGATTTGGCTGGCCAGCAATTCCCAGCTGAACCAATCCCGTCTCGGTCATATCAATGGAGATATCTTCTGTATCAACACCCGACAGAGTGATTCTGCCCGCATTGATATTCTCTGCTGTTAAAGCCAAAGCTGAATCGTTAATAGCCGCTACGATTGCATTGGCCAAGTTATCAAGTGTAGGTAGGCTGACAGACACCAGCGTCGATCCAGCAACATCCTGAACTTGGTTGAAATCCAACTCGAATTGCACCGAAATCGGTCCACGAGTGATGGTAAATGTTTGGCCATCTTCCACCGATGGATCAAGTTCTAAACCACTCGCGGGGATTCCAATACCAAAACCGGGAGATGTGCCTATCGCACCGAAACCTGATATCGTTACCGAGTCGGTCGCGGAAGTGATACTGACCGGAGCACTATTGCCAGCAACTCTGAAGCTTCGGGCGGCTGTAGCCACTTGAACATCGAGGATCGAGAGGTCGATCTCTGTCTTAAGAGCTATCACCATCTCTCTCGAAGTGGCATTGAACGGAATCGGCACAGGAACATTACCTGCCGCGACGCCAGGAAGGAGCACGTTGTCGAATTCGAAAGTGAGCTCCGTCACTCCGTCAAAGATGGTGACCGTTGCCCCATCGTTTGCCAAAATTGCAAGATCCGTAAGGACCGCGTCTAGCGAGTAATTAGACAACTTGAAGGCATCGTCAATCGGATTACCCGTCATCGAACCTGGTTTAGCGTACGCGAGCAGACTCTGTGAGCTCGCTACATCTGAATGACCTCGCAATTGCAGACTGCCATTGACGACACTCGTATCGAGCTGCAAGGACGTCTGGTCGATAGCATTTGCGATAGATGAGGCCACGGCAGATCGCCCAGCGTCTGTGGTGATGACAACAGGAACTTGGCCGAAACCAGCCAAAGAAGCATCGCTTACAAGAATAAACTCGACGTCCTGAACACCATCAGACACGGAAAATTCCTGACCCAAAACGTTCAAGCCTCGAATCTCTGCAGCAAAACTCAGATCGGCAGCCTGATAACCAGTCGCTCCACGAACTTGTACGCCGGGGATCGAAAACAGAGTCGATGACTTAACGACTGAATCGCGAAGCTGCAATCGGTTCCCGACCGATGCGGCAAATAACTTAACGTCAGACTGATTGATTGCTTCGGCCAAAGCTCCAGCTATCTGCTCAGCAGTTGCTTGCTCTCCCACTCGCACCGGAATCGCACCCGAATCAATAATCGCTTCGTTAACAACGGGATCATTGGTCGTGGTCAACTGGAAGAAGGTTGATTCTTCGGCGTAGCCATCAAACACTTCGAGAGACTGACCCTGAATATTCGGGAATGTGAATCCGGCAAACGTTCGGCTCAAGGCAACGTCCGAAACCGAGACGCTTATTCCAGCATCCACCTCTATTGATTGCTTGCGTATCTCGGATACCGCTTGCGAATTGTCAAAGATATCAATCTCTGTCAGCTGGCCATCGCCATACTGTGATCCCAACTTTCCAAGAACAATACCAACATCATCCCCTAGCATCTCAATGGTGTAAACGGCATCGTCTTGCCACACTCCTGCAATTGGAGTGAGTCGAATCACGTTATCAGAAGCATCGTAGGCGTATCGATAGTCAACACCTTCAACCAATGTCTCGGTATCCCTTGCACCGGAAACGAGACGATTTAGCCGAATCAATGCTCCATTCGTTAAAACGATATCGTTGACGCCGACTCCGACAGATGAATCAGCCGGCGAGATACCATCGATCAACTGAATATCGAATGTGTCAAAGATGGTAGCGGTCGTAACAACTTGCCCAGCGTTTTCTAAAAGATCTGTTGCACGAGGCGATATTAACGTGACGCGAGGACCAGTCGTATCAGTGCGTTCTTCTGCACCACGATCCTTGAACACGTTATTACCAAGACCCACTGGCGAATCGACCAACGGATCATCAATTCGAATCTGTCCATTGAGGTCGACAACAGGTGCCAGCACGGGAACCTTTGGTAACCCCACTGCTTGACGGACTGTCGCTAGCGACGCCCGGTCCTCAAGCGAGTCAATCGAACTATCGATCGTCGGAACATTAGCGAGTGGCGTGAAAATTAAATCGACTGGGTTCACAAAGATCGGCTGAGAGCCATTGATCTTTAAGTTAAATACCCCGAGGTCTGAGTCCGCCGATCCATTGGCATTCTGCGTGTTTCGGAAGTAAGCATTTCCGCCCAGTACAGTTTGCGATTTTGATAGTTCAACCGCATCGACATTCGGATCCGTTGGCGTACTCGAAACATTCACTCCGAGGCCTAGGTTAGCCAAAATGTTATTCATTAAGGTCGGACCGGCATTGTTGGTTACAACAATGCCCTCACCACCAGGGGTGTACAGATCAACAGCAACCGTAGAAATTGCTCCGACCGCATCGATATCTGCTCCTGCAGGCCCAAAACTCGGAGTGGGTTCATCAAACGGTGTCACGAGGTCCGTCAGTCGGACAAATGCAAATCGATCTCCTGATCCGTATCCGTATGCATCGAGATCAATGAAAGGCGATAAGCCACTTGCAACACCAACGTCATAGAAACTTTGGCCATCGCGGCTAATCTCGACTCGAACCGACTCGCTTGCACCCGTTTCAAAGATCACCAAATCCGGTGATGGTGAATCGTTACCCGTTAGTAGATTGTCCGTAAATTCGAAAACAGCTCGTCCGCCCGAACCCAACGACAACGTGAAGTCACCCGTCGCTGGCTCTGGACCACGTCCGCTGCCATCCGGTGAACTCAAAGCAGCAGTAATATCAGAGAACTCTGAATCAACATCATTACCCAACGTGACTCGATTGGGGTTTACAGCGTCTGCAAAAGAGATTCCGCCGTGCGGGAAGGAGATACCGCTGAACACCTCCACACCAAGGTCAACGCCTGGCGTGACCGAACCACCCACTATGGTATTGTTGACAATCATATCTGTACCAACTGGGGTGGTAACTGCGCCACCACCTCCATTGATACCCGTCACGAAAATACCGGCGTTGCCGTTAAAGCCAAGGACGTTATTTTGAACGACCACCCCTGGAATTAAACCTTGAGTATTCAATTCAATCAGGTTACTCGGGTAGGTCAAAACAACAGGGAACGAGTCCCTTGGATCTGTCGAACCAGCACCGTACTCTGCATCACGAACAATCGAGACGCCGTTATTCTGGTTGAACAAGAAGCGATTGTTTTCGATAAGAATCGTACCTTGCTGTGATCGATCGCGGTTGGCATCGCCACGCTGGGACTTGAGTTGGACGGAAGCAAAGGATTGACCAATCGCTTCGAATCGGAGATCGCCATAGAGCAACACTCTGTCGTCTTGATAATCACTGGTTAGATCACCGGTCAGTGTTGAATTGCTTCTTGCTGCGGTAATGCCGAGTGCTGTCTGAACACTATCGGAATTCAGCACTTCGACCATTTTGGTAATGACCTCAGATGCAGAATCAGAAGCTTCAATTTCAATAACAACGGCGGATGGATTCTGTGGACCATCAAACTGTGGGTTTGGATTACCAAGAGTTACCTGAGGACGAATGTCGAACTCAAAGTCCAATTGATTCAACGCACCAAAAATTGAGAAACCGTCTCCATCAACCATTGATGCAGCGTCTTTGGCTTGAACCTCGTATCCAGTTGAAAGCCGATCGTTGGTATCAAAGGTCCTGAACCGGGATTCTGTCGGAACCAGGGTCACCACGCCATTGACCGGAACAAAACCTCCATCCAACTCGATCAATGGCAGCAGGGTTCCATTTTCTAACGTAACCGCATAGGTACCATTTAAAATCTGAGTGATTGGCATTCCCGTCTGTACATCAAGTACGACATCGACTGTTGGCAAATCGTAGATTTGGTAAGCAGGTCGCTGATTAGCTGGAATGATCTCCGAGAGCGGAACGGAACCGTCAGCCACCCCATAAGGTTTCCCTTGAATCGGAATCACCACTGGTGCCGAAGCAAAGCGTTGAATGGTAGGCAACGCAACACTCAACTGCCCGCTACTGACATATTCGCTACCATCTCTGATCTCTAACTGATACGACCCTTTGTCAGTCGTCTGCACTAACTGCGGCGGATCGGTTAACGTCAAGGAGCCATTAGGAACGAATCCCGCATTGGCGCCGTTCGGTGTCGCGCCAGTGGCCAACTCTCCTCGCTCAGCAAATCCGATGATAAAGTCATCAAGATAGATACCTTCGAACGCGTTGTTGGCAACGCCATCAACGTAACTACCATCCAAAGCGAATCTTGAAGACTCATCTACGAAAGGACCAGCTTGACGCAGGGAAAGCCCTGGCAAACGAACAAACGGACCCTCGGTCGGAATTCTTGACTTCACACCCTCGGTGAATCTGACAGCCAACGCTTCCTGAACAACGGCGGCAACTTCTGCGGTTGTCATCGATCGACTCACCGGAATGGGTGTTGCGCTGCCGCCGGAATTACCTGAAAGTGATGCGAACAGATTCGACGGCGACGCGATCAATTGACCCTGACCGCCAAAGAATTCGACAACGTCTCCGGAAGCTTGGTAGGCCGCAGGTTGAGTGAGACTCACCGATGCGGTGTATGAATCAACTTGTCCAGACTGAGCAGAGCCGGCAATCCTCGGATCGTAGGAGGCGTTACCAAATCCACTCAATCCAATGTAGTGTGTTCCGCTAGTGGTCGCTGTGTAGTCGAATGTTCCGGTCGCGACATTTAATGCACCGGTCAATTCATTGCCCGAGGCATCAAAGAATCTAATAACCGCGGTCAATGAGACGTTGAAATCCAAAGCAACATCCACCGCGATGGTCGTTCCCTCAACCACATCAACGCGAAGCAAGTCAACATCGTCAATATTGACCGGTGGAAGCGTGTCAGAAGCAAATCGTCCTGCACCACTAATCGTGAGATTACCACCCGAGTAGGGAAGCGGCGTTGCTTCGTAGAGGAAGTCATTTCTACCCGAAATAATCGCTGGGTCATCTTCCGGATCTGAGAAATTAAATCCGCTTACTATTGGATTGGCAGGAAGATCATTTTGGATACTGGATGCTACAACTGAAGCGACATCCGCCGCACTCAACTGAGACAAAGTTGTACCAACAGGATAATTTGCAAGCAGATTAATTTCGATTTGCGCGGCATCAGGAGTCTGAAGGCCGTCGCTAAGCAGGTACTCTTGACCATCAATGGTGACTACGACAGGAGCAGGGTTTCCGCCCGCGTAATGATTCGCAATTTGTTTTCCAGATGGGAAAACAATGGCAGGTGCCAACTGCAACGCAAAGCTTTGCGTTGAACCAGTGGCAGTATCCTCAACCACAAATTCGAGGTCGCTGGATTCAGTTAAAGCTGCACCGTTGACCACACGCATTGAATTTGAGGTCGACAACGTTGTTCCAGCAGTCGAGAACTCAATCCGTAGACTCAAGTCTTTTTGGCCGGCGAAATCTCCTAGAGAGACTCTCGCCTGTCTCCATTGTGGAGTTGCGACACCATTGACATCAAACAGAGGTTGCACATCGGTATCGATCGTATCGTCATAAATTCCATTGACGATGGAATTTGGATCATCAAATTCGTCGTCGCTGTCTAACGGCCCTGTCGAAAGATTGTTCGTACTAACGAGATGCTCTACCCCGTCATTTGTCACCACGTAAACTCGAAGCGCATCCAGCCCGTTCTGATCCTCGGTCTCCATGAAGTAGTTGAAATACAACATTGGAAGATCTTCGGAAGCGTACCCTTCTAAGCTGAACTCGAGGCTTTGAACGACCCCCTTAGCACCACCGGGGACATTGTAAGAACCTTCGATTCCCTGGGTGGAGGAGCCATCCAACCGAGCTCCGATCGGTTGCTCTCCAACCGATGGATAATTCGATGCAAAAACAAGGTTCTCGTAATTGAAGGCAAGGCTAGAACCACCCTCGGTCTGCGGTCTTGCACCGTTGAAGGTCTCATTAATTCCGTGACCTGGATCCGTGTCACGCTGTTCGGTGACATGCCACAAGTTGAAGTCAACGACGCTAAAATCGAGACCAGCGGCTCCCGGAATACCCGTGCTAACTACGCTCTTGCCACCTGCAAACACGGGAAGGAGTTCACCGGATGTGTTGAAAGCGTGAATATCGCCGCCTGCGGTAATACCAAATAGAATCTGGCTATAGGCTCCATTTTCCACCGACATCGGACCCGCCCGCAATCCGGTAAAGTTGATACCGCGGAGGTCAGTCGAGCCCTTGACGTAATTACCAACGTTGTTGTGACTCTGACCATTAAGAGATCCGGCACCGACGCGATACAAGCCACCAGCATTGCTGATAGCGAACAACTGACCATTCACCAATTCAATACCAGTGATCAGGCCACCATTCGCAGCACCACCAACCGTGAAACTTGAAGACGCTTGCGAAACGAAGCCACCAACAAATTCGACCGAGTGGCTTAGCTGACCGGTGCCGAATGCAGAAACGTTCGGCAACTCTCCGGAATCGTTAGCAGCTTGAACCGCCAAAGCAATACGGTTCGCAAGCGTCGCTGCAGTGTCGGTCGGCAATAACTGAATCGGAATATTCCCTAACGCAACGCCAGGAGTACCCTGCAAACGCAATCCACTAGGCCGAATCGAAGGATCAGGATTAATGGAAACAACGCCTGACGCGGGAAGACTTAACTGAGTACCTTTGTTGGATATCGAAATTCCTGCGCCGCGAATCGCCTTTGCCAAACTTGCAATGACTAATTCGGGATCTGTGAGAGCAGCCGCGCTAATCGGCACTTCCACGGCACCACTCTGAAGCACGCCGTTACCTCCACCGCGTTGCACACCGGGTCCGTTGGTAACGATCGAAACTGGCTCGCGGTTAAACGTGACAACATCAATTGACGAAACAGCATTGACACCTGCAACGTTCGCATTGATAGAAGCTGCCAAATCAGAAAGAATTCGAGCTAATGGCCTTGCATTACCAAGACCGTTTCGGAGCAAGATCTCTACGTTCGCTGGATCGGTCGATAATGTGTCAACAAACTCGAAAGTCGTTGAACCACTCGACCCTTGCACCACAATCGTAGTTCCAGCGGCCAGTTGTCCGGTTGGTGTTACATCCGTGAAACGAAGGTAACTAGCGGTGTTGAACTCAAATACCAAGCCGTCGACAACCACCGAGTCACCATCGCGTACCGTGACCCCGGTATCTGCAATCAGAGTAAAAGATTGATCGAGTTCGAACGTAATAGTTTCCGACGCGTTGCTAACACTGAATTGGTCGCCGTCGAAGAAACGCGGAGAAGCTATTCCGTTACCGCCAACCACCGTGGCATCACTGATACCAAGATTGGTGTCAAAGAAATTGGTATTGAGATCAGTTGTGTCAATTTGACCAACCTCCCACGGGGCAACCCCAGCTCCACCAAGAGTTGGCGGTCCACCACCAACTACAGACCCAGTTGAAGGGTCAAACTGAAACAGTACATTCGATGCGTAATCGATGAACGGATCATTAGGCCGATTGCCGACGAAGTATCCTCGCTCACCGCCGAAGAAGTCTCTGATGGTGATCGCCTCGACTTGGAAACCAACATCGGCTGTCGGTGGCGCAGCACCCGCCGCAGGAGGCGGACCCTCGTAGGTCGTGATGTTCATTGGCCCTTGCGAGGTCAAAGACGCATCTGCTGTGTTGATTAGCATGTACTCGGGAACGTCATCAGCCGTTCCAAAATTATCGGTGTAACCAAATAGTTCACCATTCGAACGGAACGCGACATCCCTAACAACCTCACCACCAGAGAACAAGCCGAGGCCGTTTGGAGAATTAGTCAGGTAACGTTCACCGGTATTAGGATTGACAATCCACAGTTCGCGGCCCGTGTTGACATAAAGCATGACATCGTCGAACGAGTAAGAAATGATCGATGTGTCATCAAACAATAGCGGAACCTCTGGTGCGGAGGCAGTACCTCCACCCGAAGTGCCAATACGATCCTCAACGACTCTTTGAATGGAGTCAATCGGCTCCAATCTCAAAAGCGGATTGGTCGGATTCTGTTGGAAGAACTGATCGAGTTGCGAAGGGACTCGAGTCTGGTTCGCCACCGCGACAAAATAGGTACCCTCGGATAGCTCGCTAACTCCGATAAACGGATCAGCGTTACCAAAGGACCCTCGCGATAGCTCCGGATCTGCTCCCTCTTCGACGACCTGATCATCCGCGATATTACTGTCAGTGCCCATCAGCACGAGATTACCGGCCGCGTCGAACACATAAAGTGACGTGTTAGGACGTGCCAAACCATCGGCGTAATCAAGATCGAACACTGTCGAAAGGTATCGAGCCGTTGAATCTTTCGTTAACTGGGGATACTTGATATCGAACTCATACCAATCGACATCGCCAACATCATCCAAGAAACCAGCGATACTTTTAGCCAGTCGATCACTGGATAGCGGACCCGCTGGATTTTCGAGTATTACGTTTTCGACGTTGGGGTCGCCTGCAGCGTTACCAAGGTTTCGATCAAACCCAAGGGTGCCGGAAACATCAAAAGCAGTCTCGTAGAGACCCAACCTCTGAGCAGTCGCGAGTGTGTCATTGTTAGACTTGGTCTCATACTCATCCGCTAACAATGGACTCGCTGTTGGCCCCCCAATAATCTCGATTCCATTTTCAGCGAACCGAATGTCACTGAATCGAACTTGAGTTCCGGGGAAAATATCTTGCTCTTGAAGCCGAATTTGCAATTGATAAGCGCCTTCGGTCAATCCTCCACGAATTTGATTTGCATCAAGAAGCGAGGCTGCGGATGGAGCAGCGGCATTATTACTACGCACTCGCACATGGTACAAGAAACGTTGCCCAGCAACCCCCGGCAGCACTAATCGCATACCCGCGTCACGAGCATTTGTTGAATAAAGATCCTGAAACTCAGCAAGGCTAGTAGCGTTAGGATCCTCGAAAACGGTTTGCATCGACCGTGCTTGTTCTTGCTCGAAGTTTGGAGCTAGCCGATCGGTGGAACCCTGAGCCTCGGTAATCGAATTATCAGAAAGAACTCGAATATTACCATTCGCGTCGATCAATTCGACGACAGTATCTAGCTTTGAGTTCGTTCGATCAATATCAAGCCATATCTGAGTGCCGGCCTCACCAATGAAGGAATAAACATCAAGGTCTCCTGGCTTGGCTATCGTACCTTCGACAATAAAACCAAGTCTTCGAACGTTATCACCTGCAGATGTGCTGTTAGCGATCTCACCCAAGAACTGTGCATCACCGGGTATTTCGTTTCTCGCCTTAAAGCGATTTGGATCGTTAACTTGCAGATCACCAAGATTTCTTGGCTCGTTCTCGTTGGTAATAAGAACATTTGAATCGGAAGCAGCTTCTCGAATCGTCACGCCATTCCACGTACCGGTCGCGGCAGTGGTTAGGTCTTGCGAAAGTTCAAGCGAACTGGAGCCCGAGCCTGCAAAGCTTCCGTTATTGTCCGTGTCATAAACCGCCTTGCCGTCAGGCGCAAACCCCGAGCCGACCGTGTCGTCCATGAGCGAGGTAAGAACGACGGGGAAGTCGGGATGACCCACAATCTGCAGACTGCCGCCAATTCGATCAGCAATGTCCACAAATTGATCTTCTGCAGTAATTAAATTCCCACCGGCCACGATACCAGCGTGACGACGCTGAAGCGTGTCCGGATTATCACCATCTTGACTTTGGAATTTAAGAACCAGTGAACCACGAGCATCGCTCTCGAGCCTCATGCCGCCATAAATGTGCTGATTAGGGATTTCGATCGTATCTCTAACAATGTGAACGATGTCGACATCATCGAGTACAACACCCGTTGTGACTTCACCTCCGCGAACCTCCATGCCCAATAAGGTTGCGAAGACTGGATTTCCGTTCGCATCGACGGCAGCGTTTTGACCCAATGCATCAAACGGAGCAAAATTACGGTTGATTGGATCACCGGCAGCAACCGCAGGATCAAGGCTATTGAGACGGGTGGTCCCCAGACGATTTCCGTAGACCAGCGGACCGCTGTTCCCACCACCGCCAAGCGAATCCAACTCGCCAGTGGATCGCCCTGTGTCAACAACCTCTTGCCAGCTGAAGCTATTGAGGTCAATGGATAACACAGGTCCGTTGCCATTGATGAAGTCGTTATTCACGATGACAGGCTGACTACCTCGCACAAATACGGTACCGCTGGCGTTACCAGACCGACCGACTCGGTCAAAGGTTAGATCGCGAGGATCGTTGACAAGCCCTCGGCCATC
>Ga0255779_1002832_pt1 | contig 17849 bp, 14 predicted proteins | sample 011ome_21_FD_179977 | JGI IMG/M metagenome (GOLD analysis project Ga0255779, IMG submission 179977) | Coastal salt marsh microbial communities from the Groves Creek Marsh, Skidaway Island, Georgia - 011508AT metaG (version 2) | ecosystem: Environmental > Aquatic > Marine > Intertidal zone > Salt...
AACGACGACGCCGATGACGATGATGATTCGCGCAACGACCACAGTGCGCGTGACGAGGATTGGGGCGTTGAATAACGACGAGGCGTCGAGCGAGGGGCGATCGCGCGCGATGCGTGATGATGATGGGAAGGATGGTATGGATGTTTCGTCGTCGTTCACGTCGTTAACGTCGAAGATGATGATGATGACGACGCAGAAGGCGATGATTGATGACTTTTTGACGCGCGCCGGGGACACGGCGCGGGCGAGCGCGGAGCGGTACGACTTTGCGAGCGCGTTTGTTGGGAGTATGTTGTGCGCCACGTGGTTTGTTATGCGTGGACAGTCGGTGGAGACGGCGTGTGGGATTGTGTTTTGCGCGACGATTACGGCGGTGGTGGCGGAGGAGTTGTTGCAGGATGTTGAACGCGACGGAGGAGGGCGATGATGACGTTGTATAAAGATATTTTAACGTCGCGATGACGCGAGGCGCTACGTTTATGTGGCGCGGCGCGTGTGTTTGTTGTTGTACTTGTATGGATCGATATATATATATGTATGTGTATGTGTGATGATGATGATGATGAACTTTATGAATAAAAGTGTTTTCAGGCGCATTATTAAGCGTCTACAGCAAACGGCGCGCGAAGATCTCCGCGTCGTTTGGATGTGTAGTGTTTTTAATTTATAATTTATGCTCGCTTTATTATTACGATTACGATTGTGAATTGCGCGTCAGTGCGAAGATTGCGCCCGAAGACATGCCTTCGGTGGCGTGACACACGGCGGTGGCGTTCGTGGAGTCGACGAAGCGTCGATGAGAGTCCTCGAGCATCGGAGGCGCTCGAGCGAGACGTACGACGGCGCCTCTCGCGCTGTAATCTGGTAGCGGCACCGCGAGTCGGAGAGTAAAGAACTTATCGAAACCTTTAGGTGATGTTATTGTCGTTGTTGTTTTCGCCGTCATAGTGGTGGTGGATGACGTGCAGAGCACGACGCAGCGCGTGCCAGGCTTGAGCGCTTTGATTTCTTTCGCCAAATCTTTACGAAGCTTGACGACGTCCTCGTCAGATTTCAACTTTTTCCCTTTGACTGGGAAGAATCGATCGATGTCGCGGATGAGTATCACACTTGGCGTTGAAATTTTTGCCGCGGTGAATACGTGCTTGATTAATATCTTTGCACTGTCGCCTCTGGCCGCGGCGGCTTGGATAACGTCGGGGGACAAGTCGAACAACGCGGCGCCGCTTTCGGCGGCGCACAGACGCGCGAGGAATGATTTCCCACTTTGACGCGCCCCTTCTAGAACAACGCATTTCATGTGCGGTGCGTGCTTGTGAATGATGTTTGATGTCAAAGGTAGTACGACCGATACCGCCAAGCGGTGTTTCAGTCGCGTAATATCGAGCATTGTGGATCTGGCGCCGTCGGCGTCGCGTCGCAATCCGCCCACGCCGACGTAATCTTCCAATCTTCCGTGTAAATCTGTCGGCACGAGCGCCTTAGCGCAACATAACTCATTAAAAACCTTTTCATCAATTTCATTTGCGACTTTCACCTTAACCTTAACCTTCTTTTTACCACCCGGAGGAAGCTTGGATGCCTTCGCCGCGCGCGGCTCGGCGTTGGATTTCTTCTTCTTTCCCGATCTCGTCTTAAGTTCCGCCGCACACGCGCGCGCTTCATCGTCCACTTCTGCTTTCAACTCATTCGTGATATCGGTGAGTGCGCTCGTTGTGATGCGGTCGATGTCAACCGCGTCGATATTGGCTTCAGACCAAACTCTCGAGTACGCCGCGATGGCTCCAGAGACGCTCAACGTCGCATCATCTTCATGAACCACTGCCTTCGTACTTGCACTTGACGCTGAAGACGTTCGTGATTTCGAGTTATTAGTGAGAGTTTCTTCAATGTCAATCGCCGAGCGATCCTTTTCGGCGATGATTTCATCCTTAATGACGCTCCGCCGCGTCGCGAGTATCTTGGCTCGAATTTCAGCCGCCGTCAACGCGAGCTGCATTTCATTCTCCCCAATTCCCTCTAATCGCCGTTGGAGTGCGTTCTCCTCATCCGCGCGCAAATCTTGCGTTTTCATCGCCTCGCTCATGGCCATTCCCAAGTACACAAGTTCGCGATGTGCATCGATGCGCGTCCGCGTTCGAGAAACGTACCCTCTAAACGCCGACTGAATAATCGTCGCCGCGCGCTCGGCGTCAAGCACGCGTGCATACGTGGAAATCTTCGCGCACATCATGTCATCACGCGAATTGTCGTTCATTTGGGCCATGTCGCTACAAGCGTCAGTCGCCTCGTCATCGACGACGTCGCCTTCGTCAGCATTTGGGGCGTCGCTCGGGCTATTTTTATCCACGACGGCTTCAGAAGCCGCGGCTGAAATTCTTGAATTCCACGCCTCCATGACATCGATGCGCCTTTTCGCGATCGCCGCACGCGGTATGACTGAATCTAAAACATCAGGTGTGAGCTTTAAATCCACCAACACGTCCTCGAGATCGCGTGATCCGCTATTCAATGCCTCGTACGCCGCGGCGACGCGGCTAGCAATGTCAATCTCCAACGCCTCGAGCACCTTTTGCCCATCTTCCACGCGCTGTGCGTGCGTCATGCTATCTAGCACGTGTTTGAGCGTCTTATGTATTGATATTTGCGTCACATACGCATCGATTTCGGCATCCGGCGAAGACGACGACGAACGTTTCGTGTGCTTCCCATCGCCGACGACGCGCTCGAGCGCACGCAAGCCTTCAAACCATTCGCGTTCAATCGACCGACGCGACATAATAACCCAAACACCGCACTCGAAACGAGTGCGCAATTGTAATGGCGACTATCGCACCTCAGCAAGTCGCGCGCCGTGATCGGTGCGGCGTATAATGCCGCACACTTTTTGACGACTGACGACTTGGAAGAGCTCAATCGTCACTTCGCGCCTCCTCGCGCACGTCGTCGCGTGCGCCACTCAAGCGCGCGCGCGCACGCCGCCGATGAGCCGCTCCGCGAAACGTGCGAAAAAAGCCGCGGACAAAGCGGCGAGTGCCGCGCAGTCGGCGCCGCTTCGTGCGGTGGACTTGGGACACGCATTTGTTCGCGGCGGGGACATTAAAACTTTAATAGCGACGGACGCGAGCAAGGCGACGCGCGGCGGCGCAAATGCGAGCGGTACTCATGCCGATGATGACATCGACCGCATCGACGCCGCGACGTTGGCGGCGTCGTATAAGGATGCCGAGCGCACGGTGGAGGTGCGACAGGGGTTTGACTTTCGCGCGCTTGCCACCGACGCGAGCGCGGCGTCTTGGTCGTTATTTGGCGGTTCATCGCGCGCAGTCGCGCAGGAAACCGTTGAAGGTAATGTCGAAGTACCAACTACGAGCGCGGCGAAGGTTGATGACGACACGCCAGCGACGGGAATGGTGAGCGTTCCGCCACCGCCAGAGCGGGCGACGGCTCCGGCGGCTCCGCGGAAGAAACGCCCGCCTCGGCCGATTCGCGCGCCCGTGAGCGCCGTCGATGCCTTAGGTGTGGGTCATACGAGTGGTATTGATGTCATGGCACGCGCATGGCACGCGCCTGGGGAGAAGGAAATGTTGGAAAAGTGGCACGCCTCCGTGGAAGATTTTCGCGACGACTACAAGCGCAAACGCAGAGCGGCATTGAGGCACAAGAAGGGCGTCGGTAGCGCAATCGTACTGGCGTGACGACGCCTTGGAATACGTAGCTTCCACTTAGCTTCCAGCCCGACTCGAGCAGATTCGCCCAGACGTCGTGAAACTTAACGTCATGGAACGAAAAGTGTACTAGTAGAATTATATAGAAACGAGTACAGTAATCTGTGTATACAATAATAGTTGACAATGTACCCAAATGCGATGCGAGCGATGTTCTTGGAGTTGCCTTGTTTTGCTTAATCGCCGCGGTTGCCGTACCCTCCTCGACCGCCGTTACGAGGGCCGCGATTACCGCGACCGCCACCGACGTAGTGCACATTCGAACCACCCCATTCCATATCGAGACGCGCGAGTTCCTCGCGAACGTCATCCAAAGTCTCAGGCGTGACTTCGACGTGTTCGACTTCGTACGTTTTGATGCACGACTTGACCAAAATCATCGCCGACTTGACCGCGCTCGGGCATCCACGCACGAACACGGAGTTCTTGTCAAAACTCACCGATACGTGCGCACCAGTGCGCTTCTGAATATCATTCACCTTGGCGCCGCCCTTGCCCACAATCATGCGCAACGCCAAATCCGGCACGGCTTCAATGGTCTCGTGCGCCACCTCTAACATGTCCCGTGCGCGAGCCACTTCTCTCGCGTCTTTACCCACGATACGAATCGTGCGTTGACGCGCATCTACGACCACGCGATCGACATCACACACGTTTTGCACGTGCTTCACCTTGGCACCACCATCCATGAGTAAATCCTGCATCGCCTTGTACCCCAAACTAAACTCGCAACGCAACCCGGCGTCGATTTCATCCTGAATTTTCAAGCGTTCATTTTCCAACAAAGACGCCGCAGCGACGCGACGGCGAATGCGAACTAAATCTCCAAGCGTAACCTCAACGAGCATCTCCACGCGATCGAGCACGTCCACGTGCGCATCCTTACTCACGTCCAAACCAACAAACACGTCGTCGTCCTCCCTCGCCGCGCCGCCGTCGGCGTCTTGAAAAATCGTCAGCGTCACCGCCCCATCACCGCACGACAACGCCTCAGACAACGCCTGCGCGAGTTCACGCCCACCATCCGATAACGCCCACGCTTTCGTATTCCCATCCGTCGCGAGCACGCGAGACCGCGCCGGATTCGACCGCATCGCTCGAACCGACGCCCGCGGCAACGCCCGTCCGCGTCCGCGCCCGCGCGCGCCACCCTTCGCCGCATTCCCATCCCTCGTCGTCTTCGTCGTCGTCGTCGTCGTCGTCGTCGTCGTCGTCTTCCCTTTCCCTTTCCCATCGATCCCATTCGCATTCGCATTCGCATTCGCACGCGCCGCCGTCCCGCGTCGCCCGCGAACACCATCACCAGCACCAGCACCAGCACCGACGTCGTCATCCGCACCCACCGCAGCCGCCGTCGCACCGGTCGTCCCGCGCGCTGCGCGCGGCGCCGCCGCCGCCGCCTTCCCCGCGCCCGCTCGCGCGCGTCGCGGCGCGTGTCGCGACCCACCGTCGTGGTCCGCACCCATGATCGATGACCGAATGCGACACGCGATCGATCGGCGTCGCGATGTGGCGCGGGCCGACGCCTGGCGCGGTGTGACATATTGAACTAACACAACGCCTATGTATGCGATCAAAACGTCGTTTTGTTTGTGAAAACGTGTAGTACACATGGGCGAAGTAGGGATACAGTATGTAAAACTAGGGTTGACGCGGTCGACGACCTTTCGGCCAGCGGCGCGCCCGTCGGCGCGGCTTGGGTCGGCATTGCTCGACGCGAGACGACGGATATGACGACGGCGGAGGAGTTACAAAAGACCACGTTCGCGGGGCGCAACGCCAACGTGTGGTTTATGTGCGGCTGGGCGCTGATCATGTTCATCGTCGACGGCATCGTGCTCGCGATCGATGCGCCGCCCGGGGAGAGCAAGTGGGGGTACGGGCCCACGGTGTTTTTGATGTGCTTGGTGCGTGGTATAGATGGGTGTCGTCGCGTGGGGTGTGATCGTGGTGTGGTGTTCGTGGAGTTCGTGGTGTGGCGTGCGCGCGCGTGGTCGTGCGCGGACTGTGGGTGGCGGGCGGCGCCGGAGCCGCGCGTTAGGGTGGGATCCGCGCCCTAGTCTGGGCGAGGGAATATACCTCGCTGTGCGCGCGCGAAGCGTCGAGTGGGTATGGGTAGGGCGTGGAGAGGGGTGTGTGGTGAATGTTTACGCTTTTGCGTGGCGTGTGTTGTCGTTCGTCGTCGTTTGCGGCGTGTGTTGTTTGGCGCACGTTGGAGACTAACCGGAGCGTCTCGTCTACGTACTTTTCGCAACGTTTTTATTAGATTGCCTCCTTGCTTTGGGGCGCGGTGTCTATCCGTAAGACTGAAAACAACCACAAGGCTGAACTCAAGCGTTTACGTGAAACCAAGACGCTCGCGGAATTGATGTCCATCAACATGGGCGCGTAAAGAGGTTGCTCGCTCTCTCGAGTGACGTCTCGTCCGACGCGCGCGACTCGACGTAGTCCGCGCGCGCGACTCGCAGCGCGATGCACACGGTGAAGCAGCGTGTTAGATAAACATGTACACAGCGCCCGAATCGTCGGGGATATTCTTTTGTGGGACGTTGGAATAATTTACTTAGAGAAACCACTAAACCCCGGCGCGCGCGCGCAATGCGCGCGCGGCATTTTCCTTTGCCTCACTCATCGGTGCCCTCACGACGTGCGCGACGTAAACGCACCATGAGCATCATCATCGCTCGTCAATGTATTGCATCCGCCGTGTCGCCGTCGCACGGTGCCGCGTCTACGCGTCGTCCCGCGAGAACGCTCGCGCGCGCCGAGGCATCCACCTCCAACGGAGACGAGCGATCGCACGCATCTTCGCGACGACGCGTGATGATCTTGAGCTTAACCGCGGCGTCCGCACTCGTGGCGAATCGTGCGAGCGCCATCGAGGCGAATGAGCTCGAAAACAGCGCGTTCGTCGCCGAGCTCAAGCGCAAGAGTGACGAAAAACGAGAAGAACGCAAGCAAGAGCGACTTGACGATTACAACAAGAAGAACTTTGGGGATTACTTGGACTGGGTCGCTGGCAACGACGCGTTGAAGGACGAATCGCAGTTGAGCGAGAACGATCGCGCGATTCGCGCGTACTTGAAGAGCATTAAGAATTGAGACGGGTGGCATCGTCCACATCCAGCGTTACAATAATAGCAAAGACTACGTTCGTAAAAGTTTGAGTTAGAAATAGAGTGCTCTGCGAAGGAGATCGCGTTCCCATCATCTAAGGTTGCGCACCGCCGCGCAGTTCCTCCGCCTTGGCCTTGAGCGCGGCGAGACCTTCCTCCGGCGTCGCGGCTTCGCCCAAGGCGCGCACCAACGCCGAACCGACGATGACACCATCCGCGCCCCAGTTCACAATCTGCTTCGCTTGCTCCGCCTTGCTGACACCGAAACCAACCGCAATTGGCTTATCCGTCACGCTTCTTAACTCTTCCACCAATTGCTCGACGCGCGTCGCCACGTTCGTTTGCACGCCCGTGACGCCCGTGACGGAGACGAGGTACACAAAGCCCTTTGTCGCTTGCGCAATCTTCTTCGCCCGTTCAACCGGCGTCGTCGGCGTAGAAAGCAACACCAAATCGAGCCCATGCTTCGCCGCGATCTCACTCATCTCATACGTCTCCTCTAACGGAATATCCGGCACGAGCAAACCCTTTGCCCCAGCCGCCGCGATATCCGCGCAAAACTTCTCCACCCCGCGTTGATAGATTGGATTGTAATACGTAAACATCACTATCGGCGCCTTAATCGTCGGTGACACCTCACGCACTAAATCAATTACTTTATTCATCGTCGCCCCGGCACTTAACGCCCGCGTCGCGCTCGCTTGAATCACCGGTCCATCCGCGAGCGGGTCGCTGTACGGCACGCCCAACTCGATGATATCCGCCCCGGCGTCATCCAAAATCTTAAGCGCCTTTTTCGTGGCGTCCAAGTTTGGATCGCCCGCGCAGATGAACGGAATGAACGCGCGTTTGTTGTTCTTCAAAACTTCCGCAAAGGTGTCGCTCACGCCCAGCGCAGACGCGCGCACGACGCTCATTCTTGCGCCACCGCGTCGGTGTCCCAGCGCAGGGTTCTTTCTGGACGCAACGTTCGCCGTTGACGACGACGACGACGCGCGGAAGGCCAAGGCGGCGGACATGTGTGCAACGAAGCGTGCACGTGTGTCGATGCGACGACGGCGACGACGACCTGGGGTGCGCGCGACGCACTGTGACGTCGATCATCACCGAGCTGACCTATCCAAAAACACAAAGACTTTTTGTGACATTTGGCCGCCGGCGGCGCGCGCTTTATGGATGTAATGACTGTCCTATGATGCATCTATTGGTCTATGGCGACTAGGAGGGCTAGATTTTGAGGGTGACGAAACGCGGCGTGCATGGCGGCGGTCCAACCGTCGTGGTCGGGGATTTGCGGGTCGGCGCCGCGCGCGCGCAAAGCGCGGACGACGTCGAGCGCGTTGGCGAGCGCGGCGTGGATGATGGGAGTTTTTCCTTGACTGTCTGGAGCGTTGACGTCCACGTCGTTGGCACGCGTGAGGATGGTGTCAACGAGTTCAGGAATGTTCTTCCGCGCGGCGAACGTGAGGGCGGTCCAACCGGTGTGGGGGTCTCGAGCGTTAACGTCGACGTCGGCTCTGGCGAGTAACAACGCCACGGACGCCACGAACCTGGATCGAACGCGCGCGATGACGTCTTCATCGTCCGCCCACGCGCCACCCGTGGCGGAAGAACTTTTGGACAGCATGCTCGGCGTCAATGCTTGCGATGCGCCAACGATGGCACACATGAGCGGTGACGCGCTCGGTGCTCTCGAGCCGGAATCCGAGCCGCCAGACGCGTCGCATCCGTTGTCCAATAAATACCCCAACGCATCGGCAAAACCGAATTTCGACGCCATGCACACCGCATTTAACCCACCTATGTCCTCGCACGCGTTCACTCCGCGCGCATCTTCGTCGTCTTCCTCCTCCTCCTCGGCGCGTGTCGTCTTCGATTCCCGTCGAGCGACGACCACCAACGCGCGAGCGCACGCCTCGAACGCGCGCTCCGACGACCTCGCCCGTCGCATCGCCCGCACCACGCCCTCACACGTCGCCACCGGCATGGCGGTGAGCATGTTCACGATCGTCTCGTCACCACCCGCGCGCGCGCCCGCGCCGTCGTCGTCGAATATCGCGCGTTCGAACCAGGCGTTCCACTCCAACTGTCCCCGCGACCGTCCTCGCGACTGCGACTGCGACTGCGACTGCGACGACGACTGCGACTGCGACGATGATGACGACACGCACCGATGCCTCGCGACGCGTCTCGACGCGCACGACGCCGACGCCGACGCCGACGACGCGCACGATGCCACGCACATGGCGCGTCGCACAATCGCGGCGTCATTCATTCACACGCGGGCGATGCCATCATGTCGACGTGGTATGCCGCCGACGCGCTCGCGAACGACGTCGACGCGCTCGACGTGAGGAGTGGCGAGTCGTCGTCGTGTGCGATACTCCCGAGCGGTGGCCCGCCGCCGAGCTTGAGGTTCACGACGCAGGATGAAGCCGAACACGTCGCCGAACGGGCGCGGGCGACGGAGAAAGCGTGCGCGTCGTCTATCGCGCGCATGCAGACGGTGATGGAGGATTTACGACGTGGCGTGGAGGACTGGGGAGAAGACATCCGATTGCGAGTGCGGGCGTTGTCGAGTAATCAGCAGAGTTTTCACGACGGCGTGGAACAGTTGCGAGCGACGCTGGAGCGGGAGTTGGCCAAAGCGCGTTCGATGCGCGTTGGTGGTGCTGAGGCTGCGAAAAGTGCGACACAGAAGTGTTTACGTGGTTGCGAGGCGTTGAGGGCGAATGCGTTGCCGATGTTGCGAGAAGTGAGCGAGAGCTTGACATCGGAGCGCGCGCAAATGTCCCGAAAATTTCTCGCGGCTTGGCAAAGCGTCGAAGACGAATTTTTCGAACGCTTCAACGCGCTGGTGGATTTCGACGCAGAGATCACACAGCGCGCGACGCTCGTTGATCCTACATCCTTACTTGCGCTCGTCGAGGACGCGTCGACGTGTGCGGGCGCGCGCACGCCCGAGCTCGCGCGAGCCATCGACGCCTTTGCCATGGAATGCCTCGTTCCAAAACGGTTGAGCATTTTACCCAAAGCGCGCGAAGGCGCGCGCGCGAGCGACGTGGCCAAACCCATGCCCACGCTCGTCGCCACGCCACAGCCGTTGACTACGCCGTTAACGCCACCACCAAAGACGCCACCACCAAAGACGTCGACGACGCCCGTCGTCGACGCCGCCCGCGCGCGCGAAGCCGTCGCTCGCGAGCTCCAATCCTTCCTTTCCGGTGCCCTCGCCGCGCGCGACATCGACGCACACGAACTCGAGTCACTCGTCGATGAATTCCTCGCGTTTAGCTCGCACGCGTCATAGTTGTAGCCATATATATTCGCCATTTATCCGCCAGTCGCGACGCGTGGGCGCACGTGCTGAAAGAACCGTTATTGTTACCTCGAATTCAAGATGTTGATGATGCTGTTCAACGCGCGTTTCGCGTCACTGTGCGACGACGCGGTCGAGGTTCGCGCGCACCATTCGAAGGCATGGAAAGCCTACACGAGTGTAAACGCGCGCTCGACGCAGGGTTGATCGCGCGAGAGGATTACGACTGCGCCAAGGATTGGTTTTTATTCGCCCATCGGATCTCGAGCGCGAGAGAGACCGGCGTGTTATCGCCCGCTGACGTAGCGCACGTGCGACAGGCGTTGGTGGAGGCGATTCATAGCGGTGCGCGAGACGTGCGGTGCGATGTGAAGGCGTTATTGGATGAGACGTTGACCACGGGCGCGACGCGCGGAGGCGACGCGAGCGCGGATGCCGGGGTCGGTTCGGCGTTGAAAACCAAGTTCAATGTGAAAAAGAGCGTGGCGGCGCAGCCGACGTTCATGGTGAAAATGGCGGAGAAGGCAGAAGAGTCGAATGAGAATGTGGAGCCGGCGGTGGTGGAGGTGATTGCCAAGGCGCCAGTGGCGCCCGCGGCGCCTATGGTTCCGCCACCCGTCGCGCCTCCGCCTCCGCCCGCGCCCGCAGCTCCAGCGACGAATGGTGCGAGCACGGTAGAGGGCAAGAGCATGAGTGGTGTTGCCGTGGCGGAAGATTGTATTTCTGTGTTTAACAAGGTGAAGCTGCGCTCGAGCGGTTTGCAATGGGCTGTGTTCCGCGTAGAGGAGACTGAAGGCTCGGTGTTGACTGATGCCACGGGAGCTGCCGGTAACGGTGATTACTCTGCATTTATCGCGGCGTTGCCGGACAACGAGTGCCGATATGCGATCTATGATTACGAATACGTAAACTCCGAGGATTGCGTGTTTAGCAAGCTCGTGTTTATCATTTGGAATCCCGACGGCGCGCGCTTGAAGAACAAAATGTTGTACGCATCCACCAAAGATTTCTTCAAGTCTCGCTTGAGCGGCATCGCCGTTGAAATCCAAGCCACTGATTTGGACGAAGTGAGCGAAGAAGAGTTGCGAGCGAACGTAGGCGCCATACTGACGCGTAAGTAAGCTACATGTTTGTTTGTTTGTAATCAATGACAATACGCTGCTGATTGAATAACTGTTATACAATATCGTCGCTGCGTGGTCGCGCTGCTGCTACTAAAACTAACTGACTATTGCTCTCGTTCGATCGTTCGAGAAGCTACAAAGCCTTTGGACCGAGGTCGGCGTAGTATACCCCTGAACCCTGATGCGCTCGGAGTCTCGGTAAGCACCAGGCGACGTACCAATACTTGCCGTGTTCGTCAAACGCTTCTTGCCAATTCTTTACTCGACCTTGATCGAACGCCCACTTCGGCGCGGGCACCCCGCGTGCTTTCGCCGCTTTCACCAAGTCGCTATGATCGTAGTAATCAATCGTTGTGTTTCCTACGGTGACTAAATACGCCTGCCATCCGCCGAGAAACGCCAAGGCTACAAAAACTGCACCCGCCATGATTACGACATAAATCACATTCCGAAACACTTCATACGGCACGCGGTTTGGATCGTCGATAACGTATAACAACAAAAACGCCCCACTCCCGGCTGCCCACGCGCACCCCACGCCCCCGAAGAAGATAAAGTTGAAAAAATACCGATAGTTGCGCGCGCCGACGCAATTCATCACCCAAGGACAGTGATGGTCCATCTTCAACACACACCTTCGACACACCGAACAATGATGCGTCATATCCGGCTTCACCGTATCACACAACTCACAATACCTCCCTCCGCGCGCGTAATCCTCACCACCACACCCCCCTCGCTCGCCATCATCCATTCGACCAGCGCGTTCAATCGCTCGCCTCGCGCGTCCATCCTTTGGACTCCCAGGCTTTATCCACGCGCACATCGCGTGATTAAACGCACAATTCCCCGCGCACGTCACCATGATGACATCACTCACTATTTTACTCACCCCGTACCCGCGCTCACCGAGCGTCACGTTCGTCGTCGTGCACGCCACGTACGCGATCGACGCCACCAGGGACTCGCCAAACGCAAACAACAGCGGTCCGCACAGCGCCAGCGCGCGGTCGCACCCGCGTTCGACGCACGCGCACGCCGCGGTGATGCGGCCGGTGACGCCCATGCGCGACGCGACACCGAGCGGCGAACGCGTCGATGACGAATCGAGTCGAGACGCGCGCGCGTGTGTGACGGTGGGCGCCACTCGAGCGCACGCGTTTTGGAGTTTCGACGACGACGACGACGACGCGGGCGCGACGACGCGGCGCGCGGTGGGCATGTCGTACGATGCGGACGTCGTGATTCTTGGCGCCGGGTTTGCCGGGCTACACGCGGCGCGGTGCTTATCGATGGAGCACCCCGAGCGACGCACGGCACCGCGTGCCGCCGCCGCCTCTTCGTCGACGTCGTCGTCGTCGTCGTCGTTCGCGCCCGTGCGGTGCGTCGTGGTCGATGCGTGCAGTGAGCCAGGCGGGCGCGTTCGCGTGGAACGCGACGTCGCGCCGTGGGATGTGAATTCGGGTCCGGAGTTCATACACGGGGATGAGAACTCGGTGTTGAAGAGGTTCATCGACGCGTGCGGGTTCACGACGCGAGAGCGCGAGTGGCCGGATAGATATTATCTCGGTCTCGAAGATGCGTTATTGAGTGCAGATGACGCCGAGGAGACAAGTGCGGACGTGCGCGAAGTGCATCGGTTGTTTGATGAGCTTCCGGATGTGCCAGGTGGAGACGCAAAGGACGTCACCGCGTTGGAGTGGTTGATGTCAAGCGTGCGAGCGAGCGAGCGAGTAATTAGTTTGGCGGAGAACATATATGCGAATGATTTCTGTGCGTCGTTAGGGAAATTAGGAATGCATGAAGTCATTGAGGAGAAGAAGAGATGGGTTTATGGGGAAAAGTACTTGGTATTAGATAGACCGCTGCGCGACGTGGCGCTGGAGCTCGCGCGAGGCGTCGACGTGCGGACGAACTGGGATATTGCGAGCGTGGATTATTCTCAGCCCGATCGCGTGGTGGTGACGCGAAAAGGATCAAACGACAAAATTGTGGCCAAGAAATGCGTCGTGGCTCTCCCAATCACGGCGTTGCGGAGTAGAAATAGAGCCAATAGTGTCAAATTTATCCCTCGTCTTCCAGAGGCGAAAATCAACGCCGCGGAGACTATTCAAATGGGGAACGCCGCCAAAGTATTCATTGGATTTAGAGAGATCGTATGGCCCGATGATTTATTCGACGTCGTGTGCACTGATTGCTTCCTTCCAGAGTTTTGGATCACTACGTATCCAAAATCGAGTCATCCGCGACAAGCAAAGAACGCCGAAGAGGCGCAAGCGATTGCGGATACAAAAGGTCTCGTGACATTTTTTGTCGCCGGGGATTTGGCAAACAAGATTTCGAAAATGAAAGAAAGTGACGTGATTGCGAAAGCAATCGAACAGTTAGATCGAATATTCAAGACGTCGTGTAAGGAACGCGTGACGACGACGAAGATTGTTAATTGGGCAAACGAGCGCTTGACACAAGGCGCGTATACGCACCCAAGCGTTCACGCTGGAAACTCTCGAACATTATTAGCGGCGTCTGTATCGAATACACTATTTTTTGCAGGTGAAGCCACCCATACAGGGGTTAATCCATGCCTGCAAGGAGCCATGGAGACGGGCGAGCGAGCGGCGCATCAAACACGTGCCGCGTTGTTTGGCGTCGGCTCCAGCAAACTTTAATACATGAGCAAAGCATGAATTACATTACCTAACGTTGGTACACTATAACGCATCAAACTATTGATCTCGCAACTAGGGCGCGGCGGGCTTAGGGTCTATTTTACGAAGATACGATGCGATGTCTTGCATGAGCAACGTTTTTAAGTTGTTAACTTTTTCAAAGCCCATCGATTCTTCGATGAAGCCTCTGAGCACAACGCTCTGAGGCTGATTTACATTGTCTCCGTACTCTAACCGTACTTGCGGCTTGCGCTCGCTCATTGAATCCACGCGCGAGATTAATAATCTCTCCAATTGGGAGACGAAATCTCGTACGCCAAACGCGGTATCAATGGTGTCTGGTACGTCAACGTTAACGATGATGGGTATGAATTTTCGTCGAGACAAGTTGCGTAAGGCAGCTCCGAGAATATCTGTATTGGGCACGATGAACGCGTAGCCATGTTCTGTGGATTGAATTCTTGTTGAATGCCACCCGACTTCATCGACCTTGCCTTCGATGTCCTTCCATATGATGTGATCTCCCTCAACAAACGGCTGGGTGACGAAAATCAAAATTCCACTGATAAAGTTGCTCACGAGCTTTTGTGCGGCGAAACCGATGGCGATACCTGATACCCCACCGATGGCTAACAAACCAGTCATGTTTACGCCGAGTGCGCTCAACGTAGTGTATGCGGCGAACAAGCAGATCGAGACTGAGAGCGCCTTGTCAACCAACGCCGAGCGCGCTTGTACTTCCCATTCGACGCCTTCGTCTCCTCGGAGTCCGGCAAAGTGCTTGTTTATAGCCTGTGAGACGCCATCTTCGCGATCGTACATTGTCGTATTATCCTTAATGACTTCTAATGTCGGTGGCGTCTTCAACTCCGATGCCCACTGAGCCACTGTAATCGCAAAGTACACCCAGAGCAACTTGAGGCTCTTTTGCACAAAGTACACCTGTATCTCAGTCGTCGTCACCGTGCCGTTGGCGTTGGCGTCGAACAACGACGCAAGAAACATTCCAAAAGCGTTGAGCCCGCTGAAAATGGAAGTAATGTCATCGTCCAACGTATTGGAATCGATACGAATCAATGTGATATCGTTTGGCACTAACGAAAATACTTGACTCGCCAACGCCCACGTCAACGTCGCCGTAACCATCTTCTTGACGTACTTGCACGACCGCGTGATTGCAAGTGAAATCCACCACCACGTATTCATCGTCATCGGCTGTATCATTTGCGCCAAATTCGTCATCATCGCCTCCACGATGCGTGGGACCACGCCAGTGTACAACAATAACACCGTCACCGAAAGCGACCCGTACGTGTCCTCGAGCAACACCTTTGTGCACAACGCCGACAATCCACTGTGCCAATGTTGCACCACGAGCGACCCCAAATACGCCAACGCCGCGACGCTCACCACCGCGCCTCCAATGACGAAACGCACATTAAACACCGTCGGCGCCAACGCCGCGTCCGCTTCTTGTAGCTTTGTCTCTGTCGTCCGTCGCGCCTCGAGAAGTAAATCCCGAAGCGACGCGCTGCGACGCGTCCACGTCCCTCTCTGCGAACCAGGCGCCATCGCGCGCGTCACCACGCTCGGACGATTGCGATCGCGACGGTGACGAGGATGCAAATATCTTGACACCGACGACGCCGCCGCCATCGCGACGACGGCGCGCTGCGTGTGCCACGGCGCGCGACGCAACGGTATTCCAGATTGTCGCGCGTGCGATCGCGCCGGGGCGATCGCGCCCATCGTCGTCGTCGTCGTCGTCGCCGCCGCCATGGCGCGCGCGCGATGGTGTGACGTGACGCTTTTTCTCGACACGACGGCATTGCGCGCGGTGCCGTGCGACGCGCGTACCGAACGACGCCGCGGTGCCGGTGCGGGCGCGAGCGCGATGACGCGCGGCGCGGTGCCGGCGGTGGTGTTCGTGGGCGTGACGGCGTGGGCGAGTTTCGTGAGTTTGGGGCGGGCGACGCGTGCGATGGTGGGGACGTTGGCCTACTTTTACGTGCCGTCGGTGGATGACGACGACGAAGACGGTGGTGGTGGTGGTGGTGGTGGTGGTGGTCGCGGTGGTCGCGGTGCTTCGTCGACGTCGACGTCGGTGGCGTCGTCAAAGCAGAAGAAGAAGGCGTCGGCCGCGCGCGTCATGGCGACGACCACGGTGGCGAGGGTAGATTTAGTGCATGAAACGATGATGAATAGACCGATGTTTGAGGATTTAGACATCGTCGCGTTCGTGGGGTTTGTGCTGTGCGCGAACGCCGCGGCTCGGTGGTGCGCCAGTCGGTGGTTGAATGCGGACAAGGATTCAATGACGCCGACGTTGGCGTTATTTAGCGTTGTAATCGCGATGCGTGCGTTGATACGCACGTATGCGGATAGAAGCACGCCCGGGGTGGAGCGTCAATTGTCGTTTGTGATTGGATTCTTAGCTTGGATTGCGAGCACGTTTATCGTGTTCTTCGCGCCGTCGTCGGCTGTGGTTTTCAACTACAGCCTGCTCGCAGATGACATCAACGCCGCACTGAGTACCGCAGCTGGTGGTTTGATCACTTTGCGCGTGAAAGCTTTGCACGTGGGTTTGACGTTTGCGATCTTTGGTGGCACTGTAGCGGGTTTGATTCTAAGCGCGGCGGCGCGCATGGTGAAATCGTACACGCTCTTCACCCAACTTCCAGAGTGGGCCATGGAATACGCCGGCTCAGCCGGGTGTCCACATTGGCGCAAGTTCATTGTGCGCACATCTTTTGCGTTGCCTCTGCTCACGTTAGTCGTGAGTGCGCCGAGTATGGTGAGCGAGCCGCTGGGTCTATCAGCCGAAGCGGCTCGCGACGCGCAGTCTGCGTTTTTCGCATTGAGCGCGTTTGCGCTCTTCACGAGCGTGCAGCCTTTGACGCAAGCGTTTTTAGACAGTGGTCTAATCACTTGGTACGAAATCAAGGAAGGGTCGGCGGATAAAGATAGACTTTCCGAACGCGAGCGTCTCGTCATCGGCCACCGATTGGATTTGACCAACCATTTGGTGTGCAAGGTGGCGCTGCAATGCGCGGCTCCTGCGTTATTGCTTCTCGCGTGTAGTATCGCCATGTGGACATATGGCGATATGGATGCTAGCGCTTCATTCATCCCTCCATCGGTGATTGTTGAATCGTGCGCATGCATTGCGTGGTTTACGTGTCTCTATGGCTGCCTCGCCGGCGGCGTAGCGATGGTTGTCATTCAACCCGAAGCGTTTTTTGCTAGATAAATCATTAATAGTACATATTAAGTGAACGCTCAGCGCTTGCGACGTCGACTACGAATGTTCTTTAAATTTGCCTCTCCATCCTCTACGCTAGTGCCCGCGGGCTGTGATTTGATCGCGACGCCGATGGCGTGGGGCACGAACGGCATCGTCGCCCATTTGCCGTCAAATTCGAGCGGCTCGTTGAAGGCAAAAGTCGCTTCTATGGCGTCGAATAGTTTTTGTCCTCGCTCGCCCGACGCCGGCTCGACAAAAATAAATCTACCACCTGGCTTGAGCACAAGTGCCGCCTTCTTTGCGACCGTTTTCACTTCTTCATCGGACAATTTCGCCAAGCAACCCGTGGTGACGACGGCGTCCACCGAACCCGCCCGCTGTCCCCAAAATAGATCAGCGTCCGCCGTGCCCGCGATCACCGTCGCACGCGGTAGCACTGGGATTTGAGTTTCAATGCTCATGCGATTTACCAACTCCGTGTTCACGTCAGGATCTACGCCGATAACCATTTTTGTTGACTTTGGATAGTAGTACAGATTTTTCGTGTCCATGCCAAGCTCGACGACGACGCTTTCGCGGGCGATTTGCCGCCCAAGAAAACCCGCGGTGGCGTACTGAAGCGACGCATACAGCGCAGTTCGAGTCCCAC
>Ga0255779_1002839_pt1 | contig 17817 bp, 15 predicted proteins | sample 011ome_21_FD_179977 | JGI IMG/M metagenome (GOLD analysis project Ga0255779, IMG submission 179977) | Coastal salt marsh microbial communities from the Groves Creek Marsh, Skidaway Island, Georgia - 011508AT metaG (version 2) | ecosystem: Environmental > Aquatic > Marine > Intertidal zone > Salt...
AATTATCCATTGAAGAATTCATAACTCTACTCGAGACGAACCAGTTTAATGCGATTAAATTACAAATAGAAAGAAATTTCGAAAACAACTCGCACTTCAGACTAGGAAAAACCAATACAGTGATGACTTTGTTGTCTCATTCTCAAATCAACAAAATATCTCAACAATGAAAAATAAACCAATCGCCCTGCTAGTTATTTTTCTTGGAGTTATGTTTCAAGGAATAGCTCAAAACTATTCGATGAGCAACGGAACTACTACCACTTGTTCTGGTATATTTCTTGATAACGGTGGCCTCGGCTTATACGGAAACAACCAAAACATTACTCAAACCTTTTCGCCTAGCACTCCTGGTAGAGTAATCCAAATAGCATTTACCACTTTTCAAACACAAATGGGATTTGACGTGTTGTGCATCTATGACGGTCCTACTACGGCAAGTCCATTTCTAGGTTGCTACAGCGGAACAGGAACACTAAACGGAAGGACATTTAAGTCTACTCACCCATCTGGAAGCTTAACCTTTGTATTTACTTCAAATGGTTCGCAACAAAACAACGGATGGTCTGCTACAATTTCTTGTCAATTAGCCTGTCAAGCATTTACCGCTAATGGAGATAGTGTGTCCTCTACTCCAGACACCTCTGCCTTGCGGATAATCCGAGCTTGCCGAGGAGAAACAATTAGTTTCTTTGGAGATGCAAGCTATCCAAATAGCGGAACTTCCTACAACCAATCCAATTCTACGTCCACTTTTACATGGAAACTAGGAGATGGTTTCTCCACACCAGGACAAAACATATCTCACACCTTTAATTCCAATGGAATTTTTGATGTTCATTTAGTGGTTGAGGACACATTACTGTGCCGCGAGATTGACCACTCAGTGCGCGTTATCATCTCAGATGTCCCTAGTTTTTCGCAGTCCTTTATTTTTCCAAATGATACAATTTGCTTGGAAGACACTGCCCTTATTGTAGTACCTACTACCTACATTCCTTATCAAACACCTGTATTAAACAACGCAGGTCTTACTCCCCTACCTGATGGAACGGGTGTATCATTTTTTGATACAATCAATGTAACCATTTTTGATAATGCAGCAATTTACCAAGCAGGATTTCTAGAAGAAATATATTTGAATATTGAACACTCTTATCTGGGAGATTTGGACATTCAATTAACTTGTCCGAATGGGCAAACTACTGTCTTAAAAACAAATCCAGGTGGAGGAAACACTTTTTTGGGGGAACCTGTCGATCCTGCCGGAGTATTTCCTACTCCGCTCAATCCTGGAGTAGGTTACACCTATGGATTTACCAACATAAATCCAAGGTACAACACCATGACAAATGAGGCAAATGTGCATCAGTATAGTTATACAGATGTTTTGGGAAACAACTACATCAATGAATTTCATTTACCCGCAGGCACATACACTCCTTTTCAGAATATGAATACCCAGTTTGCAGGCTGCCCCATGAATGGTAGGTGGATTTTGCGAGTAAGAGACAACATCGGTCTTGATGATGGAAACATTTTTTTCTGGGGAGTTAGATTCGACACGTTAATCAGACCCCCAAACGTCTCAACCACCATCACCTCAGCTACGGACACCTCTTATTGGAATACTTCTGCTAATATAATCACTAGACCTAATGATTCTACTGCCGTATTAAAACATACAGCTCCTGGAAATTACACCTATACTTTCACGGTAATTGATAATTTTGGATGTACTCACGATACCACCATAGATATTGTGGTAAAACCCAAACCTAAATCAAACGCAGGAATAGACTTTACGACCTGCTTACTTACCCACACCTTGGCTCCGGTGCCAACACCTGGAGGCATTCTTGACTCTTGGAGTTACTTCACTCCTTCTTTGGTAAACACTGCTTCGTTTGACGACTCTACCAGTTACACCCCTATAACAACAGTAACCGATTACGGGAGTTATAGTTATATCTTGCAAGAAAGACTCGATGGTTGCTTAACTTACCCTGATACAGTTGAAATAAACTACGTTCAAGTTCAAAACACTATTGACATCGCTATAAATAAAGATACGGTCTGTATACCAGAATCGGTTTTGTTTACAAACAACTCAGACATGACATTTTTTGACAGTGTGTATTGGGATTTTGGAGATGGATCTATCAGCAGCTCACAGGGAACCGCAACACATACTTACAATGCCTTTTCCTGTTTTGATGTACGAGTTACCTTGGTAAACGCACTTGGATGTAGGGTAGATTCAGTATTTCCAGACCTAATTTGTGGATACCCAACCCCTGTAGCAGATTTTGTGTACGACCCAGCAGAAAGTATCATCCCAAACACTCTGGTAAACTTTACTAATCGATCTACTGGAGCAACCCGATACTTGTGGGACTTTGCCGGCCTAGCCAACTCCAGCAACCAAGATGACTTTTACATCTTCCCAAAAGCAGATGGTGGAGTTTATCCAATTACATTATTTGTGGAAAACGAAGGAGGATGTTCAGATCAAATCACTAAAAACGTAACCATAAAGAATCCATTAAGTATTTGGATTCCAAATTCTTTTACTCCCAATGAAGATGGATTGAATGACAAATTTCGTATCGTTTTCAACAATTCTTCTGTCGAAGAGTACGAAGTTTTCATCTTTAATCGTTGGGGTGAATTACTTTACAAATCTCAAGAATTGGACTTTGAATGGGATGGAACCTACAACGGTCATGAAGCTCCAGCTGGAGTATATGTGTGGAGAATAGTAGGGAAAGAACAGTATTCGACAGAAAGTTTTGAAAAAACTGGCCACGTAACTCTGACTCGATAAGTTCTTTTGCTACATTTGTTTCTATGAAAATAGGAATAATTGGCGGAGGTGCAGCAGGATTTTTTTCTGCTATTCAAGCAAAGGAAAACTTTCCCGAAGCTGAGGTTGTTATTCTTGAAAAATCTCAAAAACTTCTTTCCAAAGTAAAAATATCTGGAGGAGGAAGATGCAACGTTACCAACGGATGTAGCTCAATTGCGGAACTTTCGAAAGCCTATCCGCGAGGCGAAAAAAAGTTAAAAAAGGTATTCAATCAATTTTACACCCAAGATACCATTAAATGGTTTGAGGAAAGAAACGTTCCGTTAATCACCCAAGAAGATAATTGTGTATTTCCTGTGTCTCAAGACTCTCAATCCATCATTGATTGTTTTTTAAGTGAAACCAATCGTCTTGGCATATCGATTGAAATTGGAAGAATGGTGGAAAAACTCACACCTATCCAACATAAAATAGAAATTCAATTCCGCGGAAATTCATTAAGACAACAATTCGATAAAGTTATTGTGGCTACTGGTGGCTCACCCAAGCGGGAAGGATTGGCCTGGCTGGAAAAACTAGGGCATAAAATTGAAACTCCAGTTCCCTCGCTTTTCACCTTTAACATGCCACGAGAATCTGTCACTGAACTTATGGGCATAGTGGTAGAAAACACCCTTACTTCTATACAAGGAACCAAACTAAAGTCTGACGGCCCACTCCTAATTACCCATTGGGGAATGAGCGGTCCTTCGGTGCTGAAACTCTCCGCTTTTGGGGCGAGAATTTTATCCGAAAAAGACTACAAAGCAAATCTACAAGTGAATTGGGTGAACACTCCTAGCTATGAAGTGGTGATGGAAGAGTTAAAAGAAATCTCCGTCAAGGTGTCGCAAAAGCAAGTTCAAAACTACAGAGCTTTTTTGTTGCCAGAAAGATTGTGGCACTTTCTTCTTCAAAAAATTGATATACCGCTGACCAAAAAATGGAATGAATTGGGGAAGAAAGACCTCAACAAATTGTGTAATATCCTAACAAATGATGAATATTCTGTAGAAGGAAAAACCACCTTTAAGGAGGAATTTGTAACCTGTGGCGGAGTTAGTTTAGAGAGTATTAATTTTTCTACCATGGAAAGTAAAGTGGTTCCCAATCTATATTTTGCAGGAGAAGTAATGGATATTGATGGAATCACAGGAGGATATAATTTTCAGGCAGCTTGGACAACGGGATTCATTGCTGGCCAATTAAAAAAATAAGAATAATTCATGTTTCAAAACCAAAACATCAAGTACCTATTACTGATAGTGATTACATACACCATTGTGTTTTTTACTTCTTTTTTTATTCGTAAAATTTTGAATGCGATAATAAAAAGAAATACGGATGAATTGGGCGCAAAAGAAACCTCTTACGTATTTATAAAAAACTCCATTAGCTTCATATTGTATACGATTGGGACCATTTACATTGTTCATAATATTCCTTATTTGAACTCGATGAGTAAGACCTTATTTGGAGCTGCTGGAATCCTTGCAGCAGTGATTGGATTCGCCTCACAAAAAGCTTTTTCAAACATTGTGAGTGGATTATTTATACTGATATTTAAGCCTTTTCGAGTGGGTGATATTATCGAGATTTCAGGGAACAAAAAAGGAACCGTTGAGGAAATAACTCTGAGACATACAATCATCAAGGACTTTGAATTCAGAAGGGTGATTATTCCAAATAGTATAATTAGTGATGAAACAATTGTAAATAGCAGCATTACGGACGAAAAAATACGAAAGCACATCGAATTCAACATTAGTTACGGATCGGACGTGAATCTAGCCAAAGGAATTATTAGAAGTCACATCAGAAATCATCCTTTGTTCATTGACAACCGAACGGCTGAAGAAATTAACAAAAAGGAAGATCAAGTTGCTATCAGAATGGTGAAATGGGGAGATTATTACGTTACTTTAAAAGCCTATGTTTGGACAAGAAACTTTGATGATAGCTTTAATTTGACCTGTGATGTGCTGGAAAGTATAAAAAAAGACTTCGAATCAAACGGAGTGGAAATTCCATTTCCTAGAACAAAAGTTGACTTAGTAAATAAAGAAGCCTAAAAATAAAGACATGAAAGATTTTGCAAGTAATACTTCCTCCATCACCTACAGTCCCAACTCTCTAATAGAGGAAAAACTGGGAAGCGCGGAGACTATCAAGCTACTAAATAGTGAACACATTACTTGGCTCAATACCTACGGCCTGTTATACTCAAAAGAATTTACAAAAATTATCCATGTCAATAAATTAGATGAGTTTCTTCAGTTACTGATAAAAGAAAATAAACATCGAAACAAAGTAATTGAACTTGAAGAAACTATGTTTTTGGCTATCAACACGATTCACCTCAATTCTAAAGAAATTTCGACCGAACAAATGATGTTTGTATTGGGCGAAAACTTTGTTTGGAGCATCCAGGAAAAACCAGGTGATTACTTTCAAGATATTCGATATCGATTGAGAGAAAATAAAGGATTGGTTCGAAAAAAAAGTAGTGATTACTTGTTGTATTTAATTATTGATGCAATTATTGACAATTACTCCTCGGTTTACGAAAAAATAAACGAGCCACTAGAACAAATTCAAGAGCAGGAAAATCCAGAAACAGACCAAAAAAATGTACTAAAAATAGAGAATGGGAAACAACAGCTTTTTCAATTAAAAAAAGCAATTGCTTCGTTAAGAGAAACCATTTTTAAGTTAGAAAACAGTGGCCTAAATTTTTTAGAGTCGAGGTATTTTTCGGAAGCCAAAGAGCAGGCAAATTATCTGATGGACGACATTGATTTTGACCTTAACCAATTGGAAAGTAAATTAAACTTAATCTTCAACTTGCAAAACAACCGGCTGAATCAAGTGATGAAAACACTGACTATTTTTTCTGTAATTTTTATTCCTTTGACATTCTTAGCAGGAATTTACGGAATGAACTTTGATCACATGCCAGGAACTAAAGCCGCAAACGGTTTTTATATATTTTTGCTGGTCACTGTTTTTGTAACTCTCCTTTCCATCTATATGATTAATCGAAGAAATTGGTTTAAATAAAAAAAGCACTAAGTTGTTTCACTTAGTGCTCTTCCATTTTTCCTATTCTCCTACCTCCTATTCGGCTGTCTTGTTGGTCTATTTCTCTCCGGTGTCTTGCCGGGAGATTTATTTCTCTCCACCTTTGGATTAGTAACATTATTGGGAGAATTTACCTGAATAACCCTACTTACCCTTTCTATTCCCCCTGAACTGTGCGTGGCAGTAATCGTCACAACATTTGTACCATTCTGGAGTGTCAATAGTCCATTAAACGAATAATTCAACGCCCCTTGACTTGTTAGAGTATAACTTTTTATGGTAGTTCCATTTACCTGAATCGAAATTTTAGAGGCTCCAGTTATACCTGTCACTGAACCAAATATTTTTGACTGAGTAACAGAGGCTGTGGTTGTATCCAATGAAGGATATTCAACCTGAATTACCGGTTTTTGAACCACTATCGAATTTACTTTTATCGATTTACTATCCGTTCCACAATTGGTTGCAACAGTGGCACTAATTGTATTTCCGAAACCAGAATTCAACGTAACCGAAGCTGTAAAAGACTTTGTTGATGGAGAATAAGAAACTGGCTGATTGACTCCATTTACTTTTAATTCCATATCTGAAGAGTTATCAATATTTGTTGCAATTCCTGTTACAGTTACTTTGTTTCCTTTCACGGAATAGTTATTGGTAGGAGTTAGAATTCTTACAGTAGGTTTAGGACAAGGAGGCTCGTATGTCAAACGTATGGACTTTGAGTCTTCTCCACAGTCATTTGATACATTGACAGCAATTGAATTATTTCCTGCAGTCAAATTGATAGTAGCCATAAATTCGTAGGTCGATGGAGAAAAACTCGCACTGACAGCTCTTCCATTTACTGTTATTCTTAATTGAGAATTTGATTTAATGCCTAAAGCAGTTCCTTTTAATGTGACAGAGCTCGAAGTCATTTTAGCACCATTCCTTGGTGAGCCAATACTCACCGAAGGACCTTTACATGGCTCTGAATAAACCACTGATACTGTCTTGATGTCTTTTCCACAATTCGTAGAAGCCAATACAGTCACAGTATTACTCCCTGCTTTCAATGTGACACTCGAAGAGTATTTTTTGGTACCAGAATTAAAAGTAAATGGCACCAAACTTCCATTCACCCTCACCTCCAAGTCAGATTTATTCGTAACATTTGTAGCAGTACCCGCTATAACAAGATTGTTAGAATTTGTTTTACTTCCGTTGATAGGCGAAGTTAGTGTAACAGATGGAGCCGGACAAGGCTTGTTGTAGGTAACAGAAACGGACTTCGAATCTGTTCCACAATTTGTTGCGACAGATGCCACAATTGTGTTACTTCCCACCTGAAGATTAGCCGTGGCAGAATAGGTTCTTGTGCTCGAGTTGTAACTAAAGTTCACTGGGGTTCCATTTAGTTTCAAACTTAAATCAGATTGGGAATTAATATTTGTCACAACTCCCGAGATTTGAACCGTTCCCGAAGAACTAACTGTTCCGTTGATAGGTGAAGATAGTGTAACAGATGGAGCCGGACAAGGTTTATTGTAGGTAACGCTTACCGAATTATTCACAGATCCACACTGGTTTGTTGCATTCACAGTCAATGTGTTCAATCCTTCTCGTAAGGTTATTGTTCCTGAAAATTTACTCATTCTGGTATCGTACACAAACGGAATAGGAGAACCATTCAATAAAATTGAAATTTGTGACTTAGTAGGAACACCGCTCACGAAACCTTCAAAACTCGTTTGATTGGAAGTAAAAGTGATTCCATTTAACGGAGAAGAAATATTCACTGAGGGCAATGGACATCTATATGAGACTGTTCTATTTATTCTGTCCGTTCCACAGCTGTTTGTTGTTACAAATTCGATTGAATTACTACCAGCCACCAAATTTATTGTCGCTGTTACAATTCCGGATGATTGGTTGAAACTGCAGTTTACTCTTGCTCCATTTACTAGTAACTGAACTTGAGAGACCGATTGAATGTTGGTTACGACTCCTGAAAATGGAATTGACAATGAAGAAGAGTTTAATCCATTAGTTGGAGTTGTAATACTAGCCGTTGGTTTAGGACAAGGCTTAGTGTACACCAAGTTAATTGTTTTGGAATCTGAACCGCAATTGGTTGTAGCCGAGACAACAATTGTATTTGAACCTTCTCTCAGATTTAAGCCAGCGATGTACATTTGATTACTGGGGTTCCAAGAAAATGACTGGGTTGTTCCATTTAATTGAACTGTCATGTTTGATTGAGAATTAATGTTGACAGCTGTTCCTGCTAAAGTGACAGCACTAACAGATAAATTTGCTCCATTGCTAGGTGCATTTATTGTAACAAATGGTTGTGGACAAGGCTGATCATAAGTGACAAGAATTGTTTTAACATCTTGACCACACGGAGTGGCTGCTCTTACAGAAATTGTATTTTGTCCAGGTCTCAGAGTAGAAGCCAAAGCAAAGTTTCCATTGGGATTGAACGTAAAAGGCACAGTAATTCCATTCACCATTATGGACAATTGATTTTTTAACGTTACTTGGTTTGCATTTCCTTGTAATGAAAGATTCGAGTTAGTTGAAACAGTCCCATTTACTGGAGTTGAAATAGAAACTGTGGGGGCAGGACAATCGTACATGATTTGTACCGATTCTTGATCTTCTCCGCATGGATTAACGGCTGAAAGCAACACCGAGTTAGTTCCTTGAACTAAATTCAATGTAGCGAGCACATCTCCATTTGCATTGTTAAACCTAAAAGCAACTGGCCGCCCATTCAGAGTAAGTCTAATATCCGACTGAGAAACATTGGTTACCGAACCTTCAAAATTGAAAATTGGGTTTCTTACCGTTGTATTCATAAGATGCTCAGAAATCATTACAATTGGCAAATAGCAGGGCTCCTCATAGTCGATTAGTATCGTCTTTAAATCAGTCCCACAATCGTTTGTGACAGTTATATTCAACTTATTTTCTCCAACAACCAAATTCATGGTTCCCGTAATTTTGAGTGTTTTGTTTTCCAACTCAAAAGGAATTTCTTTCCCATTGAGTTGAACAGAAATCTGGTCTCGATGTTGAATATGACTTGTTGTAGCTGTAAAGTTTGCCGGCAAATCTTTTACAACAGCACCAGAAACGGGAGTTGATATTGAGACAGAAGGAGAAATACAAAAATAAGTCACTACTTTGGAAACCGAAGTATCACCGCATTTGTTCACTGCCTTTATTGTTATTGTGTTTATCCCCTCTTTTAGGGACAATTGAGCCGAAAGCTTTTTAGAGTATTCGGTGTAGTTGTGTGTTACCACTTCGTTGTTCAAAGTTACTTCCAATGTTCCTTCTTGTAATCTCAATACTTGAGCCTCAATGGTTAGTTTCTTGCTGGAAACACTATCCGCAAGAGGCTGAGAAAATGTTATTTCTGCTTTTGGACAATAATTTGGATTGTACAAAACGATAACACTATCCATTGATTCCCCACACTGATTGGTGGCTAAATAATAAATCTTGTTTCTTCCTTCGGTGAGCTGCACAGTTCCTACGACATAATCCGTATTTCTGTTGTAAATTGTTTGTTCAATTTGGTCATTCACTACCAAAATAACATCGCTATTTGAATTAATCTTAGTTACTCTCGCTCTCACTTCCAATAACGATTCATTCACTTCGTACACCTCTGGCAAATCAGATATTTTCAAATACGGAGGCGGACAATTTCTAGTAGTTGTCGTAGTGGATGTCCTTCCTCTAAATATGTTCCATCGTAAAAAAACGGATGAATAATGATATTTATCATGGTCACCCCATTGTAAAAACTGAGTACCTGCTTGTTCTAGCCCATCAAATTTATCTTGAAGGGTGAAAGTTACTCTGTGTTCAAAACCAAAGGACCACTGAGGAGAAAATTGATAGCCCAGACCAATTCCTAGAGAAGGCATCAATCGAATTGTCTCTCTTTTATCCTCGTTAAAGGGTGCAAATGACTCGTAATCTCCATCTTGTAAGTTTCTGAAATCAGACTTAGTTGCCGAATTAGAATCTATGGAAGAAAAGTCATACATTTTATCGAAATCCTGTCCATCAGGGGTATACAATAAATCTGTTTTTGTTCTATAATCCGTAATACCAATTCCTCCAAAAACAGACAAAAGCACACCCGTACGTTCCCTCAAGGTATGAAAATTAATAACTGCTTCCATGGAGAAGTCGTGCAAAACTGTTTCAGTATTTAAATACAACAATCCCTGAGTTGCTTTGTAATTCGTTGTACCTATAGCATACAATGATTTGTCATCAATAGCGGCAGAATCGGTTAGCGACAGATTCTGTCCAAAAGTTCTTCCTTTCAAATATCGAAACCTTAGATCTACACTCCAAAATTTCCCTTGAGACTCGTAAATTCCTTTTCCAAGTGTAAATCCATATCCAAATCCTGGTCTGTCTAGGGTTACGTCTGCGTCTTGCCATACTCCTCCTATATTGAATCCTAGATTCCATTTTGTATCACGTTCGGGATCTGTAAACTGGGAATAAGAACTATTAGAAAAACAAAGTAAAAATAGTAGGACAATTTTAATTTGTAGAAGTATTTTCATGTTAATCAATTTTGAGTTAGTGTGTTCATGGCGATAATTGTGCCAAAAAACATTCTGATAAATATAAAAGGTTTTATTGAATTGTTTTCACGGGGTTAGCTACTTATTTAAGGGAGAGTAGAAATTCAAGCGTGTCCACACCATCAGCGTAATCCGAGACTTCTGGAGATTGAGCTTTGCCAAATGGAACAAATTGAGTTCCCACTACACATTGGATATTCTCTTTTTCTTCATTGAGTTTTCGAGACACCTCGTCCAGTGATTCGTAGTATTCATAATTGAGTACACTCAGCGGTGAATACAAAGAGGCATCTTCTTTCATGAGTAAAAAACCATTTTCAATTAATTCTACTTGATTCATGAGATACACAGCTTTGTTGTAATCATAATTATTGGCGTACTTATTATGATTTACTATTTCCTGATAGGGATAAAAAGCTTGAAACAATTTATTTAACTCAAAATCTTTGGGTATAAATACTTTCGTAACATTTCTACATCCCTTTCCAAAATAGAGAAATACGTCTTCGGAAAAAGCTGTTAGCTCCTCCTCTGTTTCGTTTCCCGTAAACACAGCCACACTCGTTCTGTTCTTTCTTATAATGGAGGGATATTCTTTGAAATAAGACTCAAAATACCTTGCTGAATTATTACTTCCTGTTGCGATAACAGCGTCAAAATCCTTCAGACGGTCAACAAATTTTATGTACGTCTGAAATCTAGGTTCCAAATGAATGAGCGTCTTAGCAATCATGGGTAGAAGAATATTGTCTTCAGAAGACAATTTAGCCAACAACTTATTTCCTGTAATCAACACACAAAGAAAATCGTGAAACCCCACAGCAGGAATATTCCCAGCCATTACCACACCAATTGTTCGATTCGTTTCTTCCAAAGACTCATAGGAATCTATCCAATTCTCGAGCATGGATTTATCTAGCATGGAGACAATTCCACTCAAAGCTTTTCTTACTTGATCTTCCGTAAACCAAGGGTTCAATACTTTTGCTCGCAAAATTGCAGTTTCAAATTCTTCAAATTCCTCTTGGGTAAGTCCACAAGAGTGTCCTTTCCAATCAGATTTCCTGGTAAAATTTTCTAGTACTTTTCCTAATTGGACAAACGCATTTTTTCTTTCTTCAATATTCATAGCACAAAGATAAAAACAATCGAGGTTTATACAGTTCATGAAGAGCAATTCGTTTGAATAAAAGAGCAGACAATAAATAAAATAACTCAACAAATAATAGACAATCGGCTAAGATTGTATTAATTTTGTACAAAAATAGACACACACTATGGCAATAATTATAACACAAGAATGTATTAATTGTGGGGCATGCGAGCCAGAATGTCCAAACAACGCAATTTATGAAGGAGGTGCCGATTGGAAATTCTCGGACGGAACCGGATTGAAAGGAATGGTAAAACTCTATGACGGAAAAGAGGTAGACGCGGACGACTACCAAGAACCGATTGACATGGATGTATATTTCATTTCACCTGACAAATGTACTGAGTGTGAAGGTTTTCACGAAGAGCCTCAGTGTGCAGCCGTTTGTCCTGTAGATTGTTGTGTAGATGATGAAGATGTGAGAGAGTCTGTAGAAGATTTGTTAAAGAAAAAAGACATTCTTCACATAGGTGGCTAATTTTTTCCTAGATTCCAGTTCATTGAATTAACTTTTTAAGTTATATTCAGTGCACCAATGAAGAAAATAAAATTTTATTTGCGCGTAATTTGGATAGCATTAATTCTGTTAGGATTAATGCTATTTTTTTTGAATCCCTCTTATTTCAGCAAAGAGTCTATTTCTTTGTTTGTGGCGCGCCACTCCTCGCACTTGTTGCTCACCTATTTCATCATTAGTTCTTTACGAGGATTAATTCTTCTGCCTTCTACGCCCTTTGTTCTGGCGGGTATTTTACTTTTTCCTACCGCCCTACTCTCTGTTTATTTAATTTCTATCATGGGGATTTTACTCACTTCTACTCTATTGTATTTTAGCTCTCTTTACCTCGATTTTAGTCAATTATTTAGCGAAAAACAACGAGAAAAATCTAAAAAATTCACCAAACGACTCAAGAAAAACGGATTTTGGATGGTACTGGGTTGGTCTTTTTTCCCTTTGGTTCCAACTGATTTAATCTGCTTCATAGCAGGAAGCATACGAATGAAGTTTCTACCTTACCTTATGGCAATTTTCATTGGTGAATCCATACTTATTGGAGTATATATTGGGCTATCTACCTTAAGATACTGATAAATATTGCATCATGATAGCGCAGGCTATTGCCCCAAAAGTACCCACCGCATAACCTAATACCGCAAGCAATACACCAACAGGAGCAAGCGCTGGGCTGAATGCAGCCGCTACTACAGGTGCAGAAGCAGCTCCACCAATATTAGCTTGTGAACCAACCGCCACATAAAAAAATGGAGCTTTGATGATTTTGGCTACAACAAATAAAAACAACGCATGAACAGTAATCCAAATAAGACCAACGGAAATTAAAAATTTGAACACACCCCAGTTATTTATCAACTCAAAAATATCCATTTTCATACCAATTGTAGCAACCAAAAGATAGAGAAATACCGTTCCAATTTTTGAGGCACCAATTCCCTCAAACTCTCGAGCTTTGGTAAAAGAAAGAATGATTCCGAAAATAGTGGAGAAGACGATAAGCCAGAAAAAGCCGCTTCCAAAAGAGGTTAATAATACGGCAGTCATGGGAGAAGAGGTTTTTATACTTTCTAGCCAATCAGCTATCAATGGGCTAATACTATTGGATAAAAAATGAGCCAATCCAATAGAAACAAAAGATAACGCCAATAAAAACATCAAATCTTTGAATGTGGCAACTTTTGCCATCTTTTTCTGAAACGATTCCATTTTGTTTTTTAAATTTTCTATCGCTGAGTCATCAGCCTTAAAAAATTTATTGAGTCTTTTGTTGTATCCAGTTCCAAAAAGCAACACGGACATAAACACATTTGCCACAAATACGTCTACTACAATCATCGCAGAAAACAATTGGTCACTAGCTCCATAAATTTCCTTCATAGCGGTTTGGTTTGCACCTCCGCCAATCCAACTACCTGCAACTGTTGCCAACCCTCTCCAAATCTCATCATTCAATATCTCTGGTGAAAACAACGAAACCAAATACAAGGCTATTGGACCTCCAATAACAATCCCAACGGTAGCAGTAAAAAACATGATGAGCGCTTTCGATCCTAATTTCCTTATACCCTCAATGTCAATATTGAGGCATAACAGCACTAAACTAGCTGGCAGCAAATATCTACTCGCCACAAAATATAGTCTTGATTCGTCTGCCGAGATAATCCCGAAAGTATTAAGAAAAGCGGGTAAAAAATAACACATCAAAAGAGCCGGAACTACTCGATAAAACTTCTGAAAGAAAGAGATATTACTTCCTTCTGTTTTAAAAATAAAAGCTAACAACAGTAAGAGCAACCCCAGGACAACCGCATCATTTTTGATGAGCGGCTCGGTAGATTTTACTTTAAAATTCTTCTTAAATAAGATTACTTTTTCTACTCCATTGAACTGATAGACCGAAATGGAGTTATCGCCCAGCTCCATATCAGCAAAAGAAAGAAATCCTGATGTAGGAGTTTTGTATACTGAATCATTGTAGTTCACGTAGATGGAAGGAGCAAAATTATTTTGTCTAGAAAGTAAATCAACCATCACCTCTTTGCCTTGATTTAGGTAAATAATAGAAGGAATTTTATTGGACTCGAGTACTTGTACAGAATTTAGTTTTGTACTCATAGCATTGGTGGAAGTAACCTGAAAGGAAAAGCCAAAAAGAGAAAGACATAAAAATAATACGGTAAGGAAGTAATTTAATTTCATAGAATAAAGTTCTTGTGACACGAAATGGATCATGCCCATGATTTTAGAAAGCCAATAATACTAATAAAAAATGAAAAGTCAATTGTTAATAAAGGCTTTGAAACATTGGATAATTAAAAGTAAAATAGTAGATTTGCACTCTTAAAATTTAAAAACCAAAATAAACACTATGAAACATTACGAAACTGTTTTCATTCTAACTCCCGTTTTATCTGATGTTCAGGTAAAGGAAGCAGTAGATAAGTTCAAAGACATTATTGTGAAAAGTGGTGCTAAAATCGATAACCAAGAAAATTGGGGATTGAAGAAGCTAGCTTATCCAATTCAGAAAAAATCCACTGGATTTTATCACTTGTTTGAATACTCTACTGAAGATGGAAGCTTAATCGAAGAGCTTGAAATAGCCTTCAAAAGAGACGAAAAAGTAATCAGATTTTTGACAGTAGCACTAGACAAGCACGCGTTGGCTTGGGCAAGAGTGAGAGAATCAAGAATGAAAGCTGAGAAAAACTAATTTTAAAAATTTCAAACGATGAGCAAAACAGACATTAGATACTTAACTCCGATTGATATTGAAGTTAAAAAAGAAAAATACTGTAGGTTTAAGAAAGCAGGAATCAAATACATTGATTACAAAAATGCTGATTACCTATCAATGCTAGTAAATGAGCAAGGTAAAATTTTACCAAGAAGATTAACTGGAACTTCTCAAAAATACCAAAGAAAAGTAGCACAAGCTATCAAAAGAGCAAGACACCTTGCCCTTATGCCTTACGTTACAGATTTATACAAAAAATAAAAAAACCTTATTAAGATGGATGTTATATTAAAACAAGACGTTGAGCATGTAGGAGACAAAAATGATTTGGTAACTGTTAAATCTGGATTTGGAAGAAATTATTTACTTCCAAAAGGTTTGGCAATATTAGCTACTCCTTCTGCAAAGAAAATGCATGCAGAAAACGTGAAACAAAGAGCACACAAAGAGAAGGCAATTATTGACGAAGCTCAAGCTATTGCTGATAAACTTGAAAAAAGCAGCGTGAAAGTAATCGCAAAAGTAGGTGAAAACGGAAAGATTTTTGGTTCTGTGACTAGCGTACAAGTTGCTGAAGCGTTTGTTAATGCTGGATTTGGCATTGAAAGAAAACACATAAAAATTCACAACGAACCTATCAAAACTGTTGGGAAATACATGGCAACAATCAAACTTCACAAAGAAGTGATGACTGAAGCTGAGTTTGAAGTAGCAGGAGAATAAGTAAAGTTGTTATTTATTTATAAGTAAGAAAGGTCTCGATTTTATCGAGACTTTTTTTATGCTACAAACTTAATATTTCAATGGAATTCCGATGCAACCTCAATACCTTCTCCAATTCCAACTTTTTTAATAACCGGGAAATAACAACGCGTGAGGTATGAAAATCCTGAGCTATTTCCTGATGAGTTATCGAAATTTTTGTATCATGAACAATTTTTGTTTTATCTCTCAAATAGTTGACTAGCCTCTCTTCCATTTTTAAGAATACGAGCGAATCAATAGTTTGAATAGCCTCATTCAATCGTGCTTGAAAAGAATTTAAGACGAACTCTCGCCAAGATTTGAATCGCGCCATCCAGGCGTCCATAAATTCTACGGGGATCATGAGCAACCTTGTTTCTGTCTCGGCTCTGGCGACAATTTGACTTTTTGAATTACCCAGACAACAATTCATAGAAATTGCGCATGTCTCTCCTTCCTCGATATAATACAACATCACCTCCTCATCCAACTCATCTTGCCTAGAAACTTTAATAGTACCTACAATAAGCAGAGGGATACTCTTAATATACTGTCCTTGACGGATAATCTCATCGCCTGGAGCGAAATTTTTCAAAAATGAGTTTTTTTCTATTTCCTGTAATAATTCCTCCTCGAGCAAATACCCGTAATTTTGACGTAATTCTTGATTCATGTTCGATTTTGTCTTATTTTCTATTCCCAAATTTAGTAATAAAGGTTTAAAAAATAACGAAGGTGACAATTGTTACGAAAGTGATGAGTTAAATATCTTATTTTTGACACCTAATTTAAAACCAAACAGAATGAATATTGAAGAAATAATCAAAAACAATGAAGGAACAATTTTAGATGTGAGAACCCAAGGAGAATTTATGGGGGGAAACGTAGCTGGATCTGTTAACATTCCGGTACAAGAAATAATGGACCGATTGGATGAAGTAAAATCTCTCAAGCAACCCTTAGTACTATGTTGTGCATCAGGCAACAGAAGCGGAATGGCTCAGCAACTGCTTTCGAACGAAGGTTTGGAATGCTACAATGGAGGCGGATGGATGGATGTTAATTTTTACAAATCCTAACCTATGTTCAAGTCAATTTTAAACCTACTAGGAGTAAGACCTAAACCAGATTACTACGAGTTAGTTGCAAATGGAGCTATAGTAGTAGATGTTCGAACACCTAATGAATTCAAATCTGGACATATTGAAGGGTCTATCAATATTCCAGTTGAAAGCCTTCGGAAAAATGAAGGAAAACTAAAAGGAAAACAAGATACGCCCATAATTACTTGTTGCGCGAGTGGGATGAGAAGCGCCACTGCAAAAGGAATATTAAAAGCGAAAGGATTCAAAGAAGTCCACAATGGTGGGGCATGGATGAATCTAGATAGAAAACTTTATAAATAATTTAGTATTTAATCTCGATAATGTTTTGAGATTAAAATTAAAATAGTACTTTTGTATCGCTCTTGAAAACAGAGCAAGTCGGTCCGGTAGTTCAGCTGGTTAGAATACCTGCCTGTCACGCAGGGGGTCGCGGGTTCGAGTCCCGTCCGGACCGCAGAAAACAAAATTAACCCACTAACTTTCAAAAAGTTAGTGGGTTTTTCTTTTTCTATAACCGTGTCGCTACCCTGGACAGTTTTGTTTTAGAATTCTTCTCGATTAGGAATTTACAGTATTCCTTCTTTAGTTTTTGAGAAAAAAAAAGAGAAGAACATCACTGCCTTCTCTTTTTCTTTGACCTTGGTCTGTTAAAACATGAATTATTCTCTTTCGGTTCATTACACATTTAATCTCTTATTTTGGCTGAAAAAAACAAAATCACAAAGAAAAAAACACATTTTTAAAATAATAATAAAGTTAATGTATTCTAAAAAAAACAAAATTTACTATATAACATTATTTGAATAGCATAATAAACAATTTGAGAGGAATTAAATATTCAAGAACAATAATGATTTTGAATAAACTAACATTAATTTAAAACCTAAATCTTATATTAAACCCACAAATTTTATAAGCAAAAAAAGGTTTGAAATTTTCAAAATTCAATACTAAATTCTATATTTTAAAGAGTGAACGGAATCATAAAACATTGTTTCTCATTAATCTTTCGTATGGATATTGAATT
>Ga0255779_1002863_pt1 | contig 17747 bp, 10 predicted proteins | sample 011ome_21_FD_179977 | JGI IMG/M metagenome (GOLD analysis project Ga0255779, IMG submission 179977) | Coastal salt marsh microbial communities from the Groves Creek Marsh, Skidaway Island, Georgia - 011508AT metaG (version 2) | ecosystem: Environmental > Aquatic > Marine > Intertidal zone > Salt...
GGCCTTTAAGATGTCGCAAAGCGTCCCGGCGAAATTCTGCATGAACTTTATCTCTGCCCCTTAAAACTCTTAATAGTATATAAATCAATAATTTATATTATATAGTTAACCTATTCTATTATCTTTTACCCTGCTTTTCCCACAGAGAAAAGTAGAAGGTAATATGAAAAGAATGCTAATCAATGCAACTCAGAAAGAAGAGTTGCGCGTTGCCCTGGTAGATGGTCAAAAACTTTATGACCTGGATATAGAAAACCGTGCCAGAGTCCAGAAAAAGGCCAATATTTATAAAGGCCGAATCACCCGTATTGAACCCAGCCTGGAGGCTGCCTTTGTCAATTTTGGCGCCGATCGTCATGGTTTTCTCCCCCTTAAGGAAATTTCCAAGGAATATTTCTCCAAGCAGCCTAAAGATATAAGCGGTCGCATCAATATCAAGGATGTCGTCAACGAAGGCACCGAAGTCATCGTTCAGGTCGACAAGGAAGAACGCGGCAACAAAGGCGCAGCTCTTACCACCATGATTTCACTGGCGGGCCGCTATCTTGTTCTGATGCCCAACAATCCAAGAGCTGGCGGCATTTCCCGTCGCATTGAAGGTGAAGAACGCGCTGATCTGCGTGACGCCTTGAGCAGCCTCAATCTGCCTGACGGCATGGGAACTATTGTGCGCACTGCCGGCGTTGGCAAGGCGCCTGAAGAATTACAGTGGGACCTGGACTACCTGCTGCAGTTATGGGCATCGGTGAAGAAAGCTGCCGGGGAAAAAAGCGCCCCCTTCCTGATTTTCCAGGAAAGTAACGTCATTATACGAACCATCCGGGACTATCTGCGTCAGGATATCGGTGAAGTCATCCTCGACACACCGGAAACCTTTGAAGAAGCCAGAAACTTTATTCGCCAGGTCATGCCTCAGTATGAGGATAAGGTAAAACTGTATGAAGGCAAAGTGCCTTTGTTTACCAATTACCAGGTTGAAACCCAGATTGAGACGGCTTTCCAGCGTGAAGTTAAATTACCCAGCGGCGGCTCTATCGTTATCGACCCTACCGAAGCGCTGATTTCCATCGACATTAACTCTTCACGTGCCACCCGTGGTGCGGATATTGAGGAAACGGCGCTACAGACCAATCTGGAAGCGGCTGATGAAGTCGCACGTCAAATGCGTCTGCGGGATCTGGGGGGACTGGCAGTAATCGACTTCATCGATATGATGTCACAGAAAAACCAGCGTGAAGTTGAAAACCGCATGCGTGATGCCCTCACCATGGACCGGGCCCGTGTTCAGGTCGGCCGGATTTCCCGTTTTGGCCTGCTTGAAATGTCCCGGCAGCGTTTACGGCCTTCACTGGGAGAAACTAGTGCCATAGTTTGCCCCCGCTGTAATGGTCAGGGCAGCATCCGTGATATCGAATCACTGGCGCTCTCCATCCTCAGAATTCTTGAAGAAGAGTCCAATAAAAGCAATTCAAAAGAAGTGCGCGCCATTGTGCCTATCAGCGTTTCCTCGTACCTGTTAAATGAAAAGCGTGAAGTTATTGGTGCAATTGAAAGTGTAAGTAATACCAAGGTTGTAGTCATTCCCAACCCCAATATGGATACACCGCACTATGAAATCCAGAATATTACGGATGACAGTGAGGAAAGAAGCTACAACATACATGCCGATGATGAGGAGGAAATTGATGAGTTCCTTCCAAAGCAACCTGAGCGCGCAGACGCCCCTGCCATTCAGGCTCCACATATGGTTCCTGCTACACCACCCACATCAGCCACCGCTAAAGCACCGGCAAAATCTGTCAAGAACACTGAGCAGAAACAAAGCGGTGGTCTTCTGGGCAGTATCAGTGCAGCAATTGGCAGTCTGTTCAGTCCTGCGGTAACTTCTGAGGAGCCCAAGAAAGCTCGTACAGAGGCCAGGGACGAGACAAAAGATAGTGCTGACAAAGGCGCAGCCAGACCTTCGCGCAATAGAAAACGTCCCGCCAAGGGAGATAACCCAAGACGTAAGTCAGGCAGGAATGCCGAAGCAGGAAAAGCAGACAGAAACGCTTCCCGCGACCCAGCCAGCAACGAAGACTCGCGCAACGGTGGCAACCGAAAACGCACCCGCAAACCACAGACGGCCAGCAATGAAGGCAATGCTAACCAGGTGGCTGGCGATAATGCGGCAAATGGCGACAGCCCTGTTGAAGCAAAAACGGCGTCGGATAATAAAGATAAACCACGCAAACGTCCTTCAGAAAAACGTCAGCGTCCGCCAAGAGAGCGAAAGCGTGGAAAACTGGATGCTCAGCAAAACACTGAAGTGTCCCAGGAGACAGCAACGATCTCAGCAGACGCCTCTACCGATGCCATTGTGAAAGCGGATGTTAACGGCAATGTAGCCTTAAATGATGGCCCGTCTGGCAACAATGAAGTTGAGAAAAAGCCGGCGCGCCGACAACGCCCGCCAAGAAATCGAAAGAGTTCGGGCAACACTGATGCCAGCACAGAAAAACAGCAGACTGATTCTGCTGTGGCACAGAATTCGGGTAATTCCAGCCCTGCTCCAGCTGAAGCAGAAAATGTCATGTCTGGCGCCGTTGCCGAACCCGGCAATGCTATAAACAATAATACTGCCAGTGCAGAACAACAGTCTCCCTCGCCTGCTGAGTCACCTGTTGCCTCTCCTGCTGATACTTCTGTTACTACTCCTGTTGCTACTAATGTTTCTACAACAGCTGAGTCTCCGGTTTCCAGTAGCAGCTCTCAAGATGCTGCAGAAAAAGCTCCCATAAAAACAGAAAGCACTGATGTTTCTGCCAGCTCTGCTACAAGTGCTTCTGAAAGCTCAAATGAAAACTCATATCAAAACAGCTCAGCTTCCTCAGCACAGGAAAGCGCTTCCGCAGATAGTTTTGCTCAGGAAAGTTCTGCCCAAAGCAGCCCGGTATCGGCAAACATGGGTCAGGAAAATATGGCCAGCAACAATAGTAAGCCCGTAGCCGAAAGTGCGAACACTGGAAGCGAAAACAAGCCCGCTGAGAATCCTGCGGCTAGTGTTGCCAGTGAAGCCAGCAGTAACTCTGCTCAAGCTGACATCCAGAATAACCAGAATGATAAATTCGAAAGTGCAGGGAATACCGATAGTTTTGCGGCTCCAGCAGTGAATACACAAGCGGATGCATCAACTGCATCAACACCACCGGCGCCGAAGAGAGAGCGTCAGCGCGCACCAAATGATCCAAGGAATCGCATGAAAGCAGATACCGGCTTACAGGGAAGCCCCTTTACGCCAAGTCAGGAAACGCAGGATTCTTCAAACCAGGCTGATAAGCAGGATAACCCTGGCTCAAGTTAGTCATGAAGTAATTGAATTCTGGGGATTGGTCTGCATGGGTAAACTACTCATGCAGACCAACGATTTATTCGGCTTAATGCCGAATAACATGTTGTGTTCCAGCTATCTAAAATTTCTATTTTATTGAGCGTCGAATTGCAGGGTAAGATCAATAACCACGTTATTATTGATACTTGGCAGGCCGGCGATCTCCCGTAACTGCTCAACACTTTCTGCCAATCCAAATGAAGCGGCATTGACAATCAATGGTTTGGCAAGAGAGACCAACAGGCCACCGCCACGCAATTTCGTAACTGCCAGCTCAATATTCATAGTCTGTTGCATGCCGCCAATTTCGATGGTGGCATCATAGGACTGCATAAAACTCTGTCCCGGATTCGACGCTGCCAGCATTGCACCATTGGCGCTCAGTGAAATTTCTGCAAGCGGATAATTAGCCACCTGAAATACAATATCGCGCATACGTTCATTTCGAATATCAATGGCGGTATCGACACTGGCCAGACTTATGGCTACGCTGGCATTACCGGCATCATCTATCGCACCATTCAACTCGCCAAATGTATTCAGCTCTGATATTGCTGCGGCCTTGCTGGTAACGTAATAAAGAGAGGAACCTTCCGAATTAAGTGTCCAGCCTGCGAATCCTGCCTGACTAAAAGTCAGTAACAACAACACAAGTGATGACATGGCCGGGATTCGAAAGCGTTTACAATTGGGCATAACTTACTCCTGTAAATGGTTGGGATCGCGCAAAATTAATGGTGCGGCGAAGGGCCGATTATATGCTATTGCTACGCAAAGCACAGGGCAGGCGGATCAGCCAGAAAATCTGGAGCTGAACAGGGTAGGTCAAGCGGCTAAACTATAACAAGGCTTCCAGTTCCGGCAGGACCTGAAACAGGTCGGCAACCAGACCATAATCGGCTACCTGAAAGATGGGCGCGTCCGCATCATTATTAATGGCAACTATGACTTTGCTGTCTTTCATTCCGGCAAGATGCTGAATAGCCCCGGAGATACCTACGGCAATATAGAGATCGGGGGCGACGATTTTGCCGGTCTGACCAACCTGAAGATCATTGCCCACATAACCGGCATCAACAGCTGCCCGTGAGGCACCGACAGCAGCGCCGAGTTTGTCTGCCAGCTTTTCCAGCAGGTGGAAATTCTCGGCACTACCGAGCCCCCTGCCTCCGGAAACCACAATAGCAGCCCCCGCAAGCTCCGGGCGCTCACTGGTAGAAAGATTTTCACTGACAAACTGACTCTTGTGCTGCGTAATTACCTGGTCGAGCGGCTCAATAAGCGCACTCGCTTCACCCTTTTCGACTTCATCAAAGGCAGAGGTACGAACGGTAATAATCTTGATCGCATCGGATGACTCTACCGTCGCCAGTGCATTACCCGCATAGATGGGGCGCACAAAAGTGTTAGCTGAATGCACGTCAACAATATCGGATATCTGTGCCACATCCAGTAAAGCCGCAACTCTTGGCAGCAGATTTTTACCGCCGGTACTGGCTGCTGCCAGGATCGCGGCATAATCGTCGCTGATGGCCAGTAACAGTCCCGTTAATGTCTCTGGCAATTGATGCTCATATACCGGGTTGTCAGCGAGCAAGACCTTGGTAACACCCTGATATTGTGCCGCAGCTGCCGCCACAGCCTGACAGCCGGTTCCGGCTACCAGCACATGTACTTCCGAATCGATCAGTCCTGCGGCACTGATAACACTTCCGGTCACCGGGTTCAGGGTGAGATTATTATGTTCCGCGATGACGAGTACGCTCATATATTTTTAATTCCTGGTTATTATCGGTCTTGCAGGTGCTGATTCAGTAGGCAAGCATCCATCAAGGAAGTACTTTTGCCTCATGGCGTAGTTTTTCCACCAGTTCCCCGGCACTGCCAACCATTACACCCGCAGAGCGACCTTTGGGTTCATCCACTGACAGGGTTTTCAGACTACTCTTCACTGTCACTCCAAGTGTTTCCGGTGTCATATGCTCCACCGGTTTCTTTTTCGCTTTCATAATATCCGGCAGTTTGGCGTAGCGAGGTTCATTTAAACGCAGGTCCGTGGTGACAATTGCTGGCAGGGCAAGGCTGACCACCTGCTCACCACCATCGACTTCCCTGCTGACAATTGCCCGGCCATCTTGAATCACTAGTTTGAAGGCAAAAGTCCCCTGGGGCATGTCACAAAGCGCTGCCAACATCTGTCCAACCTGATTGTTATCGCCATCAATACTTTGTTTACCCAGAATGACCAGGTCAGGCGCTTCCTTTTCCACTACTGCCTGCAGCAACTTGGCTATAGCCAGTGGTTCCACCACCCCTGACTTTTCAATCCAGATGCTGCGATCCGCGCCCAGGGCCATGGCCGTGCGCAACTGCTCCTGGGCTTTGTCCTCGCCAATAGTTACTGCGATCACTTCCGTTGCAATTCCCTGTTCCTTCAGGCGCACCGCCTCTTCCACGGCGATTTCACAAAAAGGGTTCATCGACATTTTGACATTATTCAAATCAACGCCAGTATTATCCGCCGCAACACGGACTTTTATATTGGCATCAACGACACGCTTGATGGGCACAAGGATTTTCATAGAGCTCAGCTTGAGTGGGTTATGGTAATAAAAGAAAGAGTTTTTATATATTCTTATGATATTAAGATTCAGGCAATTATAATGCCCTCACAATAAAAAGTCTTTTAATTGAACGGATGAGCTAGCATTGTCACACCGCGAAGTAATGCCCTTTGATGTTGTCATCGTAGGCGGGGGTCCTGCCGGATTAGCCACAGCATGCAGACTGGCACAGATGTGCCAGCAACATAATTTATCACTGGATATCTGTCTGATAGAAAAAGGCTCGGAAATCGGTGCCCATATTCTTTCCGGCGCCGTCATTGAAACCACTGCCCTGGATGAACTATTCCCTGACTGGAAAGCCATGGGAGCACCGCTGACCACCCCCGTCAGCGAGGAGGAAATTCATTTTTTAACCAGCAAACTGGGCGCCATCAAAGTTCCCAACTTTCTGACCCCTGCAGGACTGCACAACAAGGGCAATTATGTCGTCAGCCTGGCCAACCTGTGTCGCTGGCTGGGTGAACAGGCTGAAAATCTAGGCGTACAGGTTTTTACCGGCTTCAGTGCGGCGGAAATACTTTATAACGAATCCGGGGCTGTCATCGGTGTTGCTACCGGCGATATGGGGCGTGACAAGGACGGCAATGAGAAAGGCTCTTTTGAGGCGGGTTATGAATTACAGGCTAAATATACCGTCTTTTCTGAAGGCTGCCGCGGCCATCTGGGCAAGCAGCTAAACAGGAAATTCAAACTGGATAAAGGCAAGGCGCCACAACACTACGGTCTCGGTATAAAAGAATTATGGGAAATTGATCCTGCCCTGCATCAACCTGGAAAAATAGTTCATGGCCTGGGCTGGCCTCTGGGCATGGGTAAAACAACCGGCGGCAGCTTTGTCTACCACCTGGAGAATAACCAGGTAGCCGTCGGCCTGATAACTGATCTAAACTACAGCAATCCCTGGCTGGACCCATTTCAGGAGTTTCAGCGTCTTAAACATCATGCGCTGATCAAGCCCCTGCTGAAGGGCGGCAAACGAATTTCCTATGGTGCCAGAGCACTGGTCAAGGGAGGTATTCAATCCCTGCCTGCCCTGGCTTTCCCCGGGGGCTTGCTGGCAGGTGATAACGCCGGCTTTCTTAATTTTCTCAAGCTAAAGGGTACTCATACGGCGATGAAGTCAGGTATGCTCGCCGCTGACAGTATATTTTCAGCCTTTCACGAAGATGGCATAGGCGCTGATCGCCTGCTGTCTTCCTACCAGGAAAAAGTGGAACTATCCTGGCTGCAAAGTGAGCTTTATCAGGCGCGTAATACCGCCCCCGCCATGCATCGTTTTGGTACCCTGCTGGGTTCACTCTTCAGCTTTGTTGATCAGGTTCTGTTCAGGGGAAAATTACCTTTCACCCTGATCGACAGTACTCCGGATCATGCCTGTCTGAAGTCCGCAGAATCGAGCGTAAAAATTCAATACCCGAAACCAGACAACGAAATCAGCTTTGACCGTCTAAGTTCCGTATACCTGTCAAACACCAACCATGAGGAAGACCAGCCCTGTCATCTGCAACTGTTTGACCCGCAGACACCACTGGATTTTAATCTGCCAGAGTATGATGAACCCGCACAACGTTATTGCCCGGCGGGTGTCTATGAGATTATCCGTGCCAATGGTGAGTCACGCTTTCAGATTAATGCCCAGAATTGTGTGCATTGCAAAACCTGTGACATCAAGGACCCCACGCAAAATATTAACTGGGTAAGTCCTGAAGGCGGCGGAGGCCCCAACTATCCCAATATGTAATTCTTTGCGTCTGTTTTTAACTGGATAAAATGGGCTTCGATTTATGGGTAATGTGCAGACGCGCTACCGGAATACACTGAGCAAGGACTGATGACAGATCACCTGAAGGAATATTCCACTCTTCTGCAAGCGATGGCTCAGGGACATCTTGTGCTCACGCCAAATCATCGGACCCACATCCAGCTGCTGGATTTCTATGGCCAATGGCGCCAACAGCAAAAGCTGCCATCAGTTTGTCTTACCCCGCAGGTTTTTCCCGTTGATATCTGGATACGTCGTCAATGGCAGCAAATTATTGTCACCACCATGGATAGTCGAAAACAGATTCTTGAGCCGATGCTAGAGTCTTCCGTCTGGCAGGACATCATCGCGCAATCCGATTCAGGCGCCGCACTGGTTAACAAACAGGGCACCGCGCGTTCTGCTCAGGAAGCATGGCGACTTATACATATCTGGAAAATCAGCCTGGCCGATGTGCGCAGGCAGAGTCATTTTCATAATGCCATAAATAGTGCGGCAAATAATGCCGATGACCTATCCGCTTTTCTGTCATGGATCGACAGTTTTGAAAAGTTTTGTGACACACATGGCCTGATCAGTCTTTCCGAACTGGTGGGGCAGGTCATTGAAAAAATCACGGAAGGGAAAATCAGGGTCCCGGAAAATATTGTACTGGCCGGATTTCAGATGCCGCCACCGCTATACAGTGACCTGATCAGCAGCCTTAAAAACAACAGTAAAAACCTGCAACACTTCACCCCTGCCAGACACAAGCCGGAACAGAAGATTATTCCCTGCTTTGATGCCGAGGACGAAATACAAAAAGCCGCCCGTTGGGCTAAAGGAATTCTGGCAAAAAATCCCTCTGCTAAAATTGCCATCATCAATCCTAAAATCAATCAGCAGGCAGCATCACTACAGCGCCTGTTTTCCTCGGTTTTCAGTGTTGATGACACTGTTTCACTTACTAGCCGGGACAATAAGACAATCAGTCTTTCCCTGCAAAACCCGCTGCAGGAGATGCCTGTTATAGAGACAGCCCTGGGAGCACTGGGGCTGAACAGCCGCTGGCTGGATACCTTGTCATTTTGCAAACTGCTACGCTCCCCTTTCCTGATATTTTCAGATACCGAGGAGTCCGCCTGCGCTGCACTTGAAATAAATCTGCGTGACAAAGGGGAATTAAAAATACAGCTTTCACTGGTCAGAGAACTGAGTGGGCGCGAAGGTAGAGCTGAATTTTCGCCATTGCTTTCATCTTCACTTCTGACACTGGACACCCTGCGCCGAGCGGTGCCCGCGAAAGCACCTTGCACACAGTGGTGTGATGTTTTTGAGGCGCAACTGCAGTGTCTGGGGTGGCCGGGCACGCGCGAGCTGAATCATGCAGAAACGCAACAATTGAAAGCCTGGTCGAGAGCGCTAAAACTTTTCAAGCAGACCAGCCACTGGCATGGCCGCGTCAGTATTGATTCCGCCCTTTCCCATCTCGGACAGATTATAAGAGCACTTTCAGCCAATAGCGGTACTGACGCGGCACCGGTTCAGGTACTCAATCCCACAGAAGCTGACGGCCTGCATTTCACCCATTGCTGGGTGATGGGATTGTCAGAGCAGCACTGGCCAGCCACAGCACATGCTTCCCCTTTTATTCCACGGGCCTTGCAGAAAGCAGCTGGTATTCCGGAAAGTGATATTAATGTGCTTACCACCCTGGCCAAGCAACAATTGCAGCAATACAGTGATAATACTCAGTCACATATAGTCTTCAGTTTTCCCTGTCAGGATGACGAACTCAGCTTAAAACCCAGTGCCATGCTTGAGTCCCTTACCGGCTTGGTGCCTGCTGAGGATAAACCGGCAGCGCTTGCGCCATTGTCAGATTCTGCCATGGCAATGCTCGAGGCTGACAGCACCGAGTTGTTCTGCGATAACGCCACCGTTCCACTTTCAGACAATGAATACAGCAATGGCGGCGTTTCTTTGTTGGCACACCAGGCAGACTGTCCTTTCAAAGCCTTTGCCATGCATCGACTCGGTGCTACCCCTTTACCCAGGCCAGCCATTGGTCTGCCTGCCCATGTCTTGGGCAGCCTGCTGCATGAAATCATGGAAAGGTTCTGGCAGCAGATTAAAACCCAGCAAGGATTGCTGGATGCCAGTACACAAACTATTGAAGATATGACCTTCAGAATTGTTAACGCCGCACTGCAGGATAAAGCACGTCATTACCGTCACACCATGACGGAAGAATTTATTGCGCTGGAAAGTCAGCGGCTCAGTACCCTGTTATTTTCCTGGCTTGAGGAAGAAAAAAAGCGGGGTAGCTTCAAGGTACTCAGTAGTGAAGCACGCTTTGTCTGGCAACACGCCAATCTATCGCTGAACCTGAGAGTCGATCGTCTCGATGAAACGGCAGCAGGCACTCTGGTAGTAGTTGACTACAAGTCCTCCAAAAACAGCGAGATCAAATGGACCGATGAACGTCAGACCGATCCACAACTTATGCTCTATATGCAGGCGGTAGAGGCTGAACAGGCACAGCAGGTTGATGGCTTGTTTATTGCGCAAATTCATGTGGAAGAGTCACGCTACAAAGGCATCAGCAATGACGATATCATCTATCCAAAAAGCCGCTTCAATAATAAATCAACCATTGCTGAAGACAGCAGTTGGGATAACCTGCGCCAGTTTTGGCAACAATCACTGACCGCTGTAGCCAACGAATATCTGCAGGGCTTTGCCGCCGTCGGTCCAAAACAGATCAGCTCAAGTTGTAGCTGGTGTCATCTGGATGGCTTGTGCCGAATTAATGATGAGGTTCAGGTATGAGTCAGCTTCCAGCAGATCACAAAGAAAGATGCCTGGCACTTGATATTGAAGCTTCATTTTGTGTGCAGGCACCCGCGGGCTCTGGCAAAACAGAACTGCTGACCCAACGTTACCTTTCATTACTTTCCCGTTGCGAACGTCCCGAAGAAATCCTTGCAATCACTTTTACCCGCAAGGCCGCCTCGGAAATGCGCAATCGCATTCTTGAAAAAATGACCCAGGCCCGGCACTTGTCAAAAACAGAAATAACCGCGATGGCGGATCATGAACGACTGACTATCAAGCTTGCTGAAAAAGTCATTTCGCGGGATCAGGCATTACAATGGCAGTTACTGGAAAACACCACGCGCCTAAAAATTCTTACTATCGACAGTTTCAATGCCCAACTCACCAATCAGCTACCCGTAGTTTCAGCACTGGGGGTTACTCCCGGCGTCGTCGATGATGCCAGCCTGATGTATGAAGAAGCTGTGATGGAGTTATTAGGCGAATTGGAAAATAACAACACGCTGTCCCGACATCTGCAAAAACTCCTTGCCCATGTAAATAACCAGTGGCATATCCTGAGTGGATTACTGGTTAACTTGCTTGGTAAACGTGATCAATGGCTAACCAATATATTTTATATTCAGCGCCATTCCGACAAAGCCCGCCAGATCCTTGAGTCCACATTACAAGGGCTGATCAGTCAAAAACTGAGTGAACTGGCACAGGCTTTATCCCCCTATCAGACACAATTGTTACCCCTGCTGGATTTTGCTGGTAACAATTTAAAAAACCAGGGTAATGATGCATTGAGTCAGTGTGATCTGCGCAATGGCCTACCCCCCGCATCTGACAAGGCATTGTCCCAATGGCAGGAAATTGGCAATCTACTGCTGACAACGGCTCACACCTTACGAAAAACAGTCGACAAACGCAGCGGTTTTCCTGCACCCGGGGATGCTGCAGACCAGGAAGAAAAAGCTCTGCGCCAGGAGATGAAAGACAGCATGCTGGTATTGCTGAAAAGCATGGGCGACGACACGGAACTGAGCCGACTGCTTGAAGAATTCCGACATTTACCGGATCCGTTTTACAGTGACAGTCAATGGCAAATCCTGGAAAGTCTTACGGCGCTTCTGCCCGCCCTGGTCAGTCGACTGACGGTGGTTTTTGGCAACCATGGCCAGACTGATTACACGCAGATCAGTATTGCTGCGCTGGCAGCTCTGGGTAACGATGAACAACCCACCGACCTTGCCTTGCGACTGGACTACCAACTAAAACATATACTCGTGGATGAGTTTCAGGACACCTCCAGTCTGCAAAAACAGTTACTGGAAAAACTGACCTTTGGCTGGCAGCCCGGTGACGGTCGCACACTTTTTATAGTCGGCGATGGTATGCAAAGCTGTTACGGTTTTCGAAACGCCAATGTCGGCCTTTTTCTCGAGGCACGGGATCATGGTATTGGCCAGGTCAAACTCCAGAGCCTACAGTTAAGTACCAATTTTCGTAGCCAGACCGCCGTAGTTGATTGGGTTAACACCAGCTTTGCCTCGGCATTCCCATTACATGATGATATAGCTCGTGGTGCTGTTCGTTACAGCCCGGCCATTGCTATCCATGATGAATTACCGGGACTTGGCATCAATACCTTCCTGCTTACCGCAGAACAGGAACTTGATGATGCCAAACAACTGCTGCAACAGCAGGAGGCGTCACTGCTGGCAGAAAAAATTCAGACAACCTGCGCCCGCTACCCCTCCGACACAGTGGCCATACTGGTGCGCACACGCAGCCATTTACAGTCCATCATCCCTGTTTTGCGCCAACGTGGCATTCGCTGGAATGCCGCTGAAATTGACCCCCTGGCTTCCTATGCGGTAGTCAAAGACCTGCTAATGCTGACTCGTGCCCTGCTTAACCCTGCGGATGTGACAGCCTGGTTTGCATTACTGCGCACGCCCTGGTTTGGCTTGCCCCTGCAAGACATTCATACCCTGGCATTGGCAGCACGGGAAAGCGAAAAACCCCTGTGGCAAAAACTGCAGGAACATGAACAAATTAATGGCTTGTCCGCACAGGCGCGGAAAATCCTGCAGCGTAGTGTGCCAATCCTCGTCACGGCACGCTGGCAACGCAGACGCCTGCCCTTGAGACAATGGGTAGAAAATAGCTGGCTTGCTCTCGGCGGCCCTGCAGCACTGGATGACAGCCATTACCTGGACAGCGTCATGGTATATTTCAAGTTGCTACAGGAGCATGATGAGAACGGTGATATTAGTGATATTCACCGCTTTGAAGAGAAGGTGAACAGGAAATTCGCCGATGGTCTGGACCCCACAGCACCGGTCACCATTATGACCATTCATAAATCCAAGGGGCTGGAATTTGATCATGTGTTTCTGCCCGGACTTGAGCGCAAACCCCGTGCCGATGACAATCCTCTACTACGCTGGCGCGAACATATTAATCCGACAGGCCATGAGGAACTGGTGATCAGTATGCCACCACAACGAGGCCAGAAGCAGGACGCCAGTTATCAGTACCTGAAATACGAAGCTACCTTGCAACAGCGTCTGGAAACCAACCGCTTGTTTTATATCGCTGTTACTCGCGCTATAAAAAGTGCCACACTGTTCGCCAGCATCAAAATTGATAATGACAGTTTCAAGGCGCCGGACAAAAACTCCCTGCTGGCCGCGTTATGGCCACAACTGGAAGAAAACCCCTCAGCGCTTGCCGAACTTGTCCCGCTTGATCAAGCAAGCCTTGTTGAATCCACAACAACGGATAAACATACTTTATCAAGCCGGCGTCTGGCCCCTGAATGGCAACCAGCCATTCCTGTTTCACACTCTGATTATCCTGCAACCAGGGACAGTGATCATAGTGAGGATAGTGAAACAATATTGCTGCCAGAGAGTGTCCATGACAATCTGGTGGAAAGGGAAATGGGCGATATCATTCATCATTGCCTGTTGATGCTGGCTGACAAAACACTGGATGGGGCTAATGACGGACAGCTCTCCAGTCTGGCCAATACATGGCGACAGGTGCTTGAGCCACTCACAGAGGATCCTGATACCGCAATAGCAGAAATTACCAGACAGTTGCGTAGCTGTATTGCCAACGAAAAATTCCAGTGGCTTATTTCTGATTCACACCAGCAGGTCGCCAGCGAAATCAGTCTCAGTGACTATGGCTCCGGCTTTCGAAAGGAATCAATCATCGACAGAACTTTTGTTGATGAAAATGATGTACGCTGGATCATTGACTATAAAACCAGTCAGTTGCCAAAAGCAGCCAAGGAAAACGCCTTCAGACAGGAGCAGGCTGAAAAATATGCGCCGCAACTGGCCCGTTATGCAGCACTGTATCGCGCCATGGAAAACCGAGAAATCAGAACGGCATTGTTTTTTACTGCCCTGCCCGCTTTCCATGAAGTGACCTTACCGGCATTCCCGGAATCCCCGAAAACAGATGTTAACAATCCTGCACAGGACACGCTTTTCTAGTTTTTTCTAAAATTGACCATGATTACGGGTGTTTCAAGGGCCAAACCCCTTTATAATGCGCGCCTTTCGTGAAAAACCGGGTATTTAGACATGACAACAGGGCTCACTGAAAACCTCAATATTGGTGAATACCAGACCTTGATCACACCAGATGAATTAAAGGAACGTTTACCTCTATTCGGTGAAACGCGGGAAATTCTGGAAAAAAACCGCCAGGTGATTCGCGATATTCTTGATCGCAAGGATCACCGTATTTTCATCGTTATCGGTCCCTGCTCCATCCATGATGTGGACGCTGCCCTGGATTATGCCGAGCGCCTGAAAAAACTGGCGGATGAAGTCAGCGATACCATTGTTCTGGTAATGCGTGTCTATTTTGAAAAACCGCGCACCTCTACCGGCTGGAAAGGGCTTATCAATGACCCTCATATGAATGACAGCTTTCATATTGAGGAAGGCCTGCATATGGGGCGACGCCTGCTGCTTAAACTCAGCGCCATGGGACTACCCACTTCCACGGAAGCGCTGGATCCCATTTCTCCGCAGTACCTGCATGACATCATTACCTGGTCTGCCATTGGTGCCCGTACTACCGAATCACAGACCCATCGCGAAATGTCGAGCGGCCTGTCTTCGCCAGTGGGCTTCAAGAATGGTACTGACGGTGGACTGGATGTGGTTATCAATGCCATGAAAGCAGTCAGCAGCCCCCATCGATTTCTGGGCATCGACCCCAAGGGTAAAGTCAGTATCGTACACACAAAGGGCAATCCCTATGCCCATGTGGTACTACGCGGCGGTAACGATCTGCAAAATTACGATGCTGAAAGCGTGGCCCAGTGTGAAGCACTATGTGAAAAAGCCGGCGTTTCCAGCAATATCATGATCGACTGCAGCCATGCCAATTCCAACAAGGATCACAACCGTCAGCCCGGGGTATTAAAGGATGTGGTTCAGCAAATTGTTGACGGTAACAAGTCCATTATCGGCCTGATGATTGAAAGTAATCTTCATGCCGGTCGCCAGGATATTCCCACTGATCTGGGTGAACTGAAATATGGCGTGTCTGTCACTGATGCCTGCATAGATTGGGAAACTACCGAGACTTGTATTCGCGATACCCATAAGAAGCTGAAAGACGTGCTACTTGCTCGTTAAATCTATTGCGCTTGAAAATGCACTGCCGATGAGAGTTTTCTGATGGAAGGCGCCGTTAATGGTGGCAGGATCCATGCACAATGGCTGGGACTGTCTGCCGGGTATCTATTTGAGGGTCGTGATCTGGCGCCCATCCTGGCCATCCATGAGATATTTGCAGCAATCTTGAATCAGCATCTGGGTTTTGATTAGGCAAGCATTGAAATCGGTATCATCCCCGGTTTCAACGGTCGTTCAATGAAACTGTAAAGCAGTTTTCAATAAGCTTTATCTGACGGGTTTGAATGCCAACAGTACATTACCGGGAATGCCAAACAGGCCATATCCGGACTGCACAAATAATGTGCCGTTTGCCGCCCACACGGAAAAGTTATCGATTGCGCCACCCCGCGCCTCCACACCATTCATGGTGGTGAAAGGATGAGCGGTGTCATAGGCAAAGATGGGTTCGCCATTGGTAGTGCTGAAGACCTTGATCAATCCATCCATCGTGCCCTGCACAACTGCCTCATCGACAATCATAGTCGCGGCTGACATGCCCCAACTGCGATCACAACTAGGCAATTGCTCACGGCGATTACCTGAGCAATCCGGCGTGTGATGGTATTCCCAGAGCATGCTACCGTTATTGATATCCAGAGCAAACAAGCCGGGGTCATTGCCGTCTGCAGACTGACCGGTACTCTGGTTGTTGCCGGCAAACAACCGTTCGCCGTCAAAGGCCATGCCCCAGTGAATGCCGCCCATGGCGCCACCGGGACCGATCTTGGTATTCCACACCAGTTCACCGGTGTCGGGATTCAGTGCCCATACATCGCCACTTTTCTGACCGCCCAAAACCAGATCACTGCCATCCCGGGTCTGTGCCAGCATGATGGCGGCGCCAAAATCCACATCCTTGTTTATGCTGTAAGCCGGCGGACAATTGGGGCCACCGGGGTTTCTGTCACAGCCAGTCAGATAAATATCATTGGGCGTGGCCTGAAATTTCCATGCCAGTGAGCCGTCTTCAAGACGCAGTGCCAGAATCGCATCACTGGTATCGGTGGGCGGTGCCGAGGTGTTTTCCCCGGTCCCCACATAAAGCAAGCCACGTTTTTCATCCACGGCTGGTGCGGTCCAGATCGGTGCGCCACTGGGCCCGTATTGCTGAGTGCCAACACGGCTGACCGTGGTCGGTTTGGCATCTTCCATGGTGTGATAGACCCATTCACGGGCTCCGGTCGCCAGATCCAGCGCCACTACGGCGCCATGACTGGTACAGCATTCATAATCCGGCGCCGCGCCCATATTCAGTTCACCGGAGGAAATCGCCACATAGACACGATCGCCATAAAGCACCGGCATGGCAGTGACATTGGATACACTGGTGACCTGTACGCTGACATCCCAGATCACTTCCGCGGTGATGGCGTCCATTAACAGGGTATGGGCTGAGTTGTCTGCGAAAACTAGGACCGGACGCCCGTCTTTAAGGGTGTGATAGCCGATGGTGGTACGCAGGGGAATATCATGTTCGTAAACCCATTTGACACAGGGAGCATCACCGCCAATATCCAGTGCAAACAATTGACCGGAATCCACAATGGGGAAATACATGGTGTTACCGACAATGGCTGGCTGGGAACGCATATTCGCCGTGGACGGAAACCCCATGGACCACGCCAGTTTCAGATTACCCATATCACTGGTAGTCAGGCCGGCCTGCTCAGCAGTAAGATTGCGGTGATTCATGCGATCAAAGCCCTGGGTCCAGATGGTAGGCTCGCCGGTATCCACATCCATGCGCTCGGCTGGGCAAATGTTGTCGCTAATCCAGCTGTTATCAACGTCGGCGGTAGCTGACAGATAAGCCACCACATTATCTATATCGTTCTCACTCAGTGCAGCTGCCTGTACTTTCATCTTGCCATTGGTCAGGGCATAACGTACCGCACGTGGTCCCATACGCTTGAGGGTATCAATGGGTGGCGATTTGGTTTCCACCGGCATGTCATGGCAGGAGGAACAGGTTTCTTCATAGATTGCCATGCCCGCAGCATTGATATCAGTGCTGACCACTGGCTCCTGTGCGTAGAGAAGCGATACCGGCAACAGGTAAGCCAGTGCGATGAATACAGGTGAGGTTAAAAAACGGGATGTCGACGACATTAGAAGAGCCCTGTTCAAATGATTAATGTTCAGATTGATGTAATTATGCAGATAAGTATAAGTAGGCTTGGACGAGGAAACCAGCCCTACATGGGGACGTACGGATTAAAAATAAATCCCTTCGTCTCCTTTTTTGCCCTTTTTTACTTTTCTATTTAGTCATTACCACACACGGCAGTCACTTCAATTTCCAGTTTCATTTTTTCATCAAGCAAGCCCGCTTCAAGCATCATGATCGCCGGTCGCACATCACCAAGATACTTCTGCAGCACTGGCCAGCAAGGTTCGAAATCGTTCTTGTCGGCAAATACATATATGACTCGAACAATGTTGGAAACATTGCTACCTGCTTCAAGCAAGGCTTT
>Ga0255779_1002884_pt1 | contig 17682 bp, 17 predicted proteins | sample 011ome_21_FD_179977 | JGI IMG/M metagenome (GOLD analysis project Ga0255779, IMG submission 179977) | Coastal salt marsh microbial communities from the Groves Creek Marsh, Skidaway Island, Georgia - 011508AT metaG (version 2) | ecosystem: Environmental > Aquatic > Marine > Intertidal zone > Salt...
GCACTTGCAGATGCGATAGAAGCGCCGCGGCAGGAGCTCTTCCGCCGCCTGAACATGGCGCCCGGCGGCACCGCCGCGATCGTCGGCATGCGCCAGCTGATCCTGCCGCAGCTGCGCGACCATCCGGCACTCAAACCGTTCGAGCACGACCTGAAACACCTTCTGGCATCCTGGTTCAACCGGGGGTTCCTGCAATTCGAACAGATCGACTGGCGCACGCCCGCCGTCATCCTGGAAAAACTTATCGCGTATGAGGCCGTTCATGAGATCCAGGGATGGGACGATCTGCGCCGTCGCCTGGCCGATGACCGCAGGTGCTTCGGGTTTTTCCATCCTGCCCTGCCGGACGAACCGCTGATCTTCGTCGAGGTTGCCCTGACACACGGGCTTGCCGGCGAAATTCACACATTGATCGATACCGCGCCCGACAATAATGCCGATAAAGAGCAGCCGGACACCGCTATCTTCTATTCGATCAGCAACTGCCAGGCAGGGCTTGCCGGTATCAGCTTCGGCAACTTCCTGATCAAACAGGTTGCCGACGCCGTGAAGAAAGAATTTCCCGGGATAACGCAGTTCGCCACGCTCTCGCCGATCCCGGGATTCAGAAAGTGGCTTGACGACGTTCTGGTGCGCGATACGCCGGACGGGTTGAGCGAAGACGATATCGATCTATTGAATCGCAGCGACTGGCGCGAGAACGAACTGATCCGCCAACCGCTGAAACCGTCCCTGATGAGCCTGTGTGCGCGTTACCTGATCGAAGAGAAAAGCAACGGGCGGCCGCTCGATCCCGTCGCCCGGTTCCATCTCGGCAACGGCGCCAGCGTCGAACGGATCAACTGGGCAGCCGACCTGTCCGACAAGGGTATCGAGCAATCGACCGGGATGATGGTCAACTACCTCTACGATTCCGACCAGATCGTCCGGAACCACGAAGCCTATGTTCGCGACGGTATCGTTGCAGCGTCGTCCGCCGTCACCAAGCTGGCAAAGAACAGGGATTAGGGATCAGAACCCGGATACGCAGGCGCCGGGTCCGGCGTTATCGCGAACTCGTTGTAGCGAACTATTGTGCTTTCGGCGGTGTTTCCTGCTTCGCGAGATTTTCACGTGCCGCATCCGCCGCCACCGAATTGCCCTCCAGCGCAATAACACGCTGCCAAGACGCCGCGGCCGCCGCGGCGTCGCCGCGCAGCGACAGGATGTTGCCCCGCTCCAGCAGTGCATCCACGTTGTCCGGCGCCAGATCGACTGCCCGCGAAATATCGTCCTGCGCGAGGTCGAGGTTGTTCAGCTTGCGCCAGGCCGTCGCCCTGAACACCAGTGCATCGACGCGCCGGGAATCCACATCGACGGCCTTGTTCAGATCGTCGATCGCTTCCCAGTATTCGCCCATACTGGCGCGCGTGATTGCCCGGTCGAGCAGGAGTTCGACCTGCGGGCCGGCAAGGTCGAGCGCGCGGGTCTGGGCGGACAGCGCCTCTGTCGTCTTGCCCGCGATCAGCCAGGCCTGACCCGCCTGCGCAAGCAATTCCGCTTTCAGCCTTTTGCCGGGCCGCCGGGATGTCGCCGCCAGCGATTCGAGGCGACGGGCCGCTTCCTCGTACGCACCGCTATTCAGCAACGCGACGGCGCTGCAATGCCGTGCGCCTTCCTCGCCGCCGGCGCGCTCCCAGGCGGCAGCGACACCGACCGCCTTTTCCGGGTCGTTCCGCGCAAGGGCCATGCACTCGGTATATTGTCTGGCCGCCTCTGCGGTGGGGCTCGCGTCTGACTCCGGCGGCGTTTGCGCTCCGGCCATCGCAGCCGGCAACAGAACAAGCAGTGCCGCGAAGCCGCAGGTCGCGGCGCGTAACCATAACCGTTCAACTTGCAGCCGGATTGTCATAGGTCTTAAAGTCGCGGTCCCGTACCTGTAAGGCAAGCCATTTAAAATGAGCATCCCGTTATGACGACTCCCGGAACGCTGTTCTGTTTCGGGGTGGGCTACAGCGCCATGGCGCTGTCGCGCCGGCTGGATGCCGCCGGCTGGACGATCCGCGGGACCTGCCGCAAACCCGCGCGGAAAGCCGCCCTCGGCGCATTGGGAATTTCCGCGGCACTTTTCGACGGCGAATCACCGATGGATTCGCCCGACCTGCTGCAGGGGGCAACGCATGTGCTGCTGTCGATCCCCCCGGGCGCGGACGGCGATCCTGCTTACCGGCATCATGCGAAGGACATCGCGGCGGCCGGCAGCGTTGAATGGGTCGGCTATTTTTCCACCACGGGAGTCTACGGCAACCGCGACGGCGACTGGGTCGATGAAACATCCGATCTCCGCCCGGGCAGCGACCGCAGCCAGCGCCGCGTCGATGCCGAGCGCGACTGGCTGGCCTGGGGCGAACGTCACGGTGTTGCGGTTCAGATATTCCGCCTGCCGGGCATATACGGCCCCGGACGCTCGGTCGTGGACCAGGTGAAAGCCGGCACGGCGCGGCGCGTCGTAAAGCCGGGTCATGTGTTCTCGCGCATCCATGTAGAGGACATCGCGACCGTGGTTGCCGCATCGATCGCACGGCCGCAGCCGGGCGGAATCTATAATGTCTGCGATGACGAGCCCGCCGCACCGGCGGATATCGTCACCTATGTGTGCGAGTTGCTCGGCCGGGAACCGCCGCCGGAAATCCCCTATGACGAGACCGAGATGTCGCCGATGGCCCGGAGTTTCTGGTCGGACAATCGCCGGGTGCGAAACGACCGCATCAAGGAAGCCCTTGGCGTCGAACTGGATTTTCCGGATTACCGGATCGGCATTCGCGGCATTCTGGGCCTCGGCGGCTAGAAGTCGCCCCTTTCGTCGAGTTCCCCCAGCAGATCGTCCAGCGTGACTTTCAGCCGCGCGATGTCCTGATCGCGCGACAACCTGTGATCGCCGTCCTTGACGAGGAAAATCCGCACATCGTCAGACAGGATTTTCTCGGCGATCCGGCTGGTGGTCATCCACGGCACCGACTCGTCACGCATGCCATGCAGCAGCCTGACCGGGCAGTGCAGCGCGATAGGCCGCCGCAGAAGCAGGTGCGACCGACCGTCTTCGATAAGCCCCCGGGTGATCGTATAGGGTTCATCGCCGTATTCCGACGGCTCGTAATAAACCCCGTCGCGGTCGATAATCGCACGGCGCTCATCATCGAACCGGTTCCACATCAGATCTTCTGTGAAGTCGGGCGCCGCAGCGATCCCGATCAACCCGGCGACCCTCTCTGGCCGTGCCAGAGCCGCCAGCAGCATGATCCAGCCGCCCATGGAAGAGCCTATCAGAACCTGGGGACCCTCGGTGCACGCGTCGAGAACCGCAATCGCATCCTCCGCCCAGCCGCCGATGGTGCCGTCCGCAAAATCGCCCGATGATTCGCCGTGCCCCTGGTAATCGAACCGCACGAAAGCCCTGCCCGCCGCCCGGCAATACCGTTCGACTTCCACGGCTTTCGTGCCCTGCATATCGGACATGAAGCCACTTAAAAACATTACACCTGGTGACTTGCCGTGAAGCCGCCGGTAGGCGATTGTGGCACCGCCGTCGCGTGGTAGGAATTCGGGCGGTCGATCGTTGCTGTCGTTCATGGAAATTGCATAACCATCATGGCGCCCGCCGAAGCGGAAATTCAGACAATTCATAACGCGCCCGCAGCAAATGCGGAAGCGCCAGCCGTGCTGCAGATACTGCCAAGCCTGCAGACCGGAGGCGTCGAGCGCGGCACGGTGGACATCGCGGCGGCGCTGACGGCTGCCGGATGGCGCGCAATCGTCGCCTCGGCCGGCGGCGCGATGGCGCATGAAATCGTGCGCGTGGGCGGAACGCACATCACCCTGCCGGTTGACAGCAAGAACCCGCTGGTCATGCGGAAAAACATCGGCGCCATCACCGACGTTATCCGCACGCATAATGTCCGCATCGTTCACGCCCGCAGCCGCGCACCGGCATGGAGCGCGCGGAGCGCGGCGGAGCGATGCAACGTGCCGTTCATGACGACGTTCCACGGCACCTACAATTTCACCAATCCGGTGAAGAAAGCCTATAACGCGATCATGACCAGGGGGGAGCGCATTATTGCGATCTCCGAATTTATTGGCCGGCATATCGAAGAAAACTATGGCGTCGCGCGCGAGAAAATCCGGGTCATTCCCCGCGGTGTCGATACCGAGACCTTCAACCCCGAGGCCGTTTCCGCCGAACGCATGATCCAGCTTTCGCAGGCCTGGCGGCTGCCGGACGATGCGCCGGTGATCATGCTGCCGGGCCGGCTGACCCGCTGGAAGGGGCAGAGCGTGCTGATCGAGGCCGCCCGCCGGCTGGCCCGCGACAACGTCCGCGTGCTTCTGGTCGGAGACGACCAGGGGCGCACCGCCTACCGCGAAGAACTGGAAGCACAGATCGGCCGGATCGGCGCCGAAGGCATCATCCATCTGACGGGTCCCTGCCGCGACATGCCCGCGGCCTACATGCTGGCCGACGTCGTGATATCGGCATCGACCGACCCCGAAGCCTTCGGCCGGGTCGCCGCCGAAGCACATGCGATGGGACGCCCTGTCATCGCGTCGGATCATGGCGGCTCCCGCGAAACCGTGATCTCCGGCGAAACCGGCTGGCTGGTGCCGCCGGGCGATTCCGATGCGCTGGCCCAGGCGCTGCGCGCCGCGCTTGCCATGACGAGCGAAGAACGCGACACCGTCGCCCGTCGCGCCATCGCCCATGTGCGGGAAAACTTCACCAAGCAGCAGATGTGCGCTTCGACCCTATCCGTCTACGAAGAACTTCTGCCGGGCGCATGAAGCAGCAGAAGGGCCGTCTCCTTGTCATCAAGCTCGGCGCTCTCGGCGATTTCGTGCTGGCGACCGGGCCCTTCGCCGCCATCCGCGCAGCCCATCCGGACGAGGAAATCGTTCTGCTGACCACAGCCCCCTTTGCCGAACTCGCCCGCGCCAGCGGATATTTCGACGAGGTTTGGGTCGATGAACGGCCCTCCCGGATCGCCCTGATCGCAATCCAGCGTCTGCGGCGGCGACTGCGCGGCGGGCGGTTCTACCGGGTATACGATCTGCAGACCTCCGGCCGGTCGGGCTGGTATTTCCGGCTGATGCGCGGCTTCCTGCGCCCGCAGTGGTCGGGCATCGCCTTCGGCTGTTCGCATCCCCATGCCAATCGCAACCGCAATTCAATGCACACCATAGAACGCCAGGCCGAACAGCTGGCGATGGCGGGTATTCCCGAAACGCCGTTGCCGGATCTGTCCTGGGCGACGTCCGATATTTCGCGCTTCAATCTGCCGGCGCGGTTCGCCCTGATGATCCCGGGCGGCGCCGCGCACCGGCCCGGCAAGAGATGGCCGGCGGAAAATTACCGGGCCGTTGCCGATGACTGGCTCAAACGGGGCATTATCCCGGTGATCATCGGCGGGCCGGACGAGACCGAACTGGCGCGCGAAATCGCCGAGGGCACCGGCGCGCTGAACCTTGCCGGACAGACGTCGTTCGCCGACATCGCCGAACTTTCACGGGCGGCGGCCGGTGTTGTCGGCAACGATACAGGCCCGATGCATATCGCCGCGATTTGCGGCTGTCCGGCCGTCGTGCTGTTTTCCGGCGAATCCGATCCGGCCATCACGGCCCCCCGCGGCGCCGACGTGCAGGTCCTCCGTCGCGAGAAACTGGCGGATTTGCCGGTATCGGAGGTTGCCGAGGCGTTAAGTTTGCGTTAAACGCCCCGGTCTATGGTCAACCCGTGGGCGCGATAAATATATCATGAGCAATGTGGCGATTACGCTGCCTGACGGCAGCGTGAAACACTTCGACGGCCCCGTGACCGGGGCAGAGCTGGCGGCGGCGATCGGGCCGGGCCTGGCGAAGGCCGCGCTTGCCATCAAGATCGATGGCGAGGTGCTCGATCTGTCACGCAGCATAGATGCGGACAGCGAAGTCGAAATCATCACCCGCAAATCCGAAGAAGCGCTGGACCTGATCCGCCACGATACGGCGCATGTCATGGCGGAAGCCGTGCAGGAACTTTATCCCGGCACGCAGGTGACGATCGGGCCATCCATCGAAAACGGTTTCTATTACGATTTTGCCCGCGAACAGCCGTTCACGCCGGACGATCTCGAAAAGATCGAAGCGAAGATGATGGAAATCATCAAACGCGACGAGCCCTTCATCCGCGAGGAATGGGACCGGGACGATGCCGTCCGCCATTTCACGGATATCGGCGAAAAATACAAAGCCCAGATCATTCACGACCTGCCGGCCAGCGAAACGATCTCGATCTATCGTCAGGGCGAATGGATGGATCTGTGCCGCGGACCGCACCTGCCGTCGACCGGCCATGTCGGCAAGGGCTTCAAGCTGCTGAAACTGGCCGGCGCCTATTGGCGCGGCGATTCAAACAACGAAATGCTGCAGCGCATTTACGGCACGTCCTGGCGCGACGAGAAAGAGCTCAAAGCGCACCTGACGATGCTCGAGGAAGCCGAAAAGCGCGACCACCGCCGTCTCGGCCGCGAAATGGGCCTGTTCCATTTCCAGGAAGAAGCCGTCGGCAGCGTATTCTGGCATCCCAACGGATGGACGCTCTACCGCACGCTGGAGACCTATATCCGGGCGCGGCTCGACCGGGCGAATTACGTCGAGGTAAAGACGCCGCAGCTGATCGATCGCGGCCTGTGGGAAGCATCCGGTCACTGGGAGAAGTTCCGCGACCATATGTTCACAGCCGAGACCGAGGATGAGCGCATCTTCGCGCTGAAGCCGATGAATTGCCCGGGCCACGTCCAGATATTCCGTCAGGGCATCACCAGCTACCGCGACCTGCCGCTGCGCATGGCCGAGTTCGGATCGTGTCATCGCTACGAGCCGTCGGGCGCGCTGCACGGTCTCATGCGGGTGCGCGCGTTCACGCAGGACGACGCCCATATCTTCTGCACGGAAGACCAGATCACCTCCGAAACCGAGGCGTTCTGCGAATTGCTGCTCAGCGTCTACAAGGATTGCGGGTTCGAGGAAGTCGTCGTCAAGTTTGCCGACCGGCCCGAGACCCGCGCCGGGGAGGATGCCGTCTGGGACCGGGCGGAAGCCGCCCTGACCGAGGCGGTCGAGGCATCGGGGCTGGAATACACGCTGAACCCCGGCGAAGGCGCGTTTTACGGCCCGAAGCTCGAATTCGTGCTGCGCGACGCGATCGGCCGCGACTGGCAATGCGGCACCCTGCAGGTGGATTTCGTCCTGCCCGAACGGCTGGACGCAAGCTATATCGGCGAGGACGGAGCCAAACACCGCCCGGTCATGCTGCACCGCGCGATCCTGGGATCGTTCGAGCGGTTTATCGGTATTCTGATCGAGAACTATGCGGGGCGCATGCCCATGTGGATGGCGCCGGTACAGGCCGTGGTCGCAACCATCACATCCGATGCGGACGCCTACGCGATAGAGGTCCGCAACGCGCTGGATGCCGCCGGCATCCGGGCGGAGCTGGATATCCGCAACGAGAAAATCAACTACAAGGTCCGCGAACACAGCCTGGCAAAGGTGCCGGCGATGCTCGTGGTCGGACAGCGGGAAATCGAAGACCGGAAAGTCGCGCTGCGGCGGCTCGGCGGCAAGGATCAAGAATTCCTTGCGCTGGACGATGCCATAGCTAGACTTACACAGGAATGTAAGAGTCCGGCGGTAAAATAGCGGGACCGGGACAAATGCTGAAGATCTCCCGGATTTCGCGCCCCGGCGAGTACCCGTGCATGAACAGAAACGCTGGTACACTCTTGAAAGATGGCACTCAGACGACAAACTTAACCGAAACAATCAAAGGAGAAATTCAATCGTAAGACATACAAGCATGGAGCCGCCCGTAAAGGACGACCGGCCCATCAATGAGATGATTCAGGCGGCCAAGGTCCGCCTTATTGGCGCCGAAGGTGAACAGATCGGCGTTGTGACCAAGGACGACGCGCTCGATCGCGCGGCGAACCTGGGGCTCGATCTTGTTATCGTGGCGGACAACGCAGATCCGCCGGTTTGCAAGATCATGGATTACGGCAAGTTCAAATACGAAGAGCAGAAAAAGAAGAACGAAGCCCGTAAGAAACAGAAAACAATCGACGTCAAGGAAATCAAGCTGCGCCCGAATATCGACGCCCATGATTACGACGTCAAAATGCGCGCCATGAACAAATTCCTCGGCGAGGGCGACAAGGTGAAGGTCACCATGCGCTTCCGCGGCCGGGAAATGGCGCATCAGGATCTCGGCCTGAAAGTCCTCCACCGGGTCCGCGACGACCTGGAGGAACTGACCAAGATCGAACAGTTTCCGAAAATGGAAGGCCGCCAGATGGTTATGGTGCTGGCGCCGAAGTGATGACACGGCGCGAGGCGCCGATCCGTTCAGAACCGACTACGCCCCGGACCTTGTCCGGGGCGTATTCATTCGGACCGACTTGTTGTCGCAATCAGTGAGCGGCCGAAGGACGAACCCCCGCTTTCAGGACAAACTTCCTGTCGCAATAGGGACATTCGACTTCCCCATTTTCGAGTTTCAGAAAAACCTTCGGGTGCCCCAGCGCCCCGCCGCCGCCATCGCAGGAAACGTTGATTTCTTCGACTTCGACTATTTCGGGCGGTTCGGGCGCCTGCGCCATGGTGTATTTGCCTCTCGGAAGCGTTGACCGTAGTTTCGCCCCGATGATACCCAAACGCAGCGCATCGCGAAAGCCGCATGCTTTGCCCGTATTGAAAGACTTATGACAGTACCCAACCCCGATACCCCCGCCGTCGAGACAACCGCGCTGCGGAAAATTTATCCCGGCGTCGACGGCCCGCCCAAGGAGGCCCTGAAATCGGTCGACCTGTCGGTGCCGCCGGGATCGGTCTTCGGCCTGCTCGGACCCAACGGCGCGGGCAAGTCGACGCTGATCAATATTCTGGCCGGACTCGTCGTCAAGACGTCCGGATCGGCGCGTATCCTCGGTTGGGACATCGAAAAGGACATGCGCCAGGCACGGACGGCGATCGGTATCGTGCCGCAGGAGCTGAATCTCGATGCGTTCTTTTCGCCGCGGGAGGTGATGGAACTGCAGGCGGGATTCTACGGGGTGCCGAAGCGCGAGCGCCGGACCATGGAAATCCTGACGGCGCTCGGCCTGGACGACAAGGCCGATGTCTATGCGCGATCGATGTCGGGGGGCATGCGGCGCCGTCTTCTCGTCGCCAAGGCGTTGGTGCATTCGCCGCCTGTCGTGATCCTCGACGAGCCGACGGCAGGCGTCGATGTCGAACTGCGCCAGTCGCTGTGGGATTACATGAAGGAACTGAACGATGCAGGCACCACGATCCTGCTGACCACCCACTACCTCGAAGAGGCGGAGGCGATGTGCGACCAGATCGCCATTATCAATCACGGCGAGATCATCGCCCAGGATACGACATCCGCCCTGCTGGCCCGGCTTGACCGCAAGGAAGCCCTGATCACGGTCGACCGCGATATCGACGCCGTGCCTGACGGGTTATCGGGTCCCGGGGTGGACGCGGAGATCCGTTCGCCCCGCGAATTGCTGATCCGCTTCCCGCCAAGCCAGGTGCATATGGGCACGCTGCTGGACGCGGTGAAAACGGCGGGTCTGGAGATCGCGGACCTGTCGACCCGCGATACGGACCTGGAAGAAATCTTCGTCGCGCTGACCAGTAACCGGGGCGACGGGTTGCCGCCCCGCCGCCGCGGAGACCCCCAGGCAGGCACCCTCGAAAAATCCCGAAGCAGACCGGACCCGTGAAGACGCTGCGCACGTCGATCGTCCTGATGGCGATCTTCCTGCTCGGCGCCTGCGCCCCGCGTCTCGAACCGGCAGGACCGGCCGTTCAGGCGCCCGCGCTGCAGGATTCACAGATTGTCATGGCCGACGGCGCCGCCCTGCCGCTGCGGCGCTGGTTGCCCGACGGCGCGCCGAGCGCCGCAATCGTTGCCCTGCACGGTTTCAACGATTATTCACGCGCCTTCGAACAGCCCGCGACCTATTGGGCGCGCCACGGCATTGCGACCTATGCGTTCGACCAGCGCGGGTTCGGCAGGGCGCCCCATCGCGGCATCTGGGCAGGCCACGAAACCATGGTTGCCGATGCGGCGGCGGCTGTTGCGCTGATCCGCAACCGCCATCCCGGCCGGCCGGTCTTCCTCGCCGGCGAAAGCATGGGCGGGGCGATTGCGATGATCGCCGCGGCGGAGGGAACGCTGAAAGCGGACGGCCTGATACTGGTCGCCCCCGCATTGCGCGGACGGCGCTATATCGGGTTCTTTCCCCGGGCGGTACTCTGGCTCGGTGCCAGGATCATTCCGTGGTACGGGCTGACCGGGCGGGGGCTGCGCATCCAGGCGTCCGACAATATCCCCATGCTGCGCGCCCTCGGCGCCGATCCGCTGATCATCAAGGAAACCCGGGTCGATGCGATCAAGGGGCTGGTGGATACGATGGATGCCGCAATTCTGTCCGCCCCTGACACCGATATTCCGTCTCTGGTCCTATACGGGTCGCGCGACGAGCTGGTGCCGGCGCAACCGATCGTCGACATGATCGGGGCCCTGCCGCCGGGAGCCGGCCATCGCGCGGCGGTCTACCGGTCGGGCTGGCACCTGCTGCTGCGGGACCTGAAAGCGAGGACCGTGCTCGATGACATCCTGGCCTGGATCGCCGACCGGTCCGCCCCGCTGCCGTCGGGCGCGGACAGGGCCGCCCGCGCGGCGATCGCCGGAACCGGACCGAACAGCGCCCCGAACGCATCTTACTGACCCTTCACCATTCCGATTGCCGCGCGCGCGCGGGCGCGCTATGTTCCGCCCGCTTCGGACCGTTCAACACAAATGGACGCGACGACAGGAGCACCCGTAGCTCAGCTGGATAGAGCGCTGCCCTCCGAAGGCAGAGGCCAGAGGTTCGAATCCTCTCGGGTGCGCCACTTACTCTCTATTGTTTTCTGATAGTTAGTGGTTACGCCACCAAAGCAGAAATCCATTTAGACCAGCTTGGCACACTCTTGGCACAATGCTGGAGGATTTCTATGGCTACGCTCCGTAAAAGAGGAGACAAATGGCACGTTCAGGTAAGGCGCTCCGGAATATCAAAAACCAAATCATTCTCACATAAGTCAGACGCTCAAGCATGGGCTAGAAAAATAGAACGTGAGATCGACACCGGCGATATGCAGATCGCTAAAGAAATGTCGAAGCCGGAAACGGTTGAGCAGCTGCTACAACGATATATCCACGAGGTGACCGCGAAGAAGCGGGGAGCCGAGGCGGAGAAATACCGCATCAACAACATAATTAGACAGTTCAATTCGGCATTGCCGATTACAGCAGTGAGGTCCGATCACTTCGCTAGATATCGGGACAAGCGTTTACTCCAAGTCAGTGGTAGTTCAGTTCATCGGGAACTATCCTTACTTCGGCACTGCTTCGAGGTTGCCAGAAGAGAATGGGGACTACCTATCAAGCAGAACCCGGTTGCGGATGTCACAATGCAGGAAACAGCGAGGGCAAGGACACGACGAGCGACCGACGCTGAACTGGAATTGCTGCGGTCTCACTGCACACATCAAATGCTGTGGCAGATCATAACTATCGCAATCGAGACAGGCATGAGGCGTGGCGAGATCATTAACGTGCATTGGGATCACATCGACTGGGAATTAATGACACTGCACATCCCAACGACTAAGAACGGACATCCGAGAACCATCCCACTGACTGAGACAGCTGTTGAGACCTTTCAAGCGATGCCGAAAACGGATGACAGAGTGTTTCCTATGTCGGGAAATGCTGTCCGGCTTGCCTGGGAGCGGTTGAAGAAGAAAGCTGGCATTGAGGACCTACGCTTCCACGATCTCCGACATGAGGCTGTGAGCCGCTTCTTTGAGATGGGGCTGTCTGTGCCAGAGGTGGCACTCATTAGTGGGCACCGGGATCTGCGGATGCTGCATCGTTACACGCATCTGAAACCGGAGAAGGTGGCGCTGAAGCTGCGGTCGATATGAAGCGGGAAGTTTTGGAAACCGTCAATATTCAGTTGCGGTTCGTGCAGTTGAATAGACCAAAAGCGCTGCGCGAGAGGTATCAAATTAGTCAAAGAAGCCATCAAATAGAGTGAGTATCGAAAAAAAATTCAAAAATTTTTTGGCCGGCAACTACCTGAAATTGCAGCTTAATCACGTGGTGTTTTCTTATTATTTGGAAACGGTGAAAGGTCGCTTTCCACCCTCTTGACGGGTCAATTTGAAACACCCAAATATTAATTGAGTTCGCCTCCACAGAGGTTTCGATTTCTTCCTTTTTAAGGAGGGATCCCTTCATAGGGACATGCTCGAAACCAACAAAATGGAGGTTAGAATGAAGACCCAACCCTACCACACGAAGCCAAAATGCAGTTGTGCGCAGTGTATGTTTTCGGCGGAAAGCACTGAATATAACGGCTTTGAGTGCCGCCGTAATCCGCCGACGTTTCATCCGCACGGTGGTGGTTTTTTAGGATGTTTTCCGTTGATTAGTGGACGTGCCTGGTGCGGCGAGTTCGTTGGCTCCGACAAAGGAGACGACAAATGAACATAGCTCGCGAATACGTCGAAGCGGGATTGGCACTTGTGAAAATACCGGCTGGTCGGAAAGGGCCTACAGTGCCCGGTTGGAACAAGCGTGAGAATATCATCACCGATATTGGTCAAGAATCAAGGATCTCCGGGAACATAGGTTTGGCACATGTCTACTGTACGCCGAGACCAACGATGGCCCTCGATATCGATGACATAGACTTCGCCAAAAATTGGCTTTCGATGCGTGGCGTCTGCCTTGATGCATTGTTGGGTGACGATAACGCAGTTCATATCGTCTCTGGCAGGCCGGGTCGTTACAAGTTGCTCTACAGGTTGCCCGTTGGTTGTGAGCCATTACCAACCAAACAAGTGTCCATGTCTAACGAAGAGATGGGCATAGAATTCCGGTGCGCTTCCGGCACTGGTCTCACAGTGCAAGACGTTCTGCCCCCGTCTATTCACCCCAAAACAAAAAAACCCTATAGCTGGGGCGGGAAAGGTGATTGGCGCGAAATCCCGGAAATCCCTGCTGAGCTTCTTCGTGTTTGGCGCGAGCTTATTGAGCCGCGAAAGCAGGACGCTTCGCTAGGCTTGCCATCAGCCGACCAAGTAGACGGCGAAGAGGTTGATCCCGAGACAATCAAGAACCTTCGCAGCGCTTTGCTATCGATGAGATCGGATGAATATCAACTATGGATCAATATGGGGCTAGCTCTGAAATCTCTAGGTGATGTTGGCCGTGGGCTGTGGTTAGAGTGGTCGTTAACATCAGAAAAGTCACAGAAAGACCCTTTAGCTCTAAGTCGAACATGGGAAGGGTTACAGCCAATAAGAATTAGCTATCGTTCCATCTTTAGAGAGGCGCAGGAGCGTGGGTGGGTAAATCCCGCAAAAAACTATAGCAAGTCTATTCATGGATCCGCGACGGATGCCGAACAAGACGCTCCGCAGCCACTCCCAAGTCGCCTTCAGCCAGTTCGGGCAATAGATACGGACATCCTACCGTCAACGGTACGTAATGCCGTTGTAGATATTTCGGAGCGTTTAAGCTGCCCAGCAGATTACGTTGCGACGCCCTTACTTCTCGGCGCGGGAGCCATCCTGGGCAATCGAGCCTGCATCTTACCGAAGCAGAATGACGACACTTGGAAAGTTTACCCAACCCTGTGGGGCGCAATCGTCGGCCCACCCGGCTCAATGAAAACACCAGCACAGCACCAAGCGTTTAAGCCAATACGCCATATCGAGGAGATTGCTGAGCAAGGGCATGCAGCAGCAATGAGCCAGTACAAGATCTCTAAAAAGCAATATGACAAAGACCTCAAAGGCTTTAACTCCGGCAAAAGCCAAACGATCCCAATTGAACCAGATGAGCCCAAAAGACCGAGACTTGTTGTAAACGACACTACCTACCAAGCACTGGGGGAAATCTTAGCTGCCAATCCAAGAGGCGTGCTTGTGCATGGTGATGAACTCTCTGGGCTACTGCACAGTTTGGACGCCGCTGGGCAAGAGGCCGCACGGGGGTTCTATTTGTCAGGCTGGGGCGGCAACGCAGACTACACCTTTGACAGAGTTGGCAGGGGCAGCATCCGCCTATCAAACTTCGCGCTATCTGTGTTCGGCGGGTTTCAGCCCGACAAGGTTCAGCATTATGTCCGTTCAGCACAGGTTGGGAGTTCGCAAAACGACGGGCTACTTCAACGGTTTCAGCTATTAGTGTGGCCGGACTTCAATCCTGAATTCACATTGGTAGATCGTGTGCCAGACCAGCAGGCTATAGAAAAAATGCACACGGCGATGCTTGCACTTCGTGGCACCTTGCCGCAGTCCAAAGAAAATCAGCTCGAGGCGATTAGATTAAGGTTTTCGGCGACGGCTCAAGCGATATTCAACAAATGGTACATCAAGAACGAGACATACTTGCGTTGTGGAACATTACCTCCGGCGGAGCATAGTCATTTAGCTAAATATCGCAGCTTGGTGCCAGCCTTAGCCCTTTTGTTCCATCTCCTTGAAGGGCGTGAGGGGGATGTGTGCGAACATTGTCTGGGCTCTGCAATCAAATACGCGCTGTATCTCAAGTCACATGCACAGCGTGTTTACGCAGCTGTTCACAGCAAGGATACGACAAGCGCCTACACTTTGGCGCGGAAGATACTAAACCAGTCTATACGGTCTGGTTTCACCTTGCGGTCTGTTTATACGCACGGGTGGAGTGGACTATCGAGCAAGGAACAAGTTGGGCAGGCAGTCAACCTGCTCACAGAACTCAACTGGCTCTCGGAACGTCAGGTTGAAACACGGGGCAAGCCTAAGGTCGTGTATGATATCGACCCGCAGGTCTTCGTTCTCGGTGAGAAACACCTTTTGTCGGTTATGTAGGTTACCCCCCTATACTTTTCACACTACTCTCTACGGATACGGATTGATTGAGAAGGTAGGGGGGCACCGACAAAACCAACAAAACCCTGCTAACGATCCATGAGGTCCTGTGGAAATATAGGCATCGAAGATATGTCCGGAGCGATCAAAGAGTTTGAAACACACATTACCTTGATGAATGGGCGTATTCGTGTGCGTAGATGCCAAGCGCTCTCAAAGCGCAGTAAAGTCCAGTGTAAGAAGGCAGCACTTCGTGGGAAACGCCAGTGTGCTATGCACGGTGGGAGATCAAGTGGACCAAAAACAGATGCTGGCAAGAAGCGCTGTGCGGCAGCAAAGACCGTTCATGGGTGGGAAACGAGAGAGAAACGCATCAAAAGAAGTGAAAAACTTCGAGAACTTCGACAATTAGAGAAACTCATGCATAATATCGGCATGTTGAAGTGACCAAAGTGGGTCCGCCAAATAGGAACTATTGAAGGAATGTATTTTATTAGAATTATTCTTCCGGCCTGCCTTATGTTCGCTCTCGGAGCCTGCAATGCACATTCTAACAAGCCGCTTTCACCAAATATCTCCAATTATCGAGCATACGATGGCATTATTATTCTTTGTCGGAATAGTAGCTTTGTCGCTGGTGCCTATATGCCTGACATAATGCTAAATGAAGAAATTGTTGGTGAGCTAGCTAGTGGCTCAAAGGTATCCGTCGGGGCAAATTCTGGAGATCAATTTAAAATTTTCTTGCCGAGTAATTTCCTAGCAAGTCGCCACCGGGATGAAACTATCCTCGCAGCTAGAATCCAGTCTGGCACCAGTTTTCTAATAGTTGAAACAAAGGTAAACATTGGCGCAGGAATCGCTGGTGCCCCAGCTGGAGGTGGAATTTTAAGTGCCGCGATAGGAGGCGCTATACTAGGCGCCACTGGCGCTACAACATCCATTCTGTTGGATGAAGATAAAACGAAAATCGCTAGCGAGAACGACAGGTCTGGAACACGTGTGGCACTAACCGATTTACAAAAATATAACCCTAAAGGGCGATATCAATCAGGCCACTGGGCAGTGAGGTTGGTGGATAAAAATACCTTCCTCAAGGAGTGCGAAGTTGGATAGAATTCCGCTATCACTAAGCCAGAAGAAAAGCCGAAAATGGTCTCTTCGAACAGTTGTTCGTCTGGCACCCATTATAGCGCTCCTAGGTCTTGCCGGTTTTGTCTACATTAAAAATATTCTTCCCGGATACATCGATTCTCACGTGGAAAACCCAGAGGATCGGAAAAAGTTATTTTCTGCAATGGAAAAAATTGGTGTCAAAGACCCGCTCATAGCCCTCGAAGAGGATTTTAAAAAATTATCGGCGCAAAAAAGCAGAGCGCTACAATATTCACTGAAAGAGACCGGTTACTACCTAAGATCAATAGACGGCTTATGGGGTAGCCAAACGAACAATGCCATAAGTGCATATGCAAAAGACAATGGCTTGAAGCTATCACTTCGCAAGATCGCAAATGATCTGAACAGAAAAATCAACGTCCCAGAATACGTTCGACTTAACTACCCCAAACCCCAAACAATGACTACGGGTGTTCTATTTATAGGTCATCCCAATCCCATTGCGCCATTCGCGATAACGGCTCCATCAGGTCAGGAAGTGTACGCGAAGCTGCGCGACCCAATTACGCAGACCGACGTGCTAGCGATATACATTAACGGAGGTAGAACCTACGAGGGGAAAGCGCCATTGGGTATCTATGAATTAGTATATGCGTTCGGAACTAATTGGTATGGAGAGAAATTAATGTTCGGACCGAACGCAACATACAAAAAGGCCACAAAAATTCTTTCATTCCACAAGACAGTCAATCGAATTTATGGGCACCGCATCACATTATTGAGTGTGCAGAATGGGAACTTACCCAGCCAAAACATTAGCGCCGCCGATTTCTAAATAACGGTCGTCGGTAAGCAACGATACCAGTTCCCATAGCGGTGATGCGCACCAAATCGAATTTGATCCGACTACTAACCCATTGGGTTTTTCCGATTCAAAATCCCATTTATGTACCCACACGTAATTCTACCGCTCCAAATATTTGAAACTCGAAAATCAGCTTGGTTGGTGAATTTATGTTTCACGCTAATAGTGTAGGAGTTTGCGATCCAGCTTATAAACCCAGGTTGATAAAATGCCATGTCCGCATCGCGCCAACGCAAGCCATTTCCAAATTTTGCCCAAGGCAGTATTCCCCCTGTCAACCACACGCCCTCATTATTCACAAAAACTTTGTAACTTCGTATGACTGCAATGCGATAGAGAAAAAAAGCGATTAGAACGACGAAAAGCCCGACAAAAATGTCCTGTGTTAGCTGAAACGGATAGCCGCTAAGAAGTTCGCGGTTCAATCTTTCGTAATTGATAAAAGCGTAATAAAGAATGCCGCCAATAATCCCGTACCGCACCAGAACGCCAGAGTAAGAAAGCCAAGATTTCCTGCCAATTACACGATATTGGTCGTTCGAGTTATTGCCTATATTAGCGTCCTCGATGCCCATTTTTTCCTGCGTCAATGATTAAGAAGCTTCGATATGTCTGACGTCAGCGCTCATGGGGCAGATTGAGGAGTTTGCATAAGGGAGGATTTTTGGCTCATCGTAGAGACCCGTAGGGGAAGGAAGATGAGACAAAAA
>Ga0255779_1002897_pt1 | contig 17643 bp, 24 predicted proteins | sample 011ome_21_FD_179977 | JGI IMG/M metagenome (GOLD analysis project Ga0255779, IMG submission 179977) | Coastal salt marsh microbial communities from the Groves Creek Marsh, Skidaway Island, Georgia - 011508AT metaG (version 2) | ecosystem: Environmental > Aquatic > Marine > Intertidal zone > Salt...
GACTACTTGAATCTATACGACATCAAAAGGGTTACAATCTTTAACAGATGGGGTACTCAAGTTTTCCACAGTGATGATTATCAAAATGACTGGGACGGAGGAGATGTATCAGATGGTGTTTACTTCTATGTCGTAGAATTATGGAAGGGTAACGTCGATACGTATTATTATGGAACTTTAACAGTAATGGACAATGATTAAAAAGATTCAATCGTTTGTTAAGAAATATTGGTGGTTAGCTGTGATATGGTATGGTATGAAGTTTACACTTCTAATCTTCACTATATTGTGGTTAACATCGTGCGAAAACACATATAAAGCAAATAAAAATTACAAGTATACTTTTAGCGGAACAACGCATAAAGACAATATTGGTAGAAAAGTATATGGAAGCCATCATTTTATATTAGACGAGCCAATACAGAATATGTCGGCATTTAAAGAATGTTATGTTAATTATTTAGAGTGGTCTGGATTAGATAAGGACGGACTCTATAAAAAAGCATACTATCAAGATAATAAAAATATTGTCATCTATCTCTTTGATGAGACATGGGGCAATGTAACCACTGAAGACACAGACTTATGCAATTAAAAAAACTATTAGTAATTGTAGCTTTAATTAGCACATTTACAACTCAAGCAAGCCACATTTTAGGTGGTATTATTCAAGTGGCTCAAACGAGTCCAGATTCAACATCAATTGGACTCTATATTGTGTCTGAATCGTTTCCACCAATGCCGACATCGGTTTCAGTCCAGAAATGGGTTATGAACTCGCAAGGGTGGTATGAATTAGATGGGTATATTACGTTAGATAAATTTAACACCAATACACATCAAGGTTATAATACCGCTAATTATGGTAGTGATTATTTAGATCTTGATTCAGGTCAATATAGATTCATTTACACAAATTGCTGTTGGCCAATGCTAAATAACTCTTCAAATTCTATGAATTCAGATGTGGTTATTTCAGCAGACTATTGGCACGTTCCAAATAATACTACACCATTTATGGAACAACCGCTTTGGATTAATGTAGAGCAGAATGCAGTTAATTCAATGAAACCAGTGTGGGGAATCTTTAATTGTCACTTTACGAATCCAAATCCAGGCGATTCAGTTAATTTACACTTAACAGAATTATATTCGTCATATTCAAACGGTGTTTTTGTACCACAAGTACAGACCTCAACTAATGTTCTAGCAAACAATGATTCAATCACATTTGTTGGTACTAATCTTGGTAGTGTTGGTTATGGTTTTCAAATTGACAAATATCGTAATGGTTACCTGATGACAACACAGAGAATTCAATGGACTTTTAAAGTTGTTCTATCAACACTCGATATAGAAGAATTAGCACCAAGATATAATAGTGATTTATACAGGGTTTATGATATGAATGGTAGATTCATAAGCACTTCAACCAGAGATCTTCCAAGCGGTCAAATCTATATTATTAGATATGATCGAGGATACTCGCAAAAAATTTATATACAGTAATGATAAAAGGGGTAATAGCAGGTAACTTTGATGTGATGCATCCAGGTTATATTAAAATGTTTAAAGAAGCAGCAAATAATTGTGATTGTCTAATTGTTATGCTTCACACAGATCCTTCAATTGAAAGACCTAATAAACTAAAACCTATATTAAGCGTAGATGAGAGAATAGAAATGTTATCAGAACTTAACTCTGTATGCGGTGTTCATATTTATACGTATGAAGCTCAATTATTAGATCTATTACAAATGGGAGAGTTTGATATTAGATTTTTAGGAGATGATTATAAAGGAAAACCTTTTACAGGTGATAATCTAAATATACCAATCTATTATTTAAACAGAGATCATGGGTGGTCTACTACAAAGTTTAAAACATTAATAGCTAAGACAATAAAATAAATGGAATTAATAAGCACACATCCGGTAAAGAAATCAGACCTAGGATTTCATGGAAACCTATTCGGTGGTAAGTTACTTGCATGGGTAGATGCCGCTGGTGCTGCGTATGCTTCTCAAGTCTGTGATACACCAAGAATGGTAACAATTCTTATAGATGAATGTGTTTTTCAAAAACCAGCAAAAGAAGGACACCTTCTTAAGATATATGGTGCTGTTGAAAAAATGGGAAATACATCAGTAACTCTAAAAGTAGAAGCTCGATCCCATAACGTATACGATGGTAGACAAGCTATTATTTTATCAACACATATTAAATTTGTAAGAATAGACGAACAAGGCGAAGCTATACCTATAAGTCAAAGAGTAAGAGAAAAATATAGATCTGATATATAACATATGGGTGTTTAATTTAAAAACATTAACAACTATGGAAAATACAGAGAAATTCTTAGCACTCTTCTCAGAATTCGATATGATAGTCGTAGAGAAGAATGCACAGAAAAAGTCAGTACAGAAAAAAAATACTACTGCAATTAATGTTAATCAAACTAAAAGCGAATTAAAAAAAGCTTTAAAAAGATTAACCGAAGAGTATAACAGAGCTAAGAAGTCTTTTAAACAAAACAAATTAAGTCGTCAAGAATTATTTGATTTTGAATGGAGATTATTTGAGATTCAAGAAGAAATCAATAGACTAGATGACGAAGCAACAGCATAATGAACTATTTAAAAAATTATGATCAATTTATCAATGAAAAGTTTCTAGAGACTAGATACTCAGCGGGACTTGTAATTGTGTTTGATGGTATGATTTTATTAGGTCATAGTGCAGGTAGAAAGGCCAACACGGGATACGGTATATCAAAGGGTGGTATTGATGACGGTGAAACTAAATTAGAAGCCGCTATTAGAGAAACTCAAGAAGAATTTGGTATAAAGGTTCCAAAAAAACTTATCAGTAAACAAGAAAATGTTTTTTTCGTGACTTCTAGAAAATACAAGTATAATAAAGTTGTTTATTATTACATAGTTAATATAGACGATTTATCTCAAATTGGCCTTAAAGATTTACATGTTCCAAAAAATCAATTACAACTTGAAGAGGTTGATGCTGCCAGATTTATGTACAGAGGAGAAGCAGTAAAATATATAATGCCAAGTCAAAACGCTGTTATACAGAATTTAACATCTAAGGGTTTAATATGAAAGAATTAATATCTCAATATATAGGAGAATGGGGATGGTTGACATCTGCTGCTATTATTGCGTTCGCACTTAAAGATTTAGTTTCTAATTTTGTAATAGGAGCTCAATTTTTATATGGTAATGATTTTAATATAGACGATATAGTTTATATCAAAGGTGCTAAAAAAGCTAGAATAGTTAGACAAAGCATTTGGAAAACCACATTTTATGTTTATGGACATAATAGAAAATTCGTAGTACCTAATAATATGTTATGGAGACTAGAAATAGAAAAAGAAATACCTAATAATGAAACATCTAAAGAACTTTAAATTATTCGAAGACGCACAAAAGGTAGCTGAGCTTAATGCAAAGGCCAGAGATATAGATTCAAAAAGAAATGATCTTAAATCTAAAGCGGCTGAAACAGCAAAATCTGCAAGAAATGAAGATGATCCTTTAAAAGCTGAATTATTAGTACTTAATACGCAAAAATTATCTATGCAAGCTGAAATAGCTAAAATAGATCTTAAAATTAATGCCATAAAAATAAAGCAAGAAGCTAATAAATAAACTTTATTAAAATTGGTTGTATAATATAAGATGAAGTACGTAAAAAAATATAACGATTATATAAACGAGGTTAATAGACCCGGTAAACCATATCATGGTTCTAAAATACTCGTATTTGATCTTGACGACACGTTGGTCATATCTTCTGCAAAAATTAAAGTATGTAATAAGAAAACAGGTGAATGTTATTCATTAACACCTGAAGAGTTTAATACGTATGAAAAAGGAGAACATGAAGAGTTAAACTTTGATGAGTTTAAATCTTTAGAAATTATGAAAGCCGGCAAATTAATTGATTATTATCTTAAAATATTCAAAGAGGCATATAGATCTAAATTAGCAGTTGGAATTGTAACGGCTAGAGACGATCGCAAAATGATCTACAAATGGTTAAGAGAACATGTAGGTTTTAGAATCGACAATGATTTGATATTTGCTGTAAATGATCCTGTACATAAATTCAAAGGTTCAATTTCAGATCGTAAAAAAGCAGCATTTAAAGAATTAATAGAAATGGGCTATAGCGACTTACAATTCTACGATGACGATGATGCTAATTTAAGATTAGTTAAATCACTTGAAGATGAATATGATGGGATAAATATATCAACAATAAAAGCAATCAAATAATATGGGAACTTTCGGAGACATTAGAAACAACTTTCAAATAGCTTTAGACAAAGTACAGAGATTAAATGAACTTGATTTTAAAGATAAGTCTGAGTTTGATGCATACAAATCTAAACACGATATGCGCGATACAACAGAAGTTACTATCGATGGAAAATCAATGAAAGTTGGAGACGTTGGAAAAAATACTAATATTAAAAACAAATTAGAGAAGAAGGTTAAAGGTGTTCAAGGTGAATATAAGCGTATTGCATTCGATAACGAAGAAGATGCTAAAGTTTTCCCAGAAACATTTGATAAATTATTAGGCGGAGAAAAATTAACTGATGATGAATCTAAAATGGTTGCTAAATATGCTAAAATAGCAACTACAGACAAAGGCGATACTTTAAAAATATATTTTGCTTCTAATTCACCTGGAAACTTTTTACAAGGTGGTAGAGAAAAAGCTTTACAGATGTCAGACAAAGATGGTTCTTTACAAAAAGATATGATAGAAAATGGTATGGAAACTACACCATCCATTACATCTGGAACAATTCCTGCCAAAATAGGTACTAAGCAAATCAATCCCAATAAATTAGCAGGCGGTAAAACTAGAAAGGTTAAAGTAGAAAAGGAAGTTGATAAAGATGGTAATATACAATCAATAGTAGTTGATGGTAAGAAAATGTCTAGAATGTCACAACCTGATCCTATAAAACTAGAAAAAGCTCTTGCTAAACAAAATCCAGATTTAACTGAGGATCAAATTAAATCGCTTGCTAAAAGAACTAATAGAGCCATTGAAAGAAATAACGAACAGTTGTCGAGAATGGCGAACATGGAAGATCTAGAAGTACTAGAACCTGTTTCTGGTTTAGAAGGTTTAAGCCAAAAAGAAGCAGCTGATAAAATTACAAAAGAATATAGTACTAAGATTGCAGAACAGGTTGAAAAAATGTTAGGTGATAACCCAACAAAAGCAGAACTGGCGGTTGTAGATAAAATGAAAGCATTAGCAGATATTGAAGACGCTGCGGAATATGAAGCGGCGTGTATCGATGCGCTACGCGCAATGGATGATATTGATTCGATGAGAAAGGGATCTTCTGATTTATTAGAATCATATGCTTATATTTGGATGAATAAAAAGGGTATTAAAACTGTATTGCCAGCAGGTGAAACATTCCCGGTCTCTGATATTATTACAATGGGAGGCGATATTGATTTAAATGATCTAGATCCCAGTGATCCTGAATATGCTGATAAAATAGCAATGCAAGGTTTACCATTTGTAGTTAACTTAGAATCTTCAGGTGGAGTTTCAGTTAAGAAAGATGGTGGTGCAGCTTCTGCAGCAAAGAATAAAATAGATGAAAGTGTTTTCAAAAATGAAAAAACTAATGAAAAATTACATGCATTAACAGATAATCATAATTCATTTTTGGGAACCAAAAAAGAACCTACTACACCAGAAACTATTGAAAAAGGTCAAAAGCTAATGAATGATACCCAAAAATGGGCACAAGATTCAGGTATTTTACCAAAGGATTATAAACCCATGTACGGTTCTAGAACGCCTAAACAATGGGCCGAAGATACTCTTAAAATGTGGGAAGAAGATGGAAGAGGTCCTTTTGCAGATCATCAATTAAAGGCATTAGAAATGCACGCACATCAAGCGATTTTATTAGCTGACATACACAACGCAGAGTTAACTGAACAGAAATACGGTAATATTAATGGGTCTACTAAAAGGAAAGATGCAGGATTTAATGTAACTGATGGTATTAATGATGCGTCACTGATGGCACCTTCTTTAAATCCTGGTTTTAAATTTATAAAAGGCGAAGATGGAAATATGATTCCTAGACCAAACGCTATTTATTCTGCAAATCTAGAACATGGAGAATGGGATCCACAACAAGAAAGATTTGTTTCTACTAAAAAGAAGAAATAATCATGTCACCGCAAGAGTGGAAAGACTATGTCGATAAAGGCGAGGTTCCAATGCATTTTTTTAAATCAATGGTTGAAGCTATCAAAAACGGTAAAACTCTGAATAGTCAACACTTAGCAGTTTATCAATCTCATGGTAAAATTATTGAAGTTTTACTCGCTTTAAAATAAACCATTTCTAAATCATTCGTATAATACTTAAACGAATAAGAAATGGAAAATTACACTTATATTTTAGGTCCTTGTAGTATTGAGAGTGAGGATAACTTCATGTTAGTTGCTGAAACACTTTATCCACTAATGAATGGAAAAGATTGGTATCTTAAAGGTAGCTTTGATAAAGCTAACAGAACGTCAATTCACTCTAATAGAGGTCCAGGTTTGGATGAAGGTATTAATATTATGAGAAATGTCAAAGACAGATTTCCAGGTATTAAAATAGTTACAGATATTCACGAACCTAATCAAGCACTACCACTTTCTGATGTAGTAGATGTAATTCAGATTCCAGCATTCCTGTGTCGACAAACTGATCTATTAGTAGAATGTGCAAAGCATTTCAATATTATTAATGTTAAAAAAGGACAATGGTTATCTGCTGATGCTATGAAACATGCAGTAACTAAAATCAAAGAAGTAAACCCAGATTGTCAAGTGTGGGTAACTGAAAGAGGTTCTAATTTTGGATACGATAGACTTATTGTAGATTTCAGAGGTGTAGATGTTATGAAAGAATTCGCAGACAAAGTTATCTTTGATTGTACACACTCTACTCAAATGGCAGGCGATGGAATTACAGGTGGAAGTAGAAAACTAGCTAAACAGTACTCTTTAGCAGCACGTATTTTTGAATACGATGGAGTCTTTGTTGAAACTCACCCAGATCCTAATAATGCCATCTCAGATGCAGGTAGTCAAGTAGAACTGGATTGGATGGTAGAGAACTTAAAAAATATTTAAATTATTTTTTAAAAAAGGTGTTTTTTTAAAAAACAAAATAAAAAAACTCGATATATAATAAGAGAGCACAAGTTCTTAATCTTTAAAAATATCTTGTTTTATAATGGCTGAATTAATTCCAGGAGCTATTGCCACTCCTGAGAACGATTCAACAACCGTAGAAGTTACAAGTGTTAAAGAAGATAACATCTTTGAGATTGAATTAGATGAACTTCATAACACTGCGGATGATTACGCAAATTGGGTCCATTTCGGAGTCGGTGGTCCAGCTTAACAAACACAAAAAAGCAGCTAATTTAGCTGCTTTTCTTTTTATGAAACAAAAACACGATATATAATATAACTATAAACATTGGATAGAGTCCATATTTAAACAAAAAACACAAATTATGAACACAACATTAATCGTATTAGCAGTAATTGCCGTAGGAGCAGCTGCTTATTATTTTTTAGTAAAAAAGGGTAAAATTGCAGATAGAGACGGAGATTTTATACCGGATGTAGTAGAAGACAAAGTCGATGCAGTAAAGAAAGAAGTTAAATCTAGAGCAAACGCAGTTAAGAAGCAAGCTAAAGATTTAAAGGTAGTAGCAGAATTAGCAGCAGAAGAATTACAAGAAGTAGTCGATGCAGCAAAAGGTACTAAAAAGAAACCGGCTCCTAAGAAAAAGCCGGCTGCTCCTAAGAAATCTAGAAAACCAAGAGCTAAAAAGAACGTAAGTTCAGGATCTGGTTCAGGATCTGGTGCAGGTGCAGGAAAAGTAGGTGGAGCTGGCAAAAGCCCTAAGAAACCTAGAAAAAACACTAAAAAATCTTCTGGTTCAGGATCTGGTTCAGGATCTGGCGCAGGTGCAGGAAAAGTAGGTGGCGCTGGTAAAAAATAAGAATATATAAGTAAAATATACTACTAAAACATATGTCATCATTTATAAATTTCAATAATAAGGTATCTAGCACAGAAACCGTGTATTCGGCAGAAGTAATTAAAATTGCTTTATTAGAATCGGAAACTAAAAACAGTAATAAAGTAAATAAAATTGTAGAGGCTATTAAAGAACCTATTACATTAAATGAAGCTTTAGATTTCTTTACAGATAAATTAAGAGCTGTTAAATCATTATCTAACGCTATTGCAACCATCAATGAGGGTAGAGTTAAACAATTCGAAATGGATTACGCTAGCATGGTTAAAGATATCAAAAAAGGTTATGGTTGGATTGATCCAGATTACGTAGCACAAACTTGGGATAATTCAAGCGATTCTATTGATTTTGAATTAGTTCGAGATGAAATTTTCGATAGACTTATTGCAGCTGGTCTTTTAGCACATGCTGATGATAACAATCCAGAAGAAGCTGGTAAGAAAATTAAATCAGCAAAAGAACTGTATGTATTTGAAAATGTTGAGGTTGATGAAGTTGTTATTGATTTTGATTCATTATATGAAAACTATGAAGTTATCTATAGTGACGGTATAAGTGCAATGAAGAAGTTTAGAACGGAAGCACAAGCTCTTGACTTCATGAAGAAAACTATTGCTTCTAACAAGAAATTAAGAGACATTGCGGTTTACAAACCAGGCATGCATTCAACTACTCAAACTGAATTAGTTGTTTCTTTCTGGGGTAATGGTTCATATTTAGATAACGTTTCTAAGAAGGATCCTAAATTAGCTGCTAAGAAATTAGAAGAATCAGTAGTTACTGAAAGCTTTGTAGCATACACAGAAAATTCAAAAGGAGAATACGAAGTAGTTAAGGTACTTAAAGATCAAAGAGCAGCTAAAGCTTGGCGTAAAAAGAATGCATATCTTTTAGATGATGATTCTGTTGATGTAAAATCAATTGGTACTACTCCTAAAAAAGATTGGGATAAAACACATCCTGAACTTGCTACAGAATCAACAGTTACTGAAGCTAAATTCGTAAAAGACTTTAACAGAGATGTTTTAAACGCGAAAACAAAAGAAGAAGTTTTAGAGCTTTATCCAAACGCAGAATTCTTTATCGGTAAATCAGATCATTTCTTCGGAGAATTAGACGATAACTTATTCTTTAAAGCATATTATACTAAAGCACAAAAAGAATTTGAAATCAAATCAGTTTATTCTGAAAAAGGAAGTAACTATGTTCATTTATACAATGAATCTGTAGTTAACGAAGGTAAATTTGACAAGAAGTCTTTAATGAAGGCTATGAAAAAGGATGATGGAACCATCTTAGTTAATGGACAAGAATATATCATCTATAATCCAGACAATGGTAACGACGACAATGCTGAAATGTGGGGAGATAAAACAATCTTTGCTCTAGATCAAGATGGTGAAGAGCATGAATTCAAGTATTCTGACATTGAAAGATTTAGTGAATCTGTAGTTAATGAAGGTCGTTCAATTTCTAAAATTCAAAAAGAATGGTCAGATATTACTACTAAAATGTTACAAAAGGTGAGCGAATGGAAAGCAGCCGAAGGTGATAGAAAGGCGGAATTATTAGAAGAACTTAAAGGTTTAACTAAACAAAAACAAGAATTAGAAAAAGAATTGGACACTAAGGTTGCAGGCAAAGACAAAGATGTTCAATTGGCAATATCAGAGGATCATTCAGACAATCCAAACGATAAATACGAAGTTAGACCATGCGACGAAGAGGGAACTCCTTGGGCAGTATGGGAAGGTGATGTTAGAGTAGAATGTTTTGCAACTGAAGAAGAGGCATATGCATTTGCAGATAAACAAAATCAAGAACAAGAATTAGAAGAAGGTAATGCATTTGGTGCAGCAAGAGCGGAAGCAATTGCTAAAGGCGAGAAAGAATTTAAAGTAGACGGAGAAACTTTTAAAGTTGAAGATGTCGATGCTGAAGATAAAGAGAATGCAGAAGAATTTGTAGAGGAATCTAAAATAACATTAGATTCTTTAGTAGAAATGTTTACAGAAAAAGAAACAGTTACTGAGGATTTACGATCAGATGTTAAAAAATTTATTAAACAGAATAACGAGGAATTAGATGAATTGGCAGATCAAGATCAATGGGATTTAATGTATCAAAAGTTATACGATGAATTCGAAGTTGAAGCTGATTCAACCAGAGGTAAAGATTTATTAAAGACATTTCAGTTTGTATACTAATAAATTGTACTTTTTTTAAAAATAATTAAGCCCGCATTTTTTTATGTGGGCTTTTTTTTGTATATTAGTAGAATAATAAAAGAAAAATATGTTATACACTTACTGTAAGAAGGAATTGAATTTTAAGAAAATCAAAACCTCAAAACTATTAAAGGTATTGTTAGGGCTTGCTATATTTGCAACTCTAGGCTTTACATTAGCAATTAATAATGCAACTAACACTGCGTTTGAGACCGAACTCGAAGATATGCCTTATGAAGAAAAGGTCATTATTATCAATGAAATTGAAAAAGACGCTTTTAGTCAAGAGGCCTTAGTTGAAGAACTTAAACGTTTGAACATTAAGTTTCCTCACATTGTACTTGCTCAAGCTATGATTGAAAGTGGTCACTTCCAATCAAACATTTTTATGGCCAATAATAATTTATTTGGTATGAAGCAAGCTCGTCAACGCTGTACTACCGCCAAAGGTACAAATCTAAATCATGCTTACTATGAAAATTGGAAAGAGTCAGTGATGGACTACGCTCTATTTCAAAGTGCATATCTTAGAAAATTAAAAACCGAGGCACAATATTTAAAGTATTTGGATCGTAATTACGCTGAAGCTCGAAACTATGATAAAGCTGTAAAGAATATGATTGAATCACATAATCTAAAAGAACTTTTTAAAGAGGATATATAATATAATATCAAACAAAAATAACTCAATATTATGAAAAAAATAAAACTATTTGATGCTTATCATACATCTAAAAATGAAGAGGTTGTAAGTGAAAGACTATCAAAATCAGAGCTTAGCAAAATTAGTGACTATCTTACAAGCTTAGATCCAAGTGACCTTATGGCAATTTGTGATGAATTGCTCATAGATGATGAAGAGTATCAAGAAGATAGAAATGACTTTGCAGCGGATGAACTTGTTGAATTTGCAATTGAATATATTGAGGAGAATGATATTAGTTTAGATGATGTTAAATCGATTGTCGAATCTAACGTAAGTGAGGCAAACGCTGATGGTACTATTTCTGATGACGAAGACAAAAGAAGAGAAGAACTTCTAAAGAGAGTTAAATCTCAAATGGAAGAGCTTTTAGCTTCTGCTGAATTTGATGCTAACGACATCGGCGGTCCTTTTAGATCTCCTGGCATCATGTACGATATTAGAAAAGAACTTGAAAAGCAAATTAAAAAGTTTAAATAAGATTATGAAACCCGTAAAACTATTTGATGACTATTTAAATATGGCAGCAGCTGCTCAAAATATGTCAAGAGAACAATATACTGCAACATATCTTAGCGAAGATAAAACTAATGATGTTATCAATGAATGGGGTTCTTCAGATCAAAATATTATGAATCAACAAATTCATAAAGATGCTGGTAGCCCTAAAAAAATGCCATCTCCATTTGATAGAAAATTAAGAGATGCTGCAGAAGATGCAGTTGATTGGCACTGGGATGAATGGCCAGAATATAAAAGGGATAGAGATGGTTTAATTGATAACGCAGTTAGAAGTTACTTAAGATCTTACTTTCCTAAAGATTGGGCAATCATGGTTAGAATGTTCGAGCCAATGGAATCAGTAGTTGTTGAACAAGATAGAAATACTTTAGGTGAATTAAATGATATGACGCTGGGTCAATTAGAAAGAATTGAAGACTACGCTGAAATGATCTCAGATCGCATGGAATCCGGCCAACAGTTAGATTCTTGGATGTTCTCTCAAATTACAGTTGCATTAGATAATTTAAACGCAGTTCATGATGCAATGGACGCAGAAGATGGAATTAAAGAATCTCAAGTTAATGAGAAGATAAAACTTATTATGAGGAATATCTTAACTAAAATGATTCCAGCTGCTTTTGGCCCATCTACCAACCCAAAAATGAGAGAAGAAATTAAAGATGCTGTTAAAACAGCTATAGAACCTATCTTAATGAAATATGATTATATTGTAGAATCTAAAGAATCGGACGCTTTAGCAAAAGAAATTGATAAAGCAATGATTAAGATTGATGATTCAATGTCATATGAAGATTTTGCTGATGCTGTAGCCACTATCTTAAGAGATGAGTATGGCTCGCATAATTATACAAAATTTTTAAAGGCACTAAAAGATAAACTATAGAATTTAATAAAATAAATCACCTACAGTTTAAGGTATTAATCAATATGGAAGGAGACAGTCGTGGGCATATTAAAACACTTCAGCAAAAGAAATCTGGCAACATGGAGCATGATGATAGCTCTATTTTTCAACCCTCTTGGATTCGACGTAATCCAGTATTGGTTGATAGAGACGACTGGAAGCCTCTGGTCCGCCAATTTCGTTATGTATTCTATAGCGGGATTATTCTTTGGACTATCTATTTTATTTCGATGGTATTCACGTAAGTCTATTGAAACACTAGAAGATAATTAGATATAACTAATAAACATATATGTTATTAATATCAAATAAAGGTAATATAGAAGGTGAAAATCTAGATTTAGAAAATACGCCAGACTATATAGAATCTGCTATAAATCAAGGATATAATGTAAAAATAGATCTCAAATATAAAAACGATAAACTATATTTGGGAGAAATTACGTCAGACACAGAGGTAGAATGGTCTTGGCTTTTAAAGTGGTCAGATTATTTATGGATCAATTGTAGAGATACAAAAACCCTTTCTTTTTTTCTAGAGAATGGAAAATCATTTAATTTCTTTTATAATGTATTAGACACTGTGTCGATGACTTCTAAGGGTTTCGCATGGTCAATTGAAAATCCATATCCAAAGGGTACAATAGTTTATGATATTGATAATGATTTAAATCCTATAGATGTTTTAGGAGTGTGTTCTAATTGGGTTTCTAAATGGTCTAAACAGATTGCCATATGCTTTTATGGTGATACTGGTTTACCTAAAAAGGAAATTTTAGACAATCATAAAGAGAAATTAATAAAGCCATTAGAATCGCTGGGTTACTATTTAGAGTATTATGGTTCTAAAGTATTGGATCTAAAGGAGAACGATCATAAATATAATGAGATATATAATTTTAAAGGATTACGATCACATGTATCTAATAGTGATAAAAATGTTGAAGAATTAGAAATACAACATATCACATCTATATATGAAATGATTGGATCACATCCATATGAAACTGCGTTTTTTATTAGATGGGATCAAGAATTAATAGAATCAGAAATCCAAGAACATATAAAAACAATTTTATAAAATATGGAAATTAAAAAAACGTTTGAATCATTTATTACTGAAGCTTCTAGGCGTAAAGTACATAAAGCAGCAAAAGAAGGAAGTTATCCTGCTGTAATTGTAGTAGTACAAGATGGCAAGGTTATCCACCAAGAATCTGTATCTACTCCAGAAGTTGCACCTGCTACGTTTAATGTAATGCAAGAGAAATATCCTAAAGCTGTATTACATTTAGAAGATAAAACTGGTAAGAGATTATTTAGTGAATCAGTAGTAAACGAAGCTGTTTCAAAAGCTACTAAGATATACCAAATCGCAACACCGGCGCCAAAGGCAATGTTAGTTGAGGAGTTAGAAGAATTATTCGGTGATGATTATAGACATATCGTTACTGAATTTGATGATGATGAAGGATATGAATCAGTATTAGTATTCAATCTAACAAAGAACGATATTAAAAGAATACAAAATGAAATTGGAGATGTTTTAATCTGGGAATACTCAATTAAAAAGGGAAAAGAGATTAGTGAATCAGCAATGATCGAAACTCTTTCAAAATCTGACAGAAAATTAATTAATGAAATGACATCAGATGCTGCAATTGCTTTAGCTGATGAAGTTTCAGGTGAATTATACACTGCAAGACTAAAAGGTAAATCAGCTACTATTAACGCAACTACTACAACTAAAACATGGGACGATGGAGTGCCTGTTTTAAAGCATTTAGCTCGCGGTAAAGCAAAGCCAGTACAATTTAAACTATATCAAAGACCTTTTAAAGTGGTTCACGACGTAGCACATAATTGGTTTTACTTCACAGATGGCGGTAAATGGTATGGTTTACATGGTGATGAAGGTTATTTTGAACCAAGCGATTTACCATTTGACATGGAGATTTCAGAAGCAAACGTCAACGAAGCAGGTATTAATGATCCAGTCTTAATGGCATTCAGAGCTGCAAAGATGAAGCGTGAAAAAGAATTGGCAAAACCAAAACGTAAACCACTTTATGGTAAACAAAGAGAAAAAGCTGAAGATGATTTATGGGATATTAGTCAAGATCTAAAAGACTTATATGCTGATAGAGGTCAATTATTAATTGACATGGAACAAGAGGCTGAGGCCGAAGGTGGACCAATTGCAGATGAGTACGGTGATAAGTTGAATAAGATAGAAGATCAAATTCAAGTACTAATCGCCAAAAGAAATAAATTAGAGATAAGATTAACTGAAAGTTATAATGACGATGATATCAATATGACATATGGTTTTTATGGTACAGTTACTGATAACTCAAATGAAAAGAATGCTAAAAAACTGTTTGATCAAGGTATTAAAGATCTTAAAAAGAAATATAGATTAACAGAAGAAGAAGCGCTTGCAGTACTTAATTCTAAAATGGGTCGTAAAGCTGCAGATCAAATATATGATGATCAAGCTAAAACAGCTATTGAAGGATTAGAAACGTATTATGGTAAAACTTTACACAAAGAATTAGCAGACATACAAAAAAGTATGGTACTTGAAGCTAAGTCATTCAATAGAGCTGAAGTTATGGATTTTTTAGAAAATCATTTAAAATTTATTAGAACTTCAGAAGAATTCGATGGAGTAGAAGGTGGTATTTGGACTACTGCAGAAAACGGTGAAACTATGGGAGGTTTTCCTATATTTGATTACTATTCTACTAGCTCTAAATATGAGTTTGGTGTCTTAAATAAATTCGCTAAAAAATTAAGTAAAATGGGTTGGTATTGTGAATACTACGATCCAGGAACGGTTATGATTTGGCCTATTTAATAAAAGCCCTTTAAATAAAACATAAAAGAGGTACTTTTTCTAAAGGTACCTCTTTTTTATTATGATATATAGAATATAAATAAGTTTAAAATTATATGAAATACGTAAAATTATTCGAAGAATTTGTACAAGAAGGTGTTTATGATCCAGGAATTCTTAAAGCATTTTTTATGGCAGGTGGACCAGGATCTGGTAAATCTTATGTAGCAACCGAAATATTTGATTTTCCAAAAGGAGCAATTAGTTCAGTGTCGTACGCAACCGGTTTAAAACTTGTAAATAACGACAATACTTTTGAAAAGGGTCTTAAAGATGCGGGTTATAGTCCATCTAATTTAGCAAAATTAGCAAAAGATCCCGAAGAGTGGTCAAAGGTAATGGCAATTAGAGATAAGGCTAAAAATACCACTAGAAGAATGCAAAATAATTATATTGGTGGTAGATTAGGTCAAGTAATCGATGGAACCGGTAAAGATTATGATAAAATCAGAGGTCATAGACAATTATATATGGATCTTGGTTATGATACATATATGGTTTTCGTGAATACATCATTAGATGTTGCTCTTGAAAGAAACCAAATGAGAGAGCGTAAATTAGGTGATCATATGGTTCAACTGATGTGGAAAGAGGTGCAAGATAATTTAGGTAAATTCCAAAAATTATTCGGTGCAGATAGAATGTTAATTGTTGATAATTCTGAATACGGAGGAGACATATTAACGCAAGTAGAAAAACAGATTTCTAAACATATTAATAAACCTGTTGAAAATCCACTAGGTAAAAGATGGATTAATGATCAACTAAAAGCAAAAAAACAATAGACTAAAATGTCAGATAAAACCAATAGCGAACTAGTAAAAGAACTATTAGAAGCATTTTCTTCATTAAAAACAAAAATGGAAGATCCAAGCTATGTTCAATTAGAAGGTTCTATTAAACAGCTTATCGATAATCAAAACGATATGAAATCTGATATGTCTGAATTAAAAAGTAAACTATTAAATCCATTTGATGGAGCCATAGTTGAAATTAGAAAAAACACAGAATTTAGACATGCTTGGGAGAAACAAGAACAAGATATGGCTAAATTACAAGAAGAGCATAGAGATTTAGTAAAATGGAAAAGTACATTTACTAAAGTATTTTGGACAATATTTACAACAACAGTCGGTGTCCTTGCATTTCTTATAACAAATATATTAAATAAATAATGATATTTGATAGAATTTCTCTAGTTGAAGCATATAAAACTCTTAAATATATTGATGATAACGATGGTAAAGTTACTGAAATTCTATTTAATAGAAATGCATATTACGGTACAAAAACAGTAATTAGATTTTCTTCTTTACAAGAATTAAAAAATCATATTACTGTAAACTATCCATACTATCACTTTGATCCAAATTGTGATTGTGGCACAGGTCAAGAAAGTATTTATAGATTATTATCGTTCAGCGTTAATATTAAAGATCCTATAACTCAAGTTGAATCTAGATATGCGATATTTGTTAATAATTTAAGAAAAGAGTTAGAATCTGCTAAAAAAGATCAACTGAATAATATGAGTGTTAAGAAGATTCAAGAATTATTTAAAGGTAATACTAGACTTGATTTTCTTAAAGCAAATTATATATGTGAAAGTTATATTCAAAAGCAAGGTAGTTATGTAAATCCATGTGATTATATAGAGATTGTTTCTAATGATTTTTACAAAGAATTAATATTTGATCATTATTATTCAACTAGAAGATACGATATTTAAGATAAGATAATATAAAATTGAATATATAAAAAAAAGAAAAGCGTCAACATGCATAATGGCAAGATAGAAAATTATAACTTTGTACATGGTTTACATCGCAATATGATCACTGGGAAGTGGTTTCCATTGCACCCACATCAATTAGGAAGAGCCCTTACGCATGATGAAATGGACTATAACTTGTTGTATTCACAACAAACTATAGCAGGTTGGAGAATATTTGGTCAAAACGAAGATTTAACATTAAGCGATAATGAATTGACTAAGTCTTTAATATTTTGGAAGATTAGTGAAAATGATATAGATTATGACAGATATGTAACAGCGGGTTATTCTGCCGATCAATATATATGGATTACACCTTTATTTGATTGTGATGATTTTATTATTTTATCTGAATCATCTAGTGATACTACATTAGATTTTTGTGAAAGTTTTACAATTCAATTAGTCTCTACGACAGATGCTATAGACGCATGTGCAAGTTTTGGTATAACTAGTGAAGGTGCAACTCTTGCGATATATGCAACACC
>Ga0255779_1002902_pt1 | contig 17625 bp, 19 predicted proteins | sample 011ome_21_FD_179977 | JGI IMG/M metagenome (GOLD analysis project Ga0255779, IMG submission 179977) | Coastal salt marsh microbial communities from the Groves Creek Marsh, Skidaway Island, Georgia - 011508AT metaG (version 2) | ecosystem: Environmental > Aquatic > Marine > Intertidal zone > Salt...
TGAAAGAGCGCCCCTATAAGTCAGAGAAAACGCTGTTTTAGGGAGGTCCCGTGAAGCTTCCATCAAGGCCACGTCACAACCTTGGGCGCGGCTGACAGACATGCATCGCACCCATGCTCGATTTCACCACGAACACGAGCGACGGCTATGACATCAAAAGGTTATTTAGTTAGCATTGGCGTTTGCTCCTCCTCTATCTATCTCCCGCCGCCCGTCTCGGAAAGTGCATTCCAGGTTTTTCTGTTCGGAGTTTCCCGAGACCACACCTCCCTTCACGCGAAGCCAATGATGCCCCTCAGTATCGCTAACGGATGACTTTGGCATGCTGGTAATTAGGCCGCCTGGTCCTGTCGATAATAATGCTCGCAAGGCACGCCTTGTCGCATGAGGCTTCGCGTTTTTCTCGCCAGACGACCCGAGAGAAACGATTCGTTCCACCCGAAGTGATGATTTGCGCAATCCGCAACCGACCTCGCGCTCTGACACCCATCCCTTTCTTTGAAACGTCACGGGACGCCTTTCTCGCAGCGACTCGATCGTTTCGCGTGCATGTATTGGGTATTACAACAAAATGAAACGCGCGTCGGTGCGCTCCATTCGCTGGCTCTAGCTCTAGGTGCTGCCGCTTAGCGGCGTAGTATGTTTGATACAACTATTTTTTCACATTTACTTTGCTCCGGAGGTGTTGGTTAACCAGGCAGGGACCAGGTCTTTGAACCACTGTCCACTGCCGAGCTGAGGCTCACGCGCGCGTTGGCCAAGGACGTTGCTTAGTTCCGCGATGCGATCGCGCATTTGCGCCACGTCCCAGTCCAGGTCCGTGATGGTGTGTTGGTAGATGAACCCGCACTTGTCAAGCTTGTACTCGCTGATGCCGTCGAAGTGCGCCTCCTCCGTGAGACCGCCCACGATGCGCAGTCGAGCCTTGATGCACCACCGCACTTTGATGGAGCGGTTCCCACTCATGCCGAGAGGGCTCCAAATGCGCGACACCTGCACTTCCGAATGGCTGAAGAGCACCGCCGCCGCCGTGCGGAGCCACTTATGGCAGCGCTTGTACTCCTTGATTCCGCTCGCCACGACGTGTCCGCGCACGTGCCCGAACGACTCCGTCTCGTCCACCAGCCCGATATCTTCGCGGTAGATGCCCCAGGACATCTGCTTCTGTAACAAATCCGGGTAGTCTTCGCGCAGCGTGCGGATCGCTTCGCCAGACTGCGCGTAGAAGTCGTCGTCCTTGGAAGACGACGGGTTCCCGTCGTTCTCCCCGCCCGGTCCGCCCTCAGAGCTGCTGTTGCTTCGAGGTTCCGCGACCACGGCGTGCGGGATGGGCCTGTCGAGCGCCGAACTTCCGATTTCGCCCGAGGGAGAGTCGGGCAATCGCGGCGCGGCGATCGCGGCGAGGAACGGAGAGGTATCCTCGAAGCGGACTTTTTCGCGAGCCATGTCAGCCAATTCGTCCTGCTCCACGGGGATCTCGAGGGTGACGCGCACGGCTCTGCCGCCACCGCGGCAGGCGGGGCAAAAAGTCACGCCCGAGTACCCGCAGCTCTCACATCCCTCGCCGTCCTCAGACCAACGCATGCAAGCGCACTGCGTGCGTCCGGTGCCCTCGCACATGGAGCACGGCTCGCTCGGGTCTTCGCGAAAATCCTTCTCCTCCTCCCCTCCAAGGCCGAGCTCTTCGAGCCCACCGGTGGCGACGAAGCCGCCGAGAATGACAGCCGCGGCGAGGCCTTGATTGACGTACCACTGCGCGTCACCGACGCTCACGCTCGCGTACGTCTGCACGTCGCCTCTGCGGTGACGGGGGGCGCGTCGCTGACGCGCGAGGTCCACGCGTCCGGAGCACAAACACGCGGCTTCACGCGAGGAGGACGCACGCGGGCCGTTCGTGGAAGTGCCGGTCGATCGCGCGGTTCCGGCGAACGCCGGACGGCTGACCGTCGACGCGCAAGCGGCGGTCGCGAGGGACATGGCGCTTGTCGAGTGAGTCTAAGAGAAGAGTCAGACGAATTCACGCGCGTTCGCTCAGCGCTGCCGTGTGTGAGCGAGGGCGCGCTCGAGATCGCACTCCTACTCAGCACCGCTTCAAAAGTCGTTCTGGAGCCCACGTACGGTGAGCTGGCAGCCTGGCACGTTTCGCTAATCAAAGATGGATCGCGAAATCACGTTCACAGTTTCTTGGAAGGCCTTCACTCCAGGTCGCGCGACTTTGCGAGGCGCAGGCGATCATCTCTCCTCGTCTTCACCGAGACGGACCGCCTATATACAGCGTGAATGACGCTCCTAATGCTTTCGACTACCAGCACGACCTTGACGGCCCGTGGCGTGAGAGGCAACGCGAAGTCGGCGACTGTAGAAAAAGCGTGTCGTCGAGGAAGGGTTGTGTGCTGGGCGAGTGCAGGGAGTGCGCCGGAGCGCGGTGAGGCGGTGAGACGCGCGATGTTTTCCATCGCAGCAGCGGCAGCGGTGTCCCTCAGCGCGGGCTCTGCGTCAGCCGATGACGCTTCCGATGAGCTGTTCAACAAGACGTGCGCTGGGTGCCACGCCGCGGGTGGAAACATCGTCGCCGCAGGCGCGACGCTGTTCCCGCAGGACTTGCAGCGAAACGGCGTGAACGACGTGGACACAATCTACAAGCTGGTATACGGAGGCAAGAACAAGATGCCCGGGTACGGGCAGGACTGTCAGCCACGTGGGCAGTGCACGTTCGGTGCGAGGCTGTCCGACGACGAGGTGAGGGGTTTGGCTGAGTACGTCCTGGAGCAATCCAAGCTGGAGTGGAAAAACTGATTTGATTTGGTTTACATAGGGCCGGCCTATAATAACTGTTTTAACGGAGCGATAGAGTCTACACAGGTGTTGCCCTCGGAGGAAAGTGCACGTGATTCACTGCACGCGGCAGAATGATGACGCGGAATCGTCCTCTCCCGCCACGGCGAGGCAACGGCACAGTGCTATCGAGACGAACATGTCGCGCGAATAAAATCACGACCTCACCACCACGTTAAACTTGCCACGTAACGTTAGAGCAGTTAAGCCAGCAAGTAGAGGTGAGGAAACGCGCGTCCCGTGTCCGCAAACACGCGCACGCGTCAAACTTCTGGCGCCAGCGGCGATGGGATGGTTCGGCTGGGGTTCGGGCAGCAAGGCATCGAAGGTTCCCATCACGCAGGATGAAGCGAACGTGCTGTTCGCTCGCATCGCGAGTGGGAAGGCGTGCACTCCGAGCGAAGAAGGTTCCGCTTCACCCGACGCCTCGAACGATCTCACCTCGCCGGCGTCTGTGAACCCGAGCAACATGATGCCAGATCCAAACCAGACTCGAGCGGCGAAACAGAGTGGGAAGTTGTCCAAAGACAGGGTGTCATCGACCATTCCGATTAGCGAAAGGAACAGGGACCTACCCGAGCACCAGCGCGGGGCGACGGGCACGTGGCGGTATCCCAGCGAACAGATGTTTTACAACGCCATCGTGCGTAAGGGTTGGACCCCGGAAGAGGGCGACATGTCGAACGTGATTTCTATCCACAATGCGGTCAACGAACGGTGCTGGGAAGAGGTGCTCAAGTGGGAGCGACTCCACGCCGGGGAGTGCGACTGTCCGAAGCTGCTAAAGTTTCGCGGGCGGCCGCGCGATTACAGCCCGAAAGCCAGATTTCTCAACTTTCTTGGGTTCAAACTGCCCTTCGACCGTCACGATTGGATCGTCGATCGATGCGGCGTGGACGTGCGTTACGTCATCGACTTCTACAACGCGAAATCAGCGGACCCGCGCTCGCCGATTGCCATGCACCTGGACGCTCGGCCGGCGCTGGACTCTTTCGGGAACGTATGGGACCGCGTGTACGTGCAGGGAGCGTGGACCCTTTCCGGCGAGTGGCTCAGGGGTAGATGACTCGAGCCTATCTCTTAGACGGGGAGGAGAGAGCGTCGCGCGTGTCGATCACCACAGAATACAAAAAATGTACGGACAAGCAGTAGAGGTCTACCTACTCATTCGCCAACCAGCGCGGTCTGTTGTACATCTACGTCTCGTCGCCGGTCTCCTTTAGTAGCGCCCGGGCCAGGTACCAGCCTCGCGCTCCTCGTTCCACTTGGTCACCCAGTCAGTAGGGCACAAAGAGCGGTAGTACTTGGCATACTTCTCGCACTCTTCGTCGTCCTCACCCTTCTGCGCTTTGCACCTGAGACAATGAAGAGAAGGTGGGGGGAGCGGGCGGAAAGATATTTGTTAGAGCAGAGTTCTTTGGCAACCAACAACAACCATCGTGATTTGTGGGCGTGGCGTCGACGGCCCCGGGGGCAAGGGCACGCACTTGTGGAACTCGTTGTAACGAGTGTAGCAGTGCTTCGCTTGATTCGTCTGGGGGAAGCGGGGGTCGAAAGGCGCGGTTTCGATCTGTACGTGAAGGCGAGGAAGGACGAAGGTCAGACAGAGGGGAGAGTGCCTTTGGGTACAGGCGCGGGAAGGAAAAAAGCCTTGGGGAAGGCAAAGCCTCGATCGCCGGGTTTTGTGAGAGCGCGTTCACGCGCGGCGCGGGTGCGCACCTTGATGTCGGCGGCGGGCTCCTCCTCGACCTCGGCAACGGGCTCTTCGACCTCAACCTGAAGATTGGAAGGGGAACGGGGAGGTTAGGTCGACCATCTAGGGCTTCTTTTTTACTAGAGCCAGCCTGCACAGCAAACGAGACTGGTAAAAACGAAATCGATACCTGAAGGCGAAGACATCGCACTGCAGAACGTACCTCCTGGACGGGCTCAGCCTCGGCTTCCTCGCATCGCGAAGTAGTAGCACCCATGGTGAAACGAACGTGCGCGTGTTCGTTGGAAAGTGACGCGCGAGGAGCGGCGGGCGGCCCCGTTGCCCGCGCGCTAAACGGGTTGAATCTTAATCGAGGCTCCGCTTTGGAACGAAAATCTCGAATCGCGAATCCGCAAAACGCGAGCGTGCGTGATAAAAAAATCAAACGCGTGCTTGGGACCTTGGGTTTCGTCGATTTGGGGCCGCGGGCAAAAGGCATCTGTGTCGCCCGAGAGCACCGGCAATCACTGATCCACGCACGCGGACACGCCCGCGCGCTCGGACCAGACGACGTGCGCGTATCTCGCGCAGGCACCGACCGTCCTCAGCGCCCTCGCTCGGACTGTAGGCGCGACTCTCTCCGCGTTCCCTCGGCGAGCGATTCCCAACTTTCAGTGGGCGCGCATTCTTCAACGAAATTCTTCACTGCTCGTGCGGCGAGACGAGAGAAGGAAGCCACCATGATCAAGGCTTTCATCGTGGTGAACAACCACGGTACGTCTCCCTGTTTGTATGATGCGAGGATATTCCATTTAAGCACCCCGCGACCACGTCGATGACATCGCGTTTCCGCCTAAGTCCTCGCACGCGGCCTGTCCAACTCAGCTGACTGACGATCTCGTTCAACCCTCCTTTCCCTGCAGCCATGGTCCGCCTGTGCCGCTTCTACGAGCAGCTCGGTGTGGACAAGCAGACTGAGTTGTGTCAGACAGTGTACAAAATTGTCACCGGGCGCCCTGACCACCTGTGCAGCTTCGTGGATGACGAGAAGACCTTCGGTCCCGACACCAAATTGGTGTACCGTCACTTCGCGACGCTGTACTTCTGCATTCTGAGTGACAGGTCTGAGTCGGAACTTGCGATGCTGGACCTCATTCAGGTCTACGTGGAGACTCTCGATCGCGTGTTTGAGAACGTGTGCGAGCTGGACCTCATTTTCAACTCACCTAAGGCGTACACCGTGCTCGACGAGACCATCGTCGGCGGGCTTGTACTCGAGATCAACAGTCAAAAGATCTTGGGCGTGTACGATAATCTAATGAAGTTGGAGAAGGCCAACTCAAGCATAATGGACAAACTGGTGTAACGACGTGGAGACGGTGAGGGAGTGATCATAGGGGGTTGGGTTTCATAGCTTGGAATGTGCCTTTGCACGTACTAACTTTTACTAATCAAAGAAACGTTCCATCGAGGTTCACGTCCCCGCACCGCTTCCCCCGCATCAACACTTGTAGTGGTTGTGCTCAGCCATGCGCGATCCCTCAGGAAAAGGTATGCCGAAAATGCGCGCCTGCCACTTATCCTTCTCGGGGATGGTTAGATCCCAAACGTGTGACGCAAGATCTATGGTGACTTTGTCTGCGTGAGGCCCGGCGTCAAAAGATCCGTCGGGCAAGGCGCCGACGCGAGCGTGTGGCGCAATCGGCATGCTGCCGTTCTGATGGCAGCACCAGTCCGAGTTGAAAGCTTTCGAGATTCCAGCATCGATGGCTTCAGCCTGGGCGCTATTATCTGGAAACCCACAGAATAATCCTCGAATACCGCCTGCGATGTGTAATACTGTCTCTGACGAGGCGAGTGACTTCTGAACATTCTCCGGCGACAAACATTTAACTTTTTCACGCGTCTCAACGAGACTCACCACTTTCCTGGACTCCAAAAGTGGCTTAGCTTTAGCGTGCTCGAAGAAACCGTCGACGCGGGATTTCACGATGAACCCAGGATCGGCCACGGCTCCGACGTCGAGTATTTGATCCAGTGGGCACGACTGCGAGAACATGAAACGCTGACTACCGGGCAACCGGCACTGGGGAAGGATGGGATACCAATATCGGTCACAAAAGCAGTTGAACCGAGGAAGGACGAGAACTCGATCGAGAGCCTTGGCGAGACCGATCGCAGCCCACATTTCTCGACGCAACTCATCCCTCGCCAAAATGTGAGCCACCAGTGGGGAACTTTCCTTTGAAGCCTCAGTCCCGGCGAAACTCTCGAACGATAAATAATTCAATTCGTCCGAATACTCCTCCGAATTCCCCTCAACTGCCCATAGCTTGGACGCGCGAAATCGATACATCTTGCCTGCGGAACACACGGCGCGTTCAGTGAAAAATTCAGACAAGGAACGGAGAAATGAAATAACGTACCTGAATGGCCGTAGAAGTTGTGCGTGTTGTGAATGGCATAAGGGTACTTCTGCGATATAAGACACGCGGTTAGTGTCGAAACATTTCAAGATTCAAAGCACAACACGACGGTTCGTACCTGAAGGTTCTGAGGGACCTTCTGCAAAAAGAAAACATGACCATTGGAGAAGTCACTGATCGGTAGATACCTGTTGGAACATGCAATCGTGTAAGTACACGCGACGGTCGAATAGAGACATCATAAAACACACGGGATATCAGTTCTCACCCTATTGCGCAACGTTTACCATCGAATTCACTCCAGTAAACGCGGCCTTCTCCCCCTTTGACGGGTTTCTGCAATTTTACCGAGTGGAAGGTGCGTCAGTTGCAATGTGTGAGGATGAATATATTTGTGTGTGAGACGTACCGTGCCGTGACGCCCGTCCATGACGGGGTTAATATCCCCCTTAAGCGCCGCTAATGCGTTAAAGCTAGTCTGATCGTCGCAACCTTGGTCAGGATTTGAGAAGCACTCAGCTGCCTTTTCTAGCCATCTTTTAGCCACTGCGACTCCACTCTCGGTCGAGCGAAAGAAGGTCACCCCGGTGTTTATTCTTGAGGTCAAAGGGCTCGCATTATCTTCCCACGGCTCCGGGCCTCCGACTCCACATGCCCACTCCTTGTAGTTGAATGTCGGGTCGTCGGTCGATGCCAACGTAAGCGCCGATGCGCTCACCTGTGTAAGGAAGAAATGAAGTTAATTCAATAACGCCTTGTAAGCGCGTCAGAAATGTGTGCAATGCACGTTTTACAACGCGCACGTACCATTTTTGATTCAATATCTTGCGAGAGGCAATCGCTTGTGACGAGAACATCCGCGGTATCGGCATATGTGCCGCTCTTTCCTGAAAATAATTCTTCGGGGCTGTTGATAATGGAGTTTGTCAGTATCTTGCGGCTTCCCCCATCGCCGCTCGAGTGTCCGCTCATTCGGGGCTACGAACCTCTTCTTCCACACTACGTCGGTATCTGACAGCGAGACATCCAGACCCAACTCAAGCAACGTCAAGAGGAATGACAACTTTCGTACGCCGTAGTTCTGGAACCCTCTCTGCGATCCTCTGAAGTTCTGGTTCTTCACCTCGTGCTCGTCAAGAGATATCAGTGTCGTGTCAAGTCCGGCATCCTGCAGTTGCACTGCAGGTACCGACATTGCTTTACATCGTTCCGCGGTGGCCTCGTCGAGCGCCCCGACAATCACCATGACGTCGTGAGCCTGCGTAAACGCGAGCCAGTTCATCAGAAGCTCTAGAAAGGCCTCATTCGCTACCGTCGCCATGACTAGCTTACCACGATCTACACGGTCCGGGTAGATCACTGTCAGGGCTTCTCCGATAGCCATCATCACCCTCTTATGTTCCGACGCTTCGCTCCACAACCCCGGCGTAGCGTTTTCCGTGTCAAGTCCTTTCGACGTTGTCTTCTTCGATGCCACCGACACACTCAACGATCCCGCGCCACGCCCCAAATTTTCCGAACCCGCACTGTTGCCGTCATCGTTCTTATCCAGCGTGGTTCGCTGGTCGTCGGAGGTCCCGCTGTTCATAACATTCGAATTCGTCGCCGCAGTCGGTGCCCACTTTGATTCGGTGTTATAAATGTCATCCAGCTTGCCCTTCAGGGATCCGTGTCCAGAACCACGTGCGCTCGTCTCAGGAAGATATTTACTGCTCGACGTTCGCGCATTGATGATGAACCGAATCAAAATCACAGCGGAGACAAAGGCAAGGACGCGCTGCACGCGCGTTCTCCTGCGCGACGTCGTGCCGCTCTGCGCCATTTGCCCACCGTTGTGAGCCACAGGAAAAACGAACCCGGCCGGACCCTTCGAGTCAATCTAGCAAGAATATCGGCGTGGAGAACTCCAAGGATCTCTTTCCGATGTCCCACAGACCTCGCATCCGCGCTCGCCGCGGCCCGCACCCTGGTCCACCACCCGCCCAAACGTTGCTAGAGCGCGCCCGAGAGGAGTGTCGTCGCAAGAAGACGAGTTTTCGTGAAGTCGATGCCTTCGTCCAAAAAGAATTGCGTTTGATTTATTTTATTTTGCTGCCCGACTGCCAGTTGCCGAACTGGCCGCCTGTCGATTCCATTTGGGTGTTTGCTCGGGCGTTTTTCGGCCGTCTCGTTGTGTCACGAAAAGCTCGAAAACACCCGGTTTCACTCGGCGAGGCGCGCTGCGATGAGCGGCAAGGAGCGCGATCAGGGTGTCCCGTCGAGCTCAGGGCGACGGGAGAGACGACCTCGAGGCGAGAGCACGCCTTCGCGCCCGGATGCGCGGTCAACGCGGTCTGGCCGGTCGGGTCGTTCGGGGACCTCTCGCGATTTCGTTCGCGGAGGCGGTGCTGAAACAGGAATTCAATCGCTTTCTTCGCCTCTACGCACGCCCGCGCCGGTACGGGTTCCACTAGATAAGAGCTGGATTCGGCCTCCAAGTGCTTCGAGCGTGGGGTCCGCGAAGTCAGCGGCGTCGAGGAAGTTCAAGCGAGACGATACGCTCAACGGGTACCTGGAGCGTTTGAGGGATGTCGAGGCGCTCTGTGACCTCGCGGTGAGCCGAACGAAGCAGAGTGGGCACGAGTTGCCGACACCGCTCGCGGAGTTTGAGAAGAGAAAGACGGAAGTGTTACGCTGCGTGAACGATATGAAAGATCTTCCGGGGTCAGAGCAAATCCTAAACGGCAAGGTATCGGATGAGATGTTCCGAGAGCTTCGATACACGGCCAAGCGCCTGGACGAGTACAACCAGATCCCCATCGATCCCTTGGCGAGCTTACTCTCCGGACTCGGTCTCATGTCGCCAACGAGTCAGAAGGAGAAGATTCCACAGGTGTCGAGGCTCAGTCAGCTCAACCAAACTTCCGAGAGCTTACTGACGATTGAAGAGATTCTGACGAGTCAGATGTCCGTGCTGAATTGGACTCTTGATGACGCCGTGATACCGCCGGCGGAGCAGACCATCACCACTCCGAAGGGTGTCAAGGTTTCGATCAACGACGACGGCAAATCACCTTTCCAGGAAGAGGCCACGTGCTGCTGGTGTTGCAGCAGCGCACCGATTCCGGAACAGAAGGATCAGAAAGAACAAACGGCGAGGAAGAAAGAGAACGCGAAAACAGCGTCACGATAGAAAATGTAGGACCTCACCTTGTAAGTCGTTACGTAGATACGGGGCGGAAGACGTTCGGTACGCAATGCGCATAGATTTTCGAGTCTGCCAGATGGACAATTTCCGGAAAATATTCTTTAGACACGTCGTCGTGTCCAACGTCGAACGACCGGGCCTCCTGCACTTCCTCTAGCACCGGGACGCTAGGGGGTAACCGAAATCATTGTGACTATGCGGGCGAAGGCGGTCGTGCAGGTTCTTGCCCTCGCGATGCTGTCTCTGGGTGGTGCTGCGGGGGAGTTCGTGACGTTTGCCGAATGCGACTCATCTGTCATCCTCTTCGAGGCGGATGTATGGGACGTTCCAGTCCTCAAAGCGACGCTGTCGATGACAGCACCCATCGATACTTACGCGGACCACTACAATTATGTCGCGGCTGGAACGGGATCGATGGTGAATCTTACCTCGGGTCAGTCTAGGCTAGAGGTGACCCTCGCGGTTGAGAAAGAGTCGGGTGCTTCTGGTGCCTTTTCGACGAAAGCACACCTCCACGCCTCGAGGTGCGAGATCAACTCGGGTGGCTCTCACTTCCTACATGATGTCACCGGAACAGACAGCGGCGATAACATCGTTTTGGTCGAGCACGACTTCCCCGGTGGCGTACCTGCGCCCACTGATGCAAATGTCACGCGTGATTACCTCGTAGACTACGAACGCGCGGCGTCCGTCGTCGTGCACGCCCCCGACGGTACTCGCATCGGGTGCTGCAACCTCGTCCCTCACCTGCCGACGCTCCCCAACACTTGGAGCGCTGTTATAGAGGCGAACATCAACCACGAAGGTGAAAGTTTGGATTCTGTGTCGTATAGCATGCTGCGTTACGAATGGTATGATGCCTCGACGAACAACCTACGAATTGATGAACACTCGTCGTACTCGAAGCAGACGCGTATCGTGAACACGGAGCAGGATACCGTCATGTTCATGCACCAAAACGGCACGCACCCTTCGGGAGTCTGCGAGCACCACAAGATGTCAGACGGACACTTTCCCATGTTCGGTCGAGGCAGGGGTAACGGGTTATCGTCTACCGTAGATTTCCTTCGAATGACTGATGGTGATACACCGATTGAGTATCATGGGGTCACTGAAGCCGGCGTCGTGCGCGGTATCCCGTGTGAGAAATGGACTCGAAACGTCTCCATGCCGAGCTTCAGGGACCCGTCGACGACCATCTCGTACGTGTACGAGTTTTATTTTCCCATCTCGTCGTGGATGGTCAGGCGCGAATCGTTTCACCGCATGATTTCCCGCGTCGTCGTGAGGTCCGACAGCGGCATGCGAGGTCTTCCTGTGCTGCACTACTACGATTTCATCGACTTCAAACCCGAGGTGGACGACTTGTCGATATTCAACCCGTGCGAGGTTTACAACAGCGGAGCCCCGCTGTCGGGAAACTGCACGTGTGGCTCGCCGGGGATCGTCGCACCCACTCCGAGTGCTTGGGCATCCAGTGACGGCCGGGACGTCGACGCGCTGAGAGCACAGCTGTCGTCGATGACCGCGGTGGTCGTCGTGTTGGCGCTCGTCCTCATCGGCGGTTTCGCGGGCTCGGCGTACTTTCGATGGCGCGAGGAAAAAAACGCGAGGTCGCTCGTGACCGACAACGAGATGTCTAGCTTTTGATGCGTGGGGTTAGAACGTTCAGAGATGCGATTTTTTTCGGTGCCGTGTCTATTAGATTTGTAGCAGCAAGACACTCGCGCTAAGCTATGCGGCCCACTAGCTAGCTAGATGCCCAACCCGAAGAGCGTCGTCACCCAGTTCACCATCGCCGCCGGATTGACGATGAGCTCGACAAACGCGAACGCGTTCCACAAGCTGTGCAAGATGATGGGCGCCAGGATATTTTTCGATCGAGAGTACACCACGCACATGAGCATACCCAGGAACGTCAGCGGGATCAGTCGTTCCATGCTGAAGTGTGCCAGCGCGAAGATCAGCGAGCTGATCAGCACGGAGACGTCCATCCGGAAGTATCGCGTGAAGGAAGGAAGAAGAAAACCGCGAAAGATCATCTCTTCCCACACCGGAGCCACCAGAGACACCACCGCGACGTAGAAGCAAATCGAGACCAGATCGTTGGACAACAGGGACTGCTCCCATGGCGACACCGGGAGCGACGTGCTAGGAATCGGCATCAAACTGCTGTTGAAATTGTTCAGAGTGCTCACGATGGGAAACACCGTGCACCCGAGCAAGACTTCTTTCCACCAGCGCCCCTTCAAACTCACCGGGAACCATCGCTTTGGGAGCGGGAAATACGGGCGAAGACACTGGAAGAGCACTCCTAGCCCCACGAACATCTCCACGACATCCGCGCTCAGGCTATACATCGCCAGACCACGCGCCGAGAGCTCTCTACAGTTGAATCCGAGCCAGCGAACGACCGACGGCAAACCGATGTGCCCGACCAACATGAAGGACGCAAACCACAAAAACATGACGCTAACCACCGTCCCTGCGTTCCAAGGCACCTCGCAGAACCCTTTCTCCGGAACCTTCAACCATTTATCCGCCCAACAAGGACTACCACGGGGCGGAACCTCCGCGATGACCTCCCCCTCTGCGCGTTTGCGTGCAAACGCGCCATCGTCGTCGCCGTCTTCTGGCAAAGGCGCCGTCGCCTCGCCGGTGCTCTCACGCCGCTGAAGCGACCGTCGCGACCGGGAGACGCGACGACCGAAGTCATGATCCACGGACATGTTCCCTCTACCGACGCCAGTCCATCGATCGAGCTCAGAACGACGTGGGATGCGGCCCATCGAGCGACACCGCACGGCATCGCGCCCGGACGAGGACGCCGTCCTGTAGCTTGCAACTCTGAAAGATCTGGTCCCGAGCCGAGCGTGCGCCGCCGCGGGCGGCGCTACGTAGAAAGACGCCATCTTTCGCCAGCTCGCCAGCTCGGCTTGAGCGGGCTGCGATGCGTTGGACCCGACGGTCGATCGAAATCACTCGTCGCGCGATGGGTTGTTGTCGCGCTAGCCACGCTTGAAAGATGTCGTTTCGTCGTTTCGTGGTAGCTCACGCTTCGCACCTCGTGCCACCGTGGCAACTCGAGTGACTCTCGATCCATTTTTCGCAAAGCAGAGCGCTCGCTCGCTCGCTCGCGTGCCTTCGAGAATGTCGACGGCATCGCTCCGGGTTGAACGAAAAATGTACGTTTACATTGCAAGACTAAAGTGTTTGAACACCCGTCGACGCGCCGCGCGAAGACGAGGGCGTCTCACGAGCCCACGAACTTCGTTCGGAGCCGCAGGTCGCTCGAAAGGAAAAACAGACGTCCCGACTGCTCGCCCATCACCGGTACAGCGCCTCGTTCGCCAAGTTCTTCGCAATCTCCTTTTCCCACTTGTCCCCGTTGTTCAGGAGCTTCTCTTTGTCGTACAGGAGCTCCTCGTGCGAGTACGTGGCGTACTCGAAGTTGGGCCCCTCCACGATGGCGTCCACCGGGCACGCCTCCTGGCAGAAACCGCAATAGATGCACTTCGTCATGTCAATGTCGTAGCGCGTCGTGCGGCGGCTGCCATCCTCTCGCTCCTCCGCCTCGATGGTGATCGCCTGCGCGGGGCAGATCGCCTCGCACAGCTTGCACGCGATGCACCGCTCCTCACCCGTGGGGTACCTTCGAAGCACGTGCTCTCCGCGGAAGCGGGGAGACAGCGGTCCCTTCTCGAAGGGGTAGTTGATCGTCACCTTCGGCTCCCAGAAGTACTTCATCGTCAGAGACATGCCGCGGAACATCTCCGTCAGGAACAGCGTCTGCGCGGACGCGTCAAGCACTGCGTGGCCGTGGAGAGAGATTGGGAGAGGAGGTCAGGATCTCGGTTCGGCGCTCGCAGAGCTCGCGGCTGAGAGTTATTTTTCGTCGTTGTTGTTGTCTTCATCGAGCGCTGCGTTTGGGGCAAATTCGCGGGGTGCTTCGCTCACCTCCGCTGAGATCCGTGGGCGCGGAAGACGATGAGAGAGCCTTGGGGCCCTCGCCGACTTGCGTCGTGCCTGTTGAAAGGATGCATGCGAGGATCCGTGGGTCAGTACGTCGCGCCCTCGGGTAAGGCGCGGGGCGAGGTGCAGAAGGGAAAGGGCGGGCGCCGTACCGTTCTTCCTGGGCAAACTGGACTCCACCATGGGGCTGGTGTGGAAGAAATTCACCGCGGCCGCCCGCGCCGGGGTCAGCCTGGCGCCCAGGGTCTTAGTCGCATGTCGCAGCATGATCGCTCCGACGCGGTCGACGCTCCGGTGCAGGCCCAGCGTTCCGCCTGGGGTGCGCGCACGACGCTGTGGCGATCGTCTCGGTTTCACAAAACCCTTCGCTCATGACTGACTCCATACAGCACTGAACGGGAAAATCTTGCGACGATCTGGAAAAGGCGTCATGCCCGCGCAACGAGGCACAACTGCCGCAGTAATAAACATTCTCCGGCGCGCTTCCCGTATACCCGTTCCTATGTCGCCCCCACGATGAGCGAGCGACCCCCCCTGTCGCGCCTGGACGACTCCGAGGAGTCGCGCGCGCGCGCGAACACCGCGGACGGCGTCCCCGAGCACCTCCGCGACCACCTGCACGTCCCGGACAAGGAGGTGTTCTCGCTGAAGGCGCAGCTCAAGGCGTTGCAAACGGTTCTGGAGGGTGCCGAAACGCAACGAGATGAGGCGCTTCGAGTCGCAGCCTCCGCCACCGCGCGATGCGACAGCTTCGAGGAACGCGCGGCTGGGCGGCTGGAGAAAGCGCGCACGCGCGCGGAGACGGCGGAGCGCAGGGCGGACGCGAGCGAGCGACGCGCGGACCTCGGCGAGAAGACCTCGGCCATGCTCGAGCAGAGAGTCGAGGAAGCCGAGGCGAAGCTCGACGAAACGCGTCGCGTCGCCGAGGACTTGCGCCGGCGTCTGGACGAACAGGTCGCCACGAACGCGTCCCTCGAAGACGAGGTGACGGTTTTTCGTGCGCGCGTGCGTGACCTCGAGCGCGGGGTCCCGACGCGCGCGTGGGCGACGCAGACCACCGCGGAGGACGCCGCCTTGGCGGCGCGCGCCTGCGACCGGGACAGAGTCGACCCCGACGAAGTCGGCATACGCGCGAACGCCGCGCGGTGGCTCCGCGAACTCGAGGCCGTCGGCGCACCACCTACTTTAGACACAGCGTCCGGCGTCGTATCCCGCGCTACGGCGCGGACGCACCTCACTCCGCCCGGCCTGGGGCTGGACCTCGCGCCGCCGGCTGCGCCGAGGCTCGGCGCCGCCGGGTACACGCGCGCGCGCGCGGTGCGCGCCGCGTCGTCCGTCGTCGAGCGCGACATCCTCCCCGCCGTGGAGAAGATGTTCTCGACGCGCCTGCCTCTGCACTTCGAGGTCCGCGCGCTTCTGGAGCAGGACGTCGAGCCATTCGTCGAGTGGGGCATCGAGAGGCGAACTCTGGGAGCAGACGTCGACGGCAAGAACGCGGCGGGCTCGAAGAGCGCGAACTCGGACGAGGCGGCGGCGGACCGCGAGCGAGGCGACGGGTGGTTCGCCGGGGAAGGCGCGTCCTCGGCGCGATCTTACGACGAGTACGGGTCTTCCCAGTACAGCGGAGAAGGGCTCGACGTTCCTCTGTCTCGCAGGAGCAGTCTCGATTGTACGCCCCGGTCGCGCCGTCGGGACGACGGCGAAACGTACGGATGGGCCGGCGACGATCCCGACTGGACCGTCGACAAAGAAGACGTAGAGGATATGTATTAGGTTGGGTAGCCGGCGATGCAGACGAAATCGTTTCATCGACACTTTGTGCGTTCAAAGAGCGCGTCTATCGCTCGTTCGAGACGGATCGACGTGCGTGCTCCGTCGAACGTTTCGCGCCCGAGCGTTCACGCGGCGGGCGTATCTTCGCCGGGCTCGGGCCCCGCGCTTTCGCGCGCGATGTCCGACGGCACGACGAGCACCGGACAGTTTGCGAAGGAGAGGCAGTAGCTGGAGACCGAGCCCATGACCGCGCGCTTCAGGTTCCCTTTGATGCCGCGTGTGCCCATGACGAGCAGATCGACAGCTCCGCCGAGGTCGGCGACGTAGTCCACGATGAGGTCGCGAAGGTCGCCGCCTTTGATGTCGAGCAGCACGGACGTCGCGGTGCCCTTCTCGTTGTCCTTCTGGAACTCCGCCAACGCGTTCATGCACTTCTCCACCTGTTTGGTGGCGTCCGCGGTCTGGATAGGGGACTCGCTCACGGCGCTGTGAAGCACGTGCACCTGGTCGTCGGTCCTGAGCGCGTTCAGGCACGCCCATTTGACGAGCGCGAGGCTCGCGGCGGTGCCGTCGACGGCGATGGCCACGGTGCGGCTCTTGCCGGGCTGCGTCATCCCCAGGTACGCGGCGCCGACGGTGTCGGAGGTGAGGTCGGGGATGTCTCGGTACTTCCTCGAGCGCACGACAAGCAGCGGTATCGGGGCGTATTGCACGACGTACGAAGAGACGCTGCCGAGCAGAAACTTGCGCCAGCCCTGGCGTCCCCGACTGCCCATGACCAGGATAGCGTCGCGCGGCGTTTCGAGAGAGATATACTTCAAGAGGCTCTCCCCCGTGTCGTGCGTGGTGTCGATGACGATCAGCTTGTGCTGCATGCCGTGGATGGAGTTCGCGATCTCGGACGGCAGCCAGTCCTTGGCCAGTGACACGTCGCTCAGGGTCTTGACGCTGTCCAGGGGTACCCAGCCGCTCTCTTTGCGTCGGGCGTGCACGAGCCAGAGGTTGTCCGCTGGTGTCAGCAGGTTGTCGCGGCACCAGCGCCAGGACAACTTGGTCTCGACGCTGTCCTTGTCTCCGACCGCGAACAACACGGTCCTGGGCTCGGTGAAGGTCATCTCCTCGAACGAGGGTCTGGCGTGCGTGGACATGCGCGGGGAAGGAGGGTCGGGGAAGAGTGAGGGCAAGCGACGTCGTCGTGGCTTTTGGGAACCTGGGAAGACGAAAGTATCCTCTTCGTTTTCCTCGGACACGTCAAAAAACTGGTAGAAGACCTGAGGAACTCACGTCGTGAACTATGTAGACAAGCGTGCTATTCTCGAGTCTCAGTTGCGTCCGCGTCCGCCGCGTCCGCCGCGTCCGCCACGGCCGGCCTGTTGGAACCCACGGTTGTCGCCACGACCGCCACGGCCGCCATCGCCGCGCCCGCCGCGCCCGCCGCGCCCGCCGTCGCCGCGGCCGCCTCTGCCACCGCCGCTGTGGTCGACGCGGCGCGCCCCGCCGGCGGCGCCGAAGGTGTCCATGTCGAGCTTGCGTTGCTCGTGGAATCGCGAACGTCCCTGCGACTGCTGCGCCATCGCCTGCCTCTCGAGCGCCTCACAGCTCATGCTGTCGAAGAAATCGTCCTTGACGTACGTCGCCACGGGCTGCGCCATCGCCTGCTGCGCCATCGCTTCCTTGCTGAACTTCTGAAACGCCGCTTCGAAGTTGAAGTCCTCGGTGGGCACCGCCATGCGCGTGGG